>WNGA01017949.1_pt1 | contig 14850 bp, 11 predicted proteins | sample 5400061 | NCBI WGS metagenome assembly WNGA01 (sample SAMN13153366, study PRJNA577476) | soil metagenome | isolation source: 100 cm soil or saprolite under grassland replicate 2 | place: USA:California | collected 2016-06-15
CAATCCATTCAACACGGCGGACAATACGGTGCGAGGCGTTCTCTCCAACGTGCCGGAGGGGAGTGGATTGAGGAAATGGGATGAAGCCACGCAATCCTACCGCACCAACCTGTTCAGCCTGGGCCGTTGGTCCGACGAGACGATGAGCTTGAGACCCGGGGAAGGCGTCTTCTTCAGCAATTCGCTCGCCCAGTCTCTGAGTCTGTGCCTGACCGGCGAAATCCTGCAAGGCGACCTGAGCAACAGCATTCCCGCGGGGCAATCCATACGCAGCTCGATGGTGCCGCAGGGCGGGTTCATTCAAGCGACGAACCATTACATTCCGGATCCCGGAGACGTAGTCCAACTTTACACGAGCTCCGGCTGGCAGAATTACATCTTCGACGATTTTGATAACCAGTGGGTTCTCAATGGGGTGCCTGCCGAGCCGGTGCTGGAAGTTGGCGAAGCGGCGTTTATCAATTCGCAGAGCGCCAAATTCTGGCGGCGGCGATTTTTCGTCTGGCCTTGAGGTTCTCCTAACGCCGCGGCCGCCATCTCTAGCAGCCCGTTCAAAAACTCCCAATGAACCTGTAGCGGCGGTCTGCGACCGCCGAAATCGGGCCAGAATGCGCGGTTTCTTCGGCGCTCATAGAGCGCCGCTACAGTTTTTGAACGGGCTGCTAACGCCGCCGCTGCCATCTTCAGGCATCGCGGCTCGCGGGGACGCTCGCCCCACCGCGTTGAGGCAGGCTTCACGCCGCCGCCACCTTCACGTCCGCGAAGACGATGACGCCTTTGTTGACGTGGGTGTGGAAATGAGCACGCCCCGGGCGCATCCTGGAAGTACCACCACGGCCGAGGTCGCGCCGGGGGATGTAGGGCAGGCGTCCCGCCTGCCCTGCCGCGCCCAAAGGCGCGGCTTTCGTACCATCACAGCCTCGCTTCGCTCGGCCGGTCAGGCGAGACGCCTGCCCTACATTGGCAGCAAGTTCTGGCGCGGCGCCGCGCGCCTTGTTACAAAGCGCCCGCGCAATGTTGCAGGCCGCCTACAACTGGGTGCTGGACTGGCTGGCGGGCATGGGCCAACTCGCGTTGTTCGCGAAGGAGGTCTTCCGGGCCATGTTCGCTCAACGGAGCAGCGGCCGCACGTTGCTCTACCAGCTCTATTTCGTCGGCGTGAAGTCGCAAGCCGTCGTGCTCATCACGGGCGCGTTTACTGGCATGGTGCTGGCGGCCCAAACCTTCTTCCAATTTCACAAGGTCCACATGGACACGGCCACGCTGGCGGTCGTGAGCGTCTCGATGTGCAGTGAACTGGGCCCGGTGCTCACGGGCCTGATGGTCGCGGGCCGCGTCGGCGCGGCGCTGGCGGCGGAGCTGGGCACGATGCGTGTCACCGAGCAGATTGACGCATTGCGCACGCTGGCGACGCATCCCATCGATTACCTGGTCGTGCCGCGGACGCTGGCGACGGTGCTGGCGATGCCGTTGCTCACGGCCCTGTCCATCGCGGTTGGCATCGGCGCCGGCTACCTCGTCGCCGTGCGGTTCCTCGGCATCGAGCCGGCGTATACGTGGCAGCACACCATGACGTTCACGGACCTTCGGCAGCCGATCATGGGCTTGATCAAGGCCATCCTCTACGGCGCCATCATCGGACTCATCTCCTGCTACAAAGGGATGACCTGCGGCGAAGGGGCCGAAGGAGTCGGCCGCGCGACGACCGAAGCCGTCGTCTATTCGTCCATCACGATCCTTGTGAGCAACTTTTTCCTGACGCTCATTCTCAACCGGGTGCTGCCCGCGCTATGATCGAAACGCGCGATCTGCACAAAGCCTTCGGTCCGCAGCCGGTCTTGCGCGGGGTGAACTTGCGCATCGAGAGCGGCGAAGCGCTCGTCATCATCGGCCGCAGCGGCGGCGGCAAAAGCGTGCTGCTCAAGCACCTCATCGGCCTCATCCAGCCCGACGAGGGCGACGTGCTGGTGGACGGCGAAAACATCGGGCGCCTGAGCGAGCGCGCTTTGTTGGGGGTGCGGAGCAAGTTTGGCATGCTCTTCCAGTCCTCGGCGCTGTTCGACTCGATAAACGTGGCGGAAAACGTCGGCTTCGCCTTGGTCCAATCCCGCCAATGGACCGAGGGCGAGATCGCCCAAAAGGTGGCCGAAGCGCTGGCGATGGTCGAACTGGCCGGCATCGAGGAGAAGAAACCTTCAGAGTTGTCGGGCGGCATGCGCAAGCGCGTGGGACTGGCCCGCGCGATCGTCTATCGGCCTCAGATTCTGCTCTACGACGAACCGACGACCGGTCTGGACCCGGTCGTAGCCGACACGATCGACCAGTTGATCGTGCGCATTTCCAACCGGCTCGCGGTCACCTCCGTCGCCGTCACCCACGACATGCGCAGCGCCAGCCGCATCGGACGGCGCATCGTGATGCTGCACGAGGGGCGGATTCACGCCAGCGGCACGCCGGAGGAGATTTTCAATTCGGCCGACCCCGTGGTCCGCCGGTTCGTGAAAGGGATTTCGGACTTAAGGGAAACGCCGATTCAGCCGTGAAGAGCGGGGAAGTATGCGGTCCCGCCTTGCGGCGCGTGCGTCAGCCTGAAGCCAGGCGCAACGAACGCAGGACGGAACTATGAATGAAAAACGACTGGAAATCAAAGTCGGGGCGTTCGCGGTGGTCGCCCTCGTGGTATTGGCGGCCATCCTGCTGGTGTTCAGCAAGGGCGAGGGATGGTTTGCATCCACCTACACGTTGCGCCTTCGCGCCGACAACGTCAGCGGGCTCAAGGCCCGCTCCTCCGTGCTTATTTCCGGCGTGCCCGTCGGGACGGTCACCAGCACCGAGCTTTCCCCGGACGGCAAAGGCGTGACCATCTTCCTGAGAATCCAGAAGCGCTACGGCATCCACCGCGACGCGCTGTTCAGCGTCGAGCAAATTGGCCTGCTGGGCGACCAGTTCGTCGTCATCACCCCGACCGAAAACAAAGGTACTCTGCTCCAGGACGGCGACGAGGTCGACTGCAGGGCCCCGTTCAGCGTGCAGGGGCTCGCGGCATCGGCGGTCGGGTTCGTTCAGCGCGTCGATGAAGCCACGAAGATGCTCAAGGACATGATGACGCGGATCAACGACATCTTTCTCACGAAACAAACGCTCACGAACCTCTCGCAAACCGTCGGCAACCTCCGAGCCGCCTCCGAGCGCGCCGGTGCGCTCGTCGAAAACCTCGATCAGCTCGTCTCGACCAACTCCCCGTCGTTCACGGTGGCGCTGACGAACTTCGCCCGCTTTTCCGAAGACTTGATCCGCCTGGCGAGTGAAGTTCGGGAAACGCTTTCGGAGAACCGATCTTCGCTCGCGGGCACGGTGAAGAACCTCGAGGACTCCTCCCGCACCGTCCGCGGCCTGGCGAATGATCTCGACCAGGGCAAGGGGCTTGCCGGCGCGATGCTCAAGGACGAGCAGATTCGCGCGAACCTTTCCGCGACAATCGCCAATCTCACCACCCTCAGCAGCAATCTGGCCCGCCACGGCCTGCTCCATAAACCCAAGCCACCCAAGCCCTCCCTCGACTCGCGCCCGCCCTACCCCGGCTACTCTCCCACCAAATGAACAAGCCGCTCTGGACGATCCGCATCTTTTTCCTGCTGCTTTGCACGATCGCGGGCTATGCCGTCGGCGAGGCGGACACCGGCATGATTCCCGGGGGCAACTGGGGGCTGCTCTACGGATTCGGGCTGGGTGGAGTGCTTATCGGCATCGATCACGCCATCAAGGGCTTTTCCTTGCGCGCGTTTTCCACCGCCACGTTCGGGCTGCTGCTCGGCGCGCTGGTCGCCGCGCTCATCGATCGCAACGAACTGTTCATCTTCGGCGCCGACGAGAAGACCCGCTGGCTTATCCGGCTGGGATTATTCCTCTCCTTCGGCTACGTGGGCATGGTGCTGGCGATGCGCAGCAACAAGGAGGATTTCTCGTTGCTCATCCCCTACGTCCGCTTCCGCTCGCAGAACAAGCCCGACAACCTGCTCGTCCTCGATACCAGCGTCATCATCGACGGCCGCATCGCCGACCTCATCGACGGCCGCTTCGTTGAAGGCATCCTCATCGTCCCCAAGTTCGTGCTTGAGGAACTCCAGTACGTCGCCGACTCCTCCGACCCGCTCAAGCGGGCCCGCGGCCGGCGCGGCATGGAAATCCTCATGCGCATCCGCCACAACCCCCGTTGCGAAGTGCGCTTCCACGACATGGACTTCCCCGAGGAACGCGAAGTCGACGCCAAACTCCTCAAAATCACCCGCGCCCTCGACGCGAAGCTCTACACGGTCGACTTCAACCTCGGCAAAATAGCCGAAATCCAATCCATCCCGTACATCAACCTCTCCGAGCTGGCCGCGCTGCTCAAGCCCACGGTCCTCCCCGGCGACACGCTCGAGCTGCGCATCACCCGCGAAGGCCGGGAAAAAGGCCAGGGCGTGGCCTACCTCAGCGATGGCACGATGGTCGTCGTGAGCGGCGCCCAGCACCTGGTCGGCCGGCAAGTCCAGGCGCACGTGCAATCGCTCCACCAGACCGGCGCCGGCGTCATCGTCTTCGCAGACGTGAAGGTGGCGGCGGCGGCGTGAGCAATTTCGTTGAAGCGTTGAAGGGTTGAAGCGTTAAATCGGCGCGTTGTGTGCGCGCGTTCGCGTCGTGCGTGAACGCATCAACGCATTAAAGGTTCAACGAATGACAAAGGCTTTCGCTCGATTACAGCAGCTCCTGCCCCGCGGTGAGTTCCACCGCGATCGTCACTTCTGCCGGCGCTTCGCCGGCGACAAGTGGTTTGCTGCCCACACACCCGACGCTGTCGCCCTGCCGCGCTCGACGGCGTCCATCGCAAAGCTGCTCGCCTTCGCCCACGCGCATCGCATCCCGATTACGCCGCGTGGGGCGGGCTACGGCTACGTCGGCGGTTGCGTGCCGAACAAGGGCGGCATCGTGCTTTCGCTCGAACGGATGGACCGCATCAAGGAAATCAGCGCGGCCGATTTTGTCGCGGTCGTTCAGCCGGGCGTCATTACGAAGAAACTTCAGGACGCGGTCGAAAAGCGCGGCCTGTTCTATCCGCCGGACCCCGCGAGCCGGGCCGATTGCACCCTGGGCGGGAACATCGCCACCAACGCCGGCGGCCCGCGCTGCCTCAAATACGGCGTCACCCGCGATTACGTGCTCGGACTGGAAGTCGTCCTGGCGGACGGCACGGTCGTCCGTCTCGGGGGGCGAGTGCACAAGAACAAGACCGGCTTCGATCTCCATCGCCTGTTCACCGGCTCGGAGGGGCTTCTGGGCGTGGTCACCGAGGCAACCCTGAAGCTGCTCCCGTTCCCGCCCTCGCGCGCCTGCCTGGCCGTTGGCTTCCGTTCGACCGCCGTCGCCACACGCGCCATTCGGGGAATCTTCCAGGCGGGTTTTCTTCCGTGCGCCCTGGAAGTCGCCGACTCGTTTACGCTCGACGCCGCCCGCAAGCGGACCGGCAGCCGGCAACTCGAGGGTTGCCATTCCCTGTTCATTGTCGAACTCGACGGCCGGGAGCCATCCGTGCGCGCCGACCTCCGCGCACTCGAGCGCGTCATCCGCGCCAGCAAGCCGGGACCGCTGTTCGTGGACCGCGCCATCGGGCACGCCGCGTGCGAACGGCTCTGGCAAATCCGGCGCGAGTTTTCCTATTCGCTCCGCGACACCGGGCTGACGAAGCTGAACCAGGACATCGTGGTGCCGCGCGGCCGGCTCGAAGACCTGTTTCAATTCACCGCCCGCCTTCAGAAGAAGCACGGCCTGCCCGTTGCCGCGTTTGGCCACGCGGGCGACGGCAACATCCACGTGAACATCATGCTCGACCGCCAGCAGCCGGGCGCGGAGGCGCGCGCGCAGGCGGCGCTAGATGATCTTTTCGAGCAAATCCTGGCCTGGGGCGGCAGCATCACCGGCGAACACGGCATCGGCCTTGCGAAGCTGCGTTGGTGGCCGCTAGCCGCCGACGAAAACGTCCGCAAGCTGCACCGGCAGGTCAAACGTGCGCTGGACCCGCGGGGGATTTTGAATCCGGGGAAGTTCGTTTGAGCAAGGACGCGATGCGCGGTGCGTGGTGCGTGGTGCGTCAAGCACGTCGATTGGTCCGTCGGCTGTTTCACGCAACACGCAACACGCATCACGACACACGTCCGCTACCGTCCCGGCTTTGCCGGCGGCGGGTTCGTGACCGGGGCTGGCGGTGCTGGAGTCGCCGGCGCCGGCGCTTCCGCAGGCAGGCCCAAAAATCATTCCGTTTGTCCCGATACATTTCCTCGAATGGACGCAGGCTGATGATCCCGGCCCGGTGCCTGGTGGCCTCCTGGTAGTAGTCGTAAATCTGCCGGGCCATGCGCAGGAGTCCGGCGGCGCGGTCATCCTCATCGATGACCAGGTTCTCGAAGTGCTGCGTGAGAAGGCCCTCGAGCAGGATCGTGGTGCGCTTCATGTCGATGTCGGTAATCGTGGAGGTAAACCGTTTCAGGGCGTACGCCTCGACCGTTTCCTCCTTCGGCACCGCCTCGGGGTATTTTTCCTTCAACACGGCCATCCAGTGGTTGGCCTCCTGGAGCCGGTTGTGCATGTAGAGCATATAGACGCACTCCTTGAGAAAATTGCGGTGTGCGCGCTCGACGACGATCGGCTTCTCCGTCTCCTCTTTGAGCATTCTCATGTAGCCGTCGTTGGCCAGGCCGATTTTGTTCAGGTCGGGGCTGTAGACGAACGAACCGTCCGGCCGCTCCAGCACGATGCGCCCCCGCATCACCAGCATGTGCATGCACTGGTAAATCACCCGGCGCAAGGCAGTCAGGTCCTTCTTGTTTGAGTTCTTGAGGCCGACCACGGCCCAGTAAATCGCCGATGCCTCGGGCAAACGCCAGTCCATTGGACCGTACAGTTCGTCGGCTTGTTTGATGATCGCCGGGTCCATCTTATATTTCTCGCGCAGGAGCTTCACCCGGGCGCGGGCATCGTCGGTCTGCGGGTTCAGCAACTCGTCGAAGTTCGGCCGGCCGCTGCCGAGCGCACGCTGCATCTCGTGGGCCAGCTCGAACTTGTAGATGAGGTGCGCGTCATCGAGGTTTTGCCCGATCTTGTGCTGGTAGAACCAGGCCAGCTCGCGGTAGATGAGTGCTTCCTTGGGGTTGTAGCGCAGGCCATCGTCGCGCAGCAGCTCGATGCCCCGTTGGACCCAGCGCCAGCGGTCGTAGGGGTCGCGGAACTTGACGGAGATATTGTACGCCATGTTCCAACCCTGCACGAGCCAGACCTGCGTGAAGTGCGGCTCGAGCTTCGTGATCCAACTGGAAAGCTGGACCTGCTCGAAAAACTTGTCTTCCTGCTGAAGGTCGTTGGCGCGAATCCAGAGCGCGTTGGCGATGAGACCCCGGAACCCGCCGAGCGCCACGGTCGTGAACGCCAGCATCGGCGGAGCGTTCTCGAGCGGGGCGACGCGCGTCAGACCCAGGCCGGCGCGCTGGCGGTTCATGAGCCGCTGGCAGGTTGCCGAGCCGACGACCAGTATCGCCGCAATCAGCAACAGGCCAGGTTTGTAAAGGCGGGAGTGCATCTCATCCCTGATTATTCAACTCTGCTCTTGCGTCGCCGCCAGTTCGCGGCGCGTGAAGCAAGTGATTCCGGTCAGCGCCAGCAGCCCGCCGAGCAACAGCACGATTCTCCCGAATGCCGCTCCCAACTGCCCCCACGTGATGCTCCGGCCCGTGCTCAGCGACTCAATCGGCGACACCTCCTCGACCAACTTCACGATGCCGAGGATCGTTTTGAACAGCGGCAGCAGCATTGTGTCGATGAATGAGCCGCCGCCCGCGCCCGTTTCGTGGTCCAACCCGGTGACGGTGCCTTCGGAGACCACCGTGGACAACGTGCCGCTCGACAGCGCGACGAGGAGGAGGCTGATCGAGCAGAACGCCGCGACCGGGAACGACAACAGGCTGGCCGCCGCCAGCCCGAGCGCCGCCAGCAGCGCCAGCCAGCAGAGAATTACCGCCATTCCGCGGGCGAAGTTCAATCCGAAGCCCCCTTCGCGGTAGAGCACTTCGAGACCGTCATCGAGCGGGAAGATGAGGGCGGTGTTGTTCCGATTCTCGAAGTCGATGGTCAGCTTGCCTGAATCGTCGAAGAGATTCGGGGGAATCTGGATTTCGTGAAAGGTGTCGGCCGCGAGGCTCTGCGGGATGCTGGGAACCTGGGGCGTGCCCGGCGGGCCAACGTTCCAGAGGCCAAGATAGCTCCCGGTTTCGTTGGTCATCGCGACGTGGAACTTCACTCGCATGAACAGCGGTTGGTCACGCAGCGGATGGCGTCGCAGGCCAAGGTCGATGGTCCACCGGCGGAGATGGTTCGGCGGCACGACCTGGTGCCGGCTGCGCACCTCTTCGCCAAGCAGCTTGCGCGTTTCCTGCTGCTGCTCGGGGGACAAGTGCTTTTCCCGCATCACCTGCGCCAACGCCGCGTCCACCGCGGCCTCAATGTCGGGCATTGGCTCCTTGAGCGCGGCGCGGGCGACAAAGATTTCGTTTCGCAAAATCTTCACTTGGGACTCGATGTAATCCGCAAGGTTCTTATCGCCGGCCTGCCGGGCCCGGGCCGCCGCCTTTTCCATCTGGGAGGTGCGCCAGTGCAGCAAGCCGTAGACGCTGGCGCCGGACGCGGCCAGCAACGTCGCGTTGAGCAACATGATGCCGAGGAATTTGCCAAGCCAGATCTGCCAGCGGGCAATGGGCTTCACTGCGACCATCTGCATCGAGCAATCTTCGATGTCTCGCGCCAGCGTGCCACAGGCCAGCCAGAGGGTGGAGAAACCGAGCAGCGCAGTGATGACGTTCAACGTGTAGGCGAGCATGATCTGGATGAACCCGCGCGCCGTCCCGTCATCCTGGAGCAACAGCGGCAGCACGACCACCGAGCCGAGCAACAGCGCCGCCAGCACCCAGAACAGCCGGAAGCGAAATGCGGCTTTCCAAGTCAGGCTCGCGATTGCGAATAGCCTGGAGAATGGACGCGTCAACTCGGAATACCAAGCACGTCCCGACCACACGCTAGGTCCAAAGTCTCCATTGCGAGCCTTCCGAAGAGCACCAGAAGAATTTCGCGCGGCGACCTCTCCACAGAATTGGTAGCCGGTTCGTTCCAATCGCCGTGCCCTCCAATATCCCCCCTTAAATCCCATATAAATCCGAGTTGGGAAAAGTAAGGCGAACAGGATTACTGCCCACCACGGTAGAGAACCTGTTCGAACCAGTTCTCTAAGGACTCCGGCTGCAAGGCTGAGTACCGCCATGATAGCGCCGAGGACCCAAAGCCGGCAGGCAAACGACCACAGCGTCGGAAACAGATACGCCCAAATTGAGAAACCGCTTGGACAAACAGCGAAGCCTTTCTGCGGATGCTTGTAAACTTCGTAGCACGTTGTCCACATAACTTACTTCTCACCCTTGCCTAACAGTGAGGAGAGCTTCTCGTTGGCCTTCGAAAGATCGGCCGGGGGCGCCGGGGCGGGCGTGGTTTCAGGCGCGGCCGGTTGTGGCGCTGGTTCAGCCGCCTTCGTCAATGCCTCGAGGCGGGCGCGGTCCACTGCACGCTCTTGCGGCTTGGCCTCAGCCGGCCTCGCCTCAGGCTTCGCGGCGGGCGCCGTCAGCCGTTCCAGCACCTTGTCCGTCGCCGGCTTCGCCTCCGCTTCGCCGCGCAGGTAGGCGGCGACTTGTCCGCCGGAAATTGAACCGGATGTTTGCAAATCGGCCTGCTTGGCGCGGGCGACCACATCGAGGAAGTAGCTTTCCAGGTTTTGTGTCGGGTTGTCGATCTTCACCTTGTCCCCGGCCGCGTCGGCGCGAATGAGCGCCAGGACCTTCTCCATCGTTTCGCGCGGCAGCGGCGGCGTGGTGATGCGCACGGCGTCGCGGTTGGAGAGCAGTTCCTTGAGCGGCCCCATCGCCTGGATGCGGCCGCCATAGTAAATCACCACGCGATCGCAAACGTCCTCGACGTCGCTGAGCAGGTGGCTGCTGAGGAGGACCGTCTTGCCGCGCCGGGCCAGCGCGAGGATGAGGTCTTTCACTTCGCGGCAGCCAATCGGGTCCAGGCCGGCCGTCGGTTCGTCGAGCAGGACCAGGTCCGGATCGTTGATGAGCGCCTGCGCCAGACCGATGCGCCGCTGCATGCCCTTGGAGAATTCGCCCACGGCGCGCGTGCGCGTCTGCGTGAGTCCCACCATGTCGAGCAACTGATCGGTGCGCTGCGTCCGCTCCCCGGGCGTGAGCTTGAACAAATTGCCGAAGAACCCGAGCGTCTCGCGGGAGTTGAGGTATCGGTAGAGGTAGGATTCCTCCGGCAGATAACCGATGCGCGACTTGGTCGCGACGTGCCGCGGCGACTTGCCGAAGACTTCGATGTGCCCCTTGGTCGGGTGCAGCAAACCCAGCAGCATCTTGACCGTGGTGGATTTGCCCGAGCCGTTCGGCCCGAGCAGCCCGAACACCTCCCCGCGCCGCACCTCGAAATCGACATTGTCCACCGCCCGCGCCTTGGGCCGGCCCCAGAAGTCCTTGAAGACTTTCGTCAGCCCGCGCACGACCACGACGGCTTCGGAGGATTGCGGATTTCGGATTTCAGATTGCGGATTGAGGTCTGCGGCGGCAGTCACTTTCGTCCTTTCATTCTGCGGACCTTGTCGAGTGCCGCAACGTAGTTGAAACCTTGCCGGACGCCATGTTTTTCGTGGTAGCGGGCAAAGAAATCGCGCTGGCAACGCATGCTGAACTCCGGGTGCCACATCATCAGCGGCAGATTGTGAAACGCCTCGGCGAGGTCCGCCACCTGCGCCGCCTTGCCCTCGCGGCCGAGCATCCTCATCTCAAGGAATGCCAGGTAAGCCAGACGGGCGAGCGCCTTTCGCTGCTCCGCGCGCGGCAGTTTGGCGTCAGCAAAGCGTGGAGTCAAATCAAGCCGGCTTCGTGAGACCCGTTGATCTCGTCGAGGTCGTCCGTTACTGCTCATGGCTACATACTGGCTTGAGATATGACGAGTGACAAGGCGGGACCATTCCCTGAGCAATGCAATTGCCGCCGTTTTTGCGGCAGGAATTCGGTGTGACTTGCAGCTTGAGCGGTCTTACGCTTGGGCTGCGAGGCGGAAGAAGCGGCAACTGTTAATCGTCGTGCTGGCAACACTGAGTTTCGCGGCAGCCGAGTGGCTCTGAGCTGCCCCGCCTTCGCTACTCGACCGACCAGTAATGGACGGCGTCGGTTCAACGATCACCAGATAGCTCTTCATTGCTGGCCAGGGCTGACAGGCTCGCGATCCACCGTAACTCGGCTGATGAGAAGTGGCGAAATGACTGTCCAGGAATCGTCATCGCCAAACACGATGACACGAACGCCGGTCGGCGCCACGGCAACATGGTCAACGGTCGGCACGCGCACTTGTCCGCCGTCGGCCAGGTGGATGGTGAACGGGACGAACGGCTGGGCGGCGATCAGCTTGCGGATGTCAGCAACCATAAATGTCAGGCAAATCTATGCCTCGTTCCGGCGCGCGACAAGCGCCGGTCTGTCACGAATGGCACATCACGCAGGTTTGGGGGCGAGTTGCGCGGCGGGTTCAATCTTCTTCCCACCGTCGTCGGACGGGGGCTGCACGGCGGCCCCCTGGAACGGCTCCAGTTCCTCGCCATGGCGGACAAGACGGGCGCTGTTGAAGACCACGAGCAGCGAGCCGACGACGTGCATCATGGCGGCGATGATCGGGTTGATGTATTTCAGCGCCGCCAGCACCAGGCCGCCGAGGACGAACAGCACGCCAACCAGGAAGTTCTGGTTGATCACCGCGCGGGTCTGGCGCGAGAGGCGCACGAGCACGGGCAGACGGCGAAGATCGTTGTTCATGAGGGCGATGGTGGCGCTGTGGATGGCCACTTCGCTGCCGGCGGCGCCCATCGCGATGCCGAGATCTCCGGCGGCCAGCGCGGGGGCGTCGTTCACGCCGTCGCCCACCACCGCGACGCGGTAACCCTTGGCCCGGGTTTTGCGGACGAACTCAACCTTGTTCTGCGGAAGACATTCGCCAACGACTTCTTCACAGCCAATCTCCTTCGCCACACGCGTGGCGACGGGCTGGCGGTCGCCGCTGACCATCGCGATGCGGCGCACGCCTGTCTGCTTGAGGTCGGCGAGGGATTCGCGGGCCTCGGCGCGGGTCTGGTCCTGCAAGCCGACCCAGCCTATGGAACGGCCGTTGCGCGCGACGAAGATGAGGCTCCAGCCTTCGGCTTCGTTGAGGTCCACGGATTTCTCGAAGTCATCGCGCACGCCGTTCTCCTTGAGCCACGCGGCGCGGCCGACGTGGATGGTCGCTCCGTCCACCTTGGCCTGGATGCCGCGGCCGGCGGCCTCGGCGAAATCGCGCGGCTCGACGAGCGGCACGCCGGCCTCCTCCGCGATTTGGGCGAGGGCCTTGGCCGTGGGATGGTTGCTGTATTTCTCGGCGGAGGCGGCGACGCGCAGGAGTTCGGCGGGCGTGGTGCCTTCGGCGGGCGCCAGGCGGCTGACAGCCAGCTTGCCGGTCGTCAGCGTGCCGGTCTTGTCGAAGATGAAGGCGTTAATGCGGGCGGCCAGTTCGATGTCGGCGACATTTTTGATGAGGATGCCCAGGCGCGCGGCGGCGGACAGCGCCGCGACCATTGCCGTGGGCGTGGCGAGAATGAACGCGCACGGGCACGAGACGATGAACACAGCGATCACGCGGCTGAGGTCCTTCGTGAACGCCCAGACCAGCGCGCCGATCACAAGCACCAGCGGCGTGTAGAAGCCCATGTATTGATCCACGATGCGCATGATGGGCAGCCGGGTCTTCTCGGCGGCGAGGATGAGTTCGCGCACGCGGCCCAGCGTCGTGTCCTGGCCGGCGCGGGTGACTTTGACTTCGAGAACACCGGTGAGGTTCTGCGTGCCGGCGAAGACTTCGTCGCCGGGCTTCTTGTCCACCGGGAGGGATTCGCCAGTGATGTTGGCCTGGTTGAAGGAGCCTTGCCCGCTGAGAATCGTGCCGTCGGCGGCGACATTGTCGCCGGGGCGGATGCGGATGGTGTCGCCGACGGTCAGGTCGTGCACGGCGACTTCCTCCTCGACCTGGCCCTTGAGCCTGCGGGCCTTGGTGGGGGTAAGTTTGATGAGCGATTCGATGGAAGCGCGGGCGCCTTCGGCCGTTCGGGTCTCGATGATTTCGCCCATGAGCATGAAGAACGCGACGACGCCGGCCTCCTGGTAATGGCCACTCGCAAACGACGCGAGCACGGCAATGGCGACCAGTTCGTTCGTGCTGAGGACGCCCCGACGGAGGTCCTTGAACGCGGTGACGACGATGGGGTAGCCGAGCAGCAGCGCGCCGATGGCGGCGCTGACTTCCGAGACAGCGGGGCCGATCCGCATCCACTCGACGAGGAACGAGTTGATGACGAAGAGCAGGCCGGCGAGCGTTTGCTTGAGGCGGATGGGCGCGTGGCTGTGATCGTGGCTTTCGCACGAGCCATCGTGGTCGTGGTCGTGGTCATTGCGGGAAAGGAGGGAGGTGACTTGCATGGCGGGCGGAAATTACGAAGGACGAATGACGAATGGAGGAGTCGACTGGCCGCGCGGTTGCGAAGTCGCGTAGCGACTTTTGATCACTCGTGGATCGACAACGGCCTCGACTTCTGCTCTGCGCGGCTGCCGACTCAGGGCCCCATGCCGCTTCAAGAGCAAGTCCGCCTCGTTCGTTACTCTCAGTTTGGCGATCACTTTGCCCATCGCTTACTCATCTTACTTGGTTTCTTCCGCGTTTCAATGATGCTCATCCTTCGGCGGCTCCAGCACGCGGGGCTTGGGCGGTTCGCGGTTGATTTGGATCCAGGTCTGGCGGCCGGGGCCGCGTTCGGGAGCCACGATCGTTTCCTGCGCATTGGTGAAAATGGTCCGCATCGTCTCGGCCTGGCGCTGTTGCGTGAAGAGCGTGCGATTTGCGCGCCACGCCGGCAGATTGTTCGTGAAGCGTTCGACCTCGGCGGCGACGAATTCGACCAACCGCGTGCGCTCGGCCTCGCCGGCGTTCCTGCGGGCCTCGGCTTCCGCGCGGGCCTTGCTGATGGTTTGGTTTTCGTAGCTGCGCGCGTCGTTGATTTCCTTCCCGCGCCGTTGCTCGGATTCGGACACGCGGGCGAAGGCATCCTTCAATTGCCGCGGCGGGATGACCTGCACGTTTTCAATCTGCTCGACGAGAATTCCGAGGCGTTGCGTGGCGATGAGTTGTTCAAGACGGAGGAGCGCGGTTTCGCGGAAACCGGCCTGGTCGCGTGTGATGGCGTCATCGACCTTGTAGCGCGCGGCGGCGTAAAGCAGTGCGTTGTTGAAGGCGTTGCGTACGGCGTTCGTGGCGTCGGTGAATTCCAACGCAAAGCGCAGCCCTGGCTCGGCGATGCGGAAGCGCAGCGTTGCGCGGACGTGAATAATGTTCTCGTCCGCGGTGATCAAGTAGCCATCGCGCAACGGGCTGAGCGACTCGCCGGGCGGCGGCTCGGTCTTCGCAGCCTCGGCGGCGGCGGTCGTCGCGTACCATCCGATGGTCGAACTGACGTTCTGCACCTGGCCGACGGGAATCTTGATTACCTCATCGATCGGCGGCGGGAAGGCCCAGTGCGCGCCCGGCCCGTAGAGCTTCCCGTCGCCAACCGGTTTGCCGAAGCGGAGTTTGACGGCCTTCTGCTGCGGCCCAACGGTGAAAAAGCCGGAGAACAGGAACAGGACAACCAATCCGGCCATC
>WNGA01013237.1_pt1 | contig 14847 bp, 10 predicted proteins | sample 5400061 | NCBI WGS metagenome assembly WNGA01 (sample SAMN13153366, study PRJNA577476) | soil metagenome | isolation source: 100 cm soil or saprolite under grassland replicate 2 | place: USA:California | collected 2016-06-15
GAACACAACAAAGAGAAATTATTGTAAACTTAGTTTAATGAAAATTCAAAATAGATAGGAATGTGATCTGATACGGTTCTCGCTTCCTTCAATGAAGAAAAGCTTTTATAAAAAAATACTACTCCTGATTTAATAAAAGAAATTGCAGCAGCATTATAAAACATATTGTCAAATTCTGAAGCTAGGCAATTGTCACCGTTAGATTTTTCTTTTAATGAAGTTTTTTGATTTGTAAAAATTGGTTTATAACCCAGTGACTTCAAAGGATTGAAAACAGTATGCGATTGAGGACAATTGAAATCTCCGCAGAAGATTAAATTATTATGGGGATATTCAGCAGGCAAAAATTTAAAATACTTTATTTCTGTTTCCGGTTGCTTTGTTTTTGTTATCGCATGGAAAGTCACAAGGGTAAAGAGTTTTCCATTTGTTTCGAAAGTAGCAAAAAATGGCTCCCTGTCAATCTCAAGATTATATTTTTTCTCCAGCCATGCTTTACCAATAATTGTAAGCCTGCTTGTCTTCCAGATAAAAGCATAACGTTCCGCTGCATTATGCGAACTGCTTATGGTTGGGTCACTTATTGTATAATCCCATTTAAAACCCTTTCTGTTTAATGCATCGCCTAATCTTGCTACTGCCTGTGCGCCGCCATCACCGGCAACTACTTCCTGTATGGCAATCACATCATAATCTTTTACTGTGTTGGCTATAAAATTTATCGTTGAATCATTTTTTGATTTACCAAAATTTTCAAGGTTCCAGGAACAAATGGTGACTTGAGCATAAAGAGCAAAAGTGATATTTATAAAGAGGAGTAGAGTGAATATTTTTTTCATTTTTGGATATAGTTATTCAAAAGTATTAAGGGTGTGGTAAATTCTTTTATGATTTGAAAACGATTGTTCAAATGTCCAGTCCCATCTGTAGCATATTTTTGTTCCTATGCCCCTTCTTCGTGTCCTTACGGTATTCATGTTGCAAACGTCTCCGAATAGGCTTATGGAACATCATTAGCTACAATTGTTGTCAATGTTTCTTTGTCCAACAATGTAACGCTTGCAAGTCTATTAGCTTGCATTTCCAATGTCTTTTCAAACATGTTGCGAACAAACCGCCCGTTGCCAAATGATTTGTCTCTTGTTGCAAATGCATTTTCAAAAAGAGTGAAAACTTTTTCTTTTGCATCCTCTGTCAGTTTGTAATCCAATTTTGCGCATTGAGTTTTATAAATAGAAAGCAATTCTTGTGGTGAGTAGTCGACAAATTCAATGTAGCGATTAAAACGGGACTTAAAACCTGGATTAGTGTCAATAAAACTTTTCATTTCATTTGTGTATCCAGCAAGAATAACAACTAATTTATCTCTGTCATCTTCCATTCTTTTAATAAGAGTTGCCACAGCTTCTTTACCAAAGTCATCCTGATTTTCTCCAACGATTGAATATGCTTCATCAATGAAAAGCACCCCATTTAATGCTGAATTAACCGTTTTATTGACTTTTACAGCAGTTTGTCCAACATATTCTGCAACTAATCCTGAGCGATCTGTTTCTACAACTTGTCCCTCGGAAAGAATACCTAAAGATTTATAAATTTTTGAAACTATGCGTGCCACAGTTGTTTTTCCAGTTCCTGGGTTTCCTGTGAAAACGATATGATAGGAAATACTTGAAGACTTTAAGCCACTTGCTTCCCTTGCTTTTTGAATTTTGATAAAATTGATTAGTGATTTTATTTCTTCTTTAACGGCATTTAATCCTGTTAGATCATTTAATTCTTCTAACACTTCTTCTAAAGATTGTTGCTGAATAGGTGTTTTTACTTTTACTTCTTGTTCTTCTTTCCTTGGCTTTTCTTTTGGTGTTTTCATTATGCACTTCAAAACTTCTTCTTCTTTTGCTGTCACAACACCGTCGGCTTTGATTACAATAGATGTGAATTGGTAAAGATTTGATAAATACTCCTCATTTAGTTCTTTATCGTAGGCATTCAATATATAGGATAATCTAAAAAACTTTTCATCTTGGGGATCAGCATTTAACAATTCTCCTTTCAAACTGTCGTATATAGTTTTGTAAGCAGTAAGAAAATTAGGACTATATAATAACTCTATATTTAGGTATTCCATATTCCAACCATATAATTTTCCTAAAACACATATCGCAGCAAAAGCTTCCTTACTCTTCATGTCATGCAAGTCAGATATAAGATTAAAGCACTTAAGAATATCAATAAGAAAAAGCAATTCAATAGCTTTTTCTGCTCCTTCTTTAGTTAAACTTTCTATTCCGGTAACGTTATCAACCAATTTGCAAAGTGATTTATTGTCTTTCAGTTTTTGTATGAACTTAATAATTTTTTCTAAAAACTGTCTTAACGTTGCAAAGTATGTTTCTGTTATTACTGGAGCACTTTGTATATACTTTTCTCCTCTTAAAAGAGCATGGTAAGTGCTAAACTCTTTTGCAAAATTCTGTGCTGCTTCAAAATTGCTAATATTATATGTTTCATTTAAAGTAGTGCCAACCTTAAAATTTAAACCTCCATACTGCACAACTGGTTTTTGATAATTATCCTTAAATCTGATGTCTGGAGAACCATCTTTATTCACTTTCGCCCACACATAATTAATAATTTTTGTATCGGAAGGAATGCTGGCTTTATTTTCAAAAAAACTTTGAGGCATGAATTGAAAATTTAATTCCTTTAAATCAATAAGATTGAAATCACCTGTTTCATCCACAAGAAACATGAATGCTGGATAAATAAAAAGACTTCTTCCATTTGCATTTTCAAAATATAATGCGGGCTCTTTAGAGTTGATAAAATCAATATCTTTTACTTTAAAACTGACTTCCTTTCTCATAACTGTTGTTTTGGCTGAGGATTTTATTTCACTATTTCTTACTTCATCGGTTATATCCCAAATTTTAATTGATTTCATCAATAAGTTAAATGCTTCACTCACCTTTGCATATTGGTCTGCAATTTCTAAATCTATGTTTATATCAATATTGGCTTTAGAATTTTCATATTGAAAAGTCAACTCTGCCAAAAGCTTTTTTGCTTCATTTAATTCTTTTTGAAGAGCTTCAAATGCTTCTTTTTGTGAAATAAATTTGACAAGAAATGCACTATTAGAAAAATCTTTGACTATCGTATGCTCAAAATTCAAAGATTGATTGCTTTCATCCAGTTTTAATTTCTGCGTATTTAAAATATTGTTTTGTTCTTCGAGTTGCGTTTGCAGATTACTTATTGCTTGTTGTGAAGTGAAAATTTTAGATAATAATCCATTTTGCTTTTTGGATAGCTTACTTTCTAACTCCAAAATATTTCCGTTTGTTTCATTGATTTCACTTTCTAATAATTCTATTTCTTGTTTAAAGCTATCAAGTAGTGATTGCTTTTTAGCAGTAAGTTTACTTGCCAGTTGTTCAACTTGCTTCTTCTTTTCAATAACCTTAGCAAGAAGCACCTCGCGTTCTTGCTTTGCCTTTTTGAAATTTGTTTCGAGTTCACGTAAACTTACGCTTGTAACAGTTGGGGCATTTGTCATGTACTAATAAATTTTGTAAATACATTTATTGTATTTCTTTACCACAATGGGGACAAGTTTTTTTATACTTTTTCATGTTTTGAAATTCATCAGAAAAACCTGATGCTAAAATTCCTGCTGGCAAAGCAAACATACCAATGCCTAAAATCGATATTACAGCAGTTAAGGTTTTTCCTAATGGAGTGATAGGGAACACATCTCCATAACCTACAGTTGTTAATGTCGCAACACTCCACCACATAGTTTCAGGGATACTTGAAAATTTATCTGGTTGTGCGTCATGCTCTGTATAATACATAATACTTGAAGCAATAACGATTAGAAAAATTGTTATCACAAAACTCAAGACCAATTCTTCTTTCTTTGCTGCAAAAACTCTTGAGATAACTTTTGAAGCATTCATATATCTGCTTAGCTTGAAAAATCTAAAGAATCGAATTAGGCGAAGAACCCTGATAAATCTTAAATCGTAATTGGTAAGAAAAGGTAGGTAGAAAGGCAAAATAGCGATTAAGTCTATTATTGCCCCCACAGAAAAAATATATTTAATTCTCCCGAACAAGGGATGCCTGTACTTTTCTATATAGGTACATGTCCAAATCCTTAATAAATATTCAATAGAAAATACCGTTACTGAAAACAATTCTAAAGAAGTAAAAAAAGGTTGGTTTGGAAGATAAATGCTATCAACGGTTTCAAGTATAACTGCAATTGTATTAATAACAATTAGACCTATAATAAAGCTGTTAACAATTGTGTCCGCCATTGTACCGCCTTCAGAGGGGTCAAGCAATTCATAAACTTTTCTTTTGATTGCTGAATACATTCACTTATTAAATTTGTTGCGTTTTCAAATGTAAAAAAATTGTAGTTTAAATATCTTCTTTGCCATACGCATTGGGAAAAAGCAAATATGGACTACAAAATAAAAAATAAAAATTCCGTGGATCTCTTTTTACAATTTTATCTATAAAACGGAATCGTTATACTAGGCGTTAAGTAATTGAAAATAGTTTCCCCCAGCTGTAAAAAAACAAAAGACACAGAAAACATTAATGCTCCTCTCATAATTGCATACGATTTATTGTCAGAATCAAATTCGACAATATCTTTTCTCTTGCCGAAAAATAATGCAGATAGAAATTTTGCTACGTAAAGTGAGATGATAAAAAGAATAATTCCCGTAACAGAGATTGCGCTACTCGTTTTAATAAATTGGAAATATATGTTTGCTGGTTCAATTTTCAAGATATTGTCAAACGCTATAGCTGTTGATTGAATTACTCTTTGAAAAACTATACCTGCAGCAATAATCAATGATGATAAATAAACAGCTTCGCTGATGTTGATATTTTGACTTGACTTTCGTTTACCAAAAACAAGTCGTTTAATTAGGTAGAAGACAATGCTTAACAATAGCAAAGCCCAAATGAAAAGGAAACCGTATTTTGCAATATTCATGATTTATAATTTAGAAGTTAATGATATTCGCCAGTTATTAAAATCTGAAACTTCTTCCGGCAACAAACCTGCTTTTATGCCCGGAGAAGTTGTCTCCCAAACCACATATCGTTTTCCATTTGCTTCTATTGACTTTCCTGTAAAAGGCAAATTGATTGCTAAAATTGAATGAGAATAAACTTCACTGCTTAATAATGCTACATCATATGTGTAATGTGAAAGAATTGTATAAAGTAATAAAGTTCTGGTGTCGCAATCGCCTTTTAATGTTCCCATAAATTCTACGGGTGAGTTAATGCCAAATTTCTGGTAGCCTTCACATTCACCTTGATTATTTTGTAAATATGCCTTCGTAAATCGGTCGTTATATAAATTAGCATCGCAGGCATTATCTAATACAATGGTGTAAGGGATATCTTGAACAAACGAAACAATAGTTTCTGCAAATTGATTGTCATTTTGGTTATTATTCATTCTAATGCTATCCAATAATTTGTAAATACCATTTAATTTGCCTGAATCTTGATTTTTTAAATCAAATAAAACTTTATCGTAAGCAAAAAGTGAATTGTTTTCAACAGCCAAATTGTTTTTAAAATAACCACTTTGCTTAAAATCAGTCACTTTTACCCAAATATCACCTTCATATTGATTCCCGTCATAATCTTTCCAAATACGATGATGAACAATTAATGAATCCGTAGGGTTAATCTTATCGCGTTCAATTTTTTTCACCTCCTTTGCTTCATCTGAAGCAAATGGCTTTGGTGAAGAAGGTTTCTTATTTTGTAAAGCGCTTATAACCCAAAAGATTGCAAATAGAAGCATTAGAAGACCTACAATTCTAAATAGCCATTTGAATATTTCTGAGAAGTATGCAATTAATAATCCTATTCCTGCAATAGTCAAAAGTGTAACAATGCCTTGGGGTCCAACAGCAATAAGAAATAATAATACCAATATAAAACTCAATAATTGCCAAATACCGCTTAAACAACCCGTTTCTTCTTTTCCAATAAATCTTGGATTGCCCCAATAAGTAGCTTTTCTATCACTATACCACAACTCTTCCCAAGCATATTCTCTTTCTGTTTTTGTTTTGCCGGTCTTATCCGTGGTTTTATAAATAGATGGAGCTTTATTTAAAATTGTTTCTCCTGTTGTAATTTCTTTTTCTTTAGGTTCAACCTTTATCCTTTCTTCATATTCATCTATAAATTCTTCTAAAATGTATCCTGTAATGTCCGCTTCAACAGTTCCAAACACTTGGTCATCTTCTTCCTGATGTAATACTCGATGCTTATTAAAATCAATATTAGCAAGCTTTACATCATATAATACTATTTCAAAGTCACCAATAATATTATTATACGAAATTTTACATGGCAAGGGAGATGGCTGAATACTGCCAGGGAAAAGTTCTTCAGCGTTAAATTCAGGAAATTCACCATCATTATTTTTCCTAAAACTTGAATTTTTTATTTCCGCATCATATAGAGTAAAGTCAAAATATCTTTCTTTTACAAAGTCTTGTGCATCTTTTATATAGTCCAATTGACCATAAAATTTTGAAATGATTTTTCCTTTTATGAACGTTTTTCGATGAAATATTTTTTTATATTTTAAAGTGAGCCATTTTTCGGCATCTGTTTCTTGTGGCGGTTCTGGATCTGATTTTTTAACTGGTTGTAGTATATTTTTATCATCCTTCTTTTTTGTAAAAAAGAAAAGTAGAGGAATGATAACGATAATAATAATTATAATAATGACAATCTTCATTTTTTAGAAACGTGTTCACTTACAAAATGTTTGTTTGCCTTTCCCTCATCTAGGTCTTTATATATTTCATTTAAAAGAATTGTTTGGCTTTGATATGGTAGACTTTTTTCCTTTATTGTAGTATTAAATGGGGGGTCTATGCAAGATTCATAAAAATCAACATTCGCAATATTGAACTTTAAATTAAAGATTTTGGAATGGGTTGCTTTAAATTCATTATACTCTTCTTTAACAATTTTTTCCTCTAAGTCTTTCTTTACCTCGTAGAAATTACTTGTATTACGTATCCTGTATTTTAAAATGACAGGAATAATGAATGCGAAAGCTACAATACCAGTCATACCCCAGGCTGACGGAAAATTGCTGTTAATTAGTTGGATTTTACGAACATAAAAGTTAGTTGCCGATAAAACAGCGTCTAATTTTTTGTATTGATTATTTTTCTCTTGTATTATCGAAAATAGTTTTTTATAAGAAGAATTCAATATGTCTTCGATAACGTGATTTTGGGTAGTAATTTCGTTAGCCTCTAAGATGAACAGAGAATCAGTTGTTATTTCTTTCTCAACTAATGTTGTTAATTCGTTCTGAAGAAAATCGGTTTTATTCTTTTTGTTTATATCCCAACTTTTGTCTGCTTTATAAATTTCATTCATTAAGATTGAAGCATCAGATAAAAATCTTGCATCCTCCTGGATTTTATTGAAAATATCTTTTCCTGCATGGGCAATCAGAAGTGAATCTGATTTTCCAACAGAAACTAAATTCAAATTTTGATTTAGTTCTTTGTTTAGTTTGATTTCTTGTGAAATCAATATGCTATCTGCTTGTATAAGAAAGTTGTTTCTGTATTGTTGCTTGTAAACATCTAATTGTTCTTGCACAGAAAATGTGGTTATCAGCCAAGGCTGAGCAATAATAATAGCTATCAGCACTACAAAGCCAACTCTAAAACCTATTGAAATATTTGATAAAAGCCTGCTATCTTTTGTTTCCTTGGTTTTTATGCCTTTTATCGTACGCTCTTTACCTTTTAATATCATTGGTGTTAAGGTGTATAATAGGAGTAAATAGATATTCACTATCATCAGTCCCCACACTATACCAATTGGAATGGCAAAGAATAAGTTTTTGTTGAAAAGTTGATATATAAAATGAGTGCTACTATAAAATGAAACAATGAAAATCATTAACACAAAACAGCCAATGAAAGCAAAAGTTATTTTTACGCTTTCTTTAGTTTTTGTATTAAATATGATTTGTGCATCTTCACCCGAAAGAGATATAAGCCAATCTTTAAATGAATATCTCTTACGCTTGTAATTCGCCATTGGCATGGTATTTTATAAATGCTTCTGGAGTTTCGTCTATTTTAATTTTTTGTTCTTCCATATATTTTTTCAGAGCATGATCAATTAATTCTTTTTGCGCTTCTGTAGCTTTTATCTTTTCATATATTAATCTTTCAGCTTGATGATTAATTACTAAGTGCCTTTCCTGTCCTTGTTTATCCTTATAATAGTCATATCGAACTTCAATGCCATTTTCAGCTTTTATTAGCTCTTTTACATTGTCTTCTAAATAATCATAAGGAGTTTTCACTAACATTAGCTTAAAGAAAATTGGCGTTAGCTCTATAGCCATAAATAATAATGTAATAAAAAGAGAAATTACCCAACCTGCAATTTCATGTGCTAGTTTTATGCGTTCCAGAAGCCCATCTAATCCATTTGCTACTTTTACGTTTTTAGAAAGTGCAACCTCCTTTTCTGCTTGTATTTGCTTTCTTTTAGCATCTGCTTCTTTGATTTTATCTCCGTTAATTTGGTCAAACCTACTCAACTCATGGTTTAGTGCATCTAATTGACCCTTCAACGCTTTTGATAATGGTCCATTGCCAGCACCAGCATTTCCTACAACACCGTTAAGTTGGTCTGTATAAGCTTGTTCTGCTTTTTTAATGCGTTCAATTAAATCTCTTCTTTCCTCACCTATTTTGCCCAAATCTTCTTCAACTGTTTTTAATCTTTCTTCGAAATTTGCTGTAGTTCTTTTCTCATACTCTTTTTGCAGTTTCAATTGTTCTTCATAAAGTTTTGCATCTATTTCAGTTTTAAACATTCTTATTTCTACGGGTTTTGAAATCGTAAGAGCAATTATAGCTCCCATTATGAGACGTGGAATAGCCCCTTTAAATTCATCCAATGTGATTGCTTCTGTTCCATCTCCTTTGCCGGTGCTTGTTACAATAAAGCGGTCAATATTAAAAATCATTAGTCCCCACATACAGCCAAATAAGATAGATATTATTGCAATGAAAGGGCTAAAAGTTTGGTCGATAGCAGAACCTCTTGATTCAAAAATTGTATAAAAAGCATAACCTCCGGCAAGACCTGCCATTATACCTGTTGCTGCAACTACTCCCCCAAGGCACATATATTTCATTTGGTCGGCATAAGTAGCTCGCTCTAAAATATAACGGTCTCCTCCGGCAGCTTTCCATAATAAACGCATTATTCTTCCGGATTTTGGGGTATTGTAGTATTCTCTATGCATGATAGTTTTCTTTTTTGAAGGTTGGTATTTGAATATTTATAGTCTGAATATTTATTGCGAAGTTTTTTGTCAAACCTTTATTGATAAAGGCCGGTTTTAAGTTCTCTACCCTAAATTGGCTAACTGAGTTTTTAATTTCGTCAATTTCAAATTTATTATTGAGTAGTTGTGGTGTCTTTAATTTTTCACTTTGAATTGTTGCTTTAGGAGAAAGCGTAAATTCTTTCTTGTAATTACCGAAAAGTCCGACTATTTTAATTTTTACTGGAGTTTCAATTCTATCATAATGCAGTAGAATTCCTTTAGAGTTTGTTGTCAAAATTTGATTGTTGATTTTAATCCAAAGGAAATTTTTAAGTTGCCAGATAATAATAAGTAAGCCATTAGAAAGAAGGAAAGAGTCATTGATTTGAACTGTATTAATCAATAATCTCTTTCTCCATTTTAATAAAATAAAAAGAATCCTTCTGATAATAGTAAAGACAGTCTTTAATTGCTGAAGAAGTGTTCTGATAGTGTCAGAAAACAAAATTATTTTTTCGATTTTCAATTAAGCTTATTTAGGGTATTGTTTATGCATCATTATAAATCTACAGACCTTAACTTGTTTAAAGCCTTATAAACGCTTAAAATCAACTTATAAATTATTTATTAAAAAAATCATATGAACTGTTACAGGTGAAGTTTGATATGATACCGTCATAATTAAACTTCCCATCATCCTTCCTTATTCTAAACTAATCTTTTACTTTTTGAGAGATGTCTTTTCCTTCAATGTCTGCTTTTATTCTTAGATATTCAGAAGGTTTAAATACCGTGTCTAAATCGTTCAGATTTGCACCACGCCTCAGTGCAGCTTCAGCTTCTTTATTATTGAATTTTAAAAACTCGTCATAACCTAAACCAAATAATTCCTGAAGTCCTACTTTATGTAACGCTTCTTCTGTGTCAATATGATTGTTCTCATAAATACGTACAAATTGTTTGTATAAAATCTTTTCAACTTCACAACGGCGATAATTAAAAAAGTCACTCTCTTTTATTTTAAAAAATCTCTTTAACAGGTTTACATTCCTCGCTTCATTTTCGGTAATTACATTATCATTAAGCACAATATTGATGTAGACAAGAAGCAAGTTCAAAATGGCTTCTTTCATATCTTCAATTTGGTTTAGACCATACTTTTTTAAAATTTCGTTTACTTTAATACTGTCAAGTTCATTGTTAAATCGTCTTTAGGTAAAAAAGTACTCATCGTTTTGTCTAAAGCTTGATTGAACCCGCAAATGTATGCGCCTTGTCAGACTTCAACGTTTATAAATCACTTAAATTGAATTATAAATAGCTTATTAAATTAATACAAACAAAGAGCATTACTTAACCGTTACTATTGCTAAAGCAATATCCATAAAACAAAAGACAAATGAATAAAGATAAAAGCTCAGCAGTGAAATATAGTTGGGCTTGCTGAATAAAGTTCAAAGCGTACAAGAGTCCGCCTGAGGCGGAACCGAAGATTCATAGTTGTAATGTAGCCTGGTTCAAAAAAATATTACACAAAATAAAAAAGAGAAAGGCTTTGTTTCTTCCTCTTATTGTTATGATAACTTAATTACAAAACAACTCAATAACAACAAACAATCACAAAGGCAAATCGGTATCAAATATAAATCTTTCTGGTTGCGGTAATGGTTTGCGTGGCAACATTTCATCACGCATAGCAGCTTTATATATAAACGCAGCAACTATTTATTTCATTAAAACGTGTTAGTAAATCGTGCACGCCTTTTAACTCTGCATATTTTTTTATTTGTATTAAGCAACTATATGGAGTAAGAAGGCCAGCCTTCTCAGGTAAAAGTAATTTTAGAAAACAGGCAACCTTTTTGTAAAAGAACAAGTTTCAGTAAATATATAATCCAATGTTTTACCCCAAACCGGCGACCCCTGCCCTTCTTGTTCTTTTATTCTTTACTTCACTCTAAAAAATTGTATCATGAAAAATTTTATATCCTATTTCGGAAAAGCAACCGGGTTCGTGCTGATCCTGTTTTTGCAGTTTTTATTTAACCGCAATGTACATGCACAGTGGGCAAAAACTTCAGGCCCGCCGGGCATTAACGTGAATGTTTTTTTTGACAATGGTTCTTTACTGTATGCCGGCACTTCATCAAAAGGGGTATTCCGATCTTCAGATAATGGGGCAACATGGACAGTGGCAAATGTGGGATTGCAAAATGCAACAATTTTATCCTTTTTCAAAGATCAAACTTATTTGTATGCAGGCACAGATAAGGGAGTTTACCGCTCTTCCAACGGCTCAACATGGGCAGCGGCAAATAATGGTATTGAAACGCAGGTTGTCAAGTCAATGGTTATAGGGGGTGGCTTTCTTTTCGCAGGCACCACCAACGGCGTATACCGCTCTGCCAACAAGGGCAATACATGGGCCGATGCCAGCGGCGGGGCATTACACTTTACCTCTATCCCGGCAATGTGTTATGTAAAGAACACATTGATAGTAGAAGGCGATAATTATTTGTTTACGAGTACAGATGCCGGCGATACCTGGTTTGTAGACCAGGGCAGCACTTCGTTTTACGTGATAAAGCATTTTTTAGTGCTGGGTGATACCTTACTTGCTTCTGCACGCAATGGTGTTTTCCATTCCTATAATGGCGGTGTTTCCTGGAGTAATTTTCTGCCGGTGGAAACTGACGATTATACAGACCTCCTCGGATTTTCTTTTTCAAATGGTGTTGTGTACACCGGCGATAAAAAAGGAATGTTTAAATCTACTAATTATGGGCGTACATGGACTGCTGTTCCTGCATCAGGTTTACGATTCGGAACACGTTTCTATAATTATTTTGTTCAAAGCGGAAATATTTTTTTGCTGGGCATGGATGAATTAGGTGTTTTTCGCTCGGCTGATAGCGGCCGCACGTGGAATCAATCTATACCTGGTTTTCCGGCAGTATCAAACATTGATAATTGTTTACTTAATATAAACGATAGTATTTTGACAGGTACCCATAGCGATGGCATTTACAGAACTATTAACAATGGAAATGTTTGGAGGAAAATTGGCACCAAAAACAATAACGACACATTATCAAATGCAGTAGTGTATAGTTTATTAAATCCTGCACCCAATATCATTCTTGCCGGAACATGCGGGGATGGATTGTATCGCTCTGCCGATAACGGAAAAACATGGAAGCATATTACCGTCGGTTTGCCCTTTAAACTCTTTGACAATTATGAATGCGATTTTGGTTTAACGAAAAGCGGCGCTAACATTTTGCTGGCCACTACCAATGGAATTTATTACTCAACAAACAACGGGCAATCATGGAAAGCATCTAACCTTACGGGGGATCGTATTGCAATAAGTGCAATTGCGGCAAATGGTAACGTGGCTGTTGCCGGAGTGTCAGAAGGCGTTTCTCCTTTTCAGAGTGGAATTTACCGTTCTACCAACAAGGGGGTAACATGGACGTTTACCCAGGAAGTACATGATATAATTTCGCTGGCCGGTGATGGTGCAACCAATTTTTACGGTGGTAGTTTCTTTGACAACTGGCGTTCAACAAACAATGGTATTTCATGGAATCAAATTGGTACCGGCATGCCTTTTAATACCGGTGGTTATTCTATTAAAGTAATTGGCGGCAACAATGTTTTTATAGGTAATAATACCGGTATTTATTTTTCGAATAACAAGGGGAATAGTTTCACTAATGTAAATACTGGATTAGATCCCGGGCCTAATAATTCCGTGCAGGGCATTGAAGCCAACAGTACTTATTTATTTGCGGGTTTATTTAAAAATGGTGTGTGGAGAAGACGTTTGAGCGATTTTGGAATTTCCGCTCAAAGCGGTGCATTAATTACAAAACTGGATGCACAAAATAAATCGGAAATAAGTTTACCTAATAAACTCACTGTACATCCCAATCCTTCCATTGAACAGGCCACGATCCAATACCAAACAGATGCAACAGGTGAAGTTGGATTGAGGATTACCGATCAGTTTGGTAAAGTTGTTGAACAATCAAAACAAATATTGAATGCGGGTTCTTATACCAAAACAATTGATGTGAAGCATCTCTCACCGGGAATTTATTTTGTGCAGTTGATCAATAGAAAAGTAACAATCACAAAGCTTATAGTGGCGCGATGATTAATGTAACAAATCAAAAAAAGGAGAGGGTTGCTCATGCAGCTTTCTTCTTTTTGTTATACCAGGCATGTGGCTTAAGCGCACTCCATAAAAAATAAAAAAGAGAAAGACTTTATTTCTTCCTCTTCTTGTCATAATAACTTAATTACAAAACAACTCGCAATGATAGCAACAATCACAAAGGCAAATCAGTATCGAATAAAAATCTTGCTGGTTGCGGTAAGGGTTTGCGTGGCAGCATTTCATCACGCATAGCTGCATTGTATATAAACGCAGCGACTATTGTGGCAGCCTGTTGCAGATCGTCAATAGAGAGATGATCATACACATCCATATTGCTGTGGTGTGTGCGTGTTTCATATTCCAAAGGGTCCTGTATAAACTGGAAACCGGGAATGCCAACTGCATCAAAAGACAAATGATCAGTAGAACCTGTGTTGCTGCCCGTAATACCCGTGGCTCCCGTATCGGCAAAGGGCTGCATCCACGCTTTAAAAATATCACGAACCTTTTCATTGTTCTGCAGATAAATACCACGAATCTTGCCGGTACCATTATCAAGATTAAAATAAACAGAAACATTTTTTTGTTCAGGCTTCAGGTTCATATCTTTTGGATCACCAAAATGTTTTTTTACATAACCAAATGAGCCAAGCAATCCTTCTTCTTCACCACCCCACAATGCAATACGTATTGTACGTTTCGGCTCAACGCCTAATGCCTTGAGTATGCGCACTGCTTCCATCATTACAATGCAGCCTGCTCCATTATCTGTTGCTCCGGTGCCGCTATGCCATGAATCGAGATGACCGCCCAGCATCACCACCTGGCTTTTTAAATTTGGATCGGTACCCGGAATTTCTGCAACAACATTATAACCCGTAAGATCATCATTGTAAAATTTATTATCCACATCCATTTCAAGCTCCACATCTTTTTTGTCCTGCGTAAGACGCTGAAGTTTTAAATAATCTTCTGTTGATACAACCATTTCGGGTAAAGTGGCATCATAGTTTTTTGCAAAAGCGGGTGTGCCATCTACGAATAAAGTGCCATCTCTGCCACTGGTTTTAACAGTGAGTATTCCTGCTGCACCCTTTGATTGCAAATAGAGTTTGGTTTTATAATCCCTAATGAGGATGGGCATATAAAAATCAAGCATCTGCCTTGTCAACATGTATGCATCAGGAAGTTTATTAAGCACAGAATCTTCATAACGTGTTGCAAAAGCCTTAAACGCACCCGGAATTTTTCCTGAGGATTTCACCATTACAATTTTTCCTTTCAGGTCATTGCCCATTTT
>WNGA01007753.1_pt1 | contig 14846 bp, 5 predicted proteins | sample 5400061 | NCBI WGS metagenome assembly WNGA01 (sample SAMN13153366, study PRJNA577476) | soil metagenome | isolation source: 100 cm soil or saprolite under grassland replicate 2 | place: USA:California | collected 2016-06-15
CGGTAACTGAGTCGGCTTGGCATAACGAGAATGTCGTATTTAACCAGACCAATTCAGCTTGGAAAGAGTTTTGTGCCACCACTCTGAAATTCAAGGTCCCGGATGATCTAGATCTTATCGCCCCGAATGAAGCTTAAAACGCCGCTACAAAGAGGCATTAGTAGATCTGTATCAAATATCTTTGGGCGATAGAACATCTGCCAGAAACGGCTATTGAGCTAATCAGTCGAGGAGGTTCGTGACCATGAAGAAAATGGGGAGATACTGTAAAGCATATCCGATAACAAAACTTCGTCAGTTCGATATGTGGGTGGAGAATCTTCAAAATATTCGTAAAGAGATTAAGTTGGTAGATGGAAAGGAGATTGAAGTGACGAGGGAGTTAAAAGACGAAGATTTCCTCTACATTCAAGACAATTATACAGTCACGGATGGCATTTTTCTTGATGAAAATGTCATTTACGATAAAGTTTCCCCCGGCTGGATAAGTTATTGTAAAGATGTATTAAAGTTTGAAATACCCAATTACGAGGCTATTGCGACTAACGCCTCTGAAGAAGATAGCAGGCAAAAAACAGCTTTAGCTGATCTCAGGCGAGGAATATAGCTGACCATATGCAAACTATAGCTGAACGGGGTTGGACAGTTGAAGATCAATGAACTGTACAACCGCTGCGGGATAATCACTTTTCCTGCGCGCATTTCACCTACCTAATTTCACAATACCTGATAGATAAGCCGAAAGTGTGACCCGAGCAAGCAAGATTAAGCTTTGAGCTGTTGAGGTCGTCGATGAAGAATAAGTTCAATTTTTCAGATTTCGCTCACAATTTACCCACAATAGTCGATATTCTTCGTTGGAGAGCTGACAATCAAACCGACAGAATGGCTTTCACCTATTTAGTGAATGGAGAAACGAAAAGTAGAAGCTTGACATATGGCGATCTATATCAACTGGCTCAGACTGTTGGTGCCTGGCTTCAAACAAGAAAGATGGAGGGAGAGAGAGTAATAATCCTTTATCCGTCTGGTCTTGAGTACATTGCCGTTTTAATGGGTTGTTTTTACGCAGGCGCAGTGGCTGTCCCATTGTATCCGCCTAAACATAATCATAATCTGTCAAGGCTGAAAGCAATCATTGAAGATGCGCAAGCCCGTGTGGGGTTTGCCCCGGCGTCAGTAATCAGTGAGATAAAAGAGTTATTTTCGCAGGACACTCACCTGGCTGGGGCTCTGTGGGTTTCGGCTGAAGATATTTCTCAGTGCCCTAATAAAGAAGGGCTGGAGCCCCACGTCACACAACATACATTAGCCTTACTACAGTACACCTCGGGGTCTACTTCTCTTCCTAAGGGCGTAATGATGAGCCATAGGAACATTATGCATAATGAGCGGATGATTCAGTCAATGTTTAAGCAGACAGACGAATCTATCATTGTAAGCTGGCTTCCGCTGTATCACGATATGGGGCTGATAGGAACTATACTCCAGCCCTTATATGTCGGCGCGCCATGCATATTCATGTCTCCATCAGCATTTCTGCAGGACCCGCTCAGATGGCTGCAAGCAATTTCACGTTATAAGGCAACCACCAGCGGCGCACCCAATTTCGCTTACGACTTATGCGCTCGAAAGGCTAGTGCGGGGCTACGGACTACGCTAGATCTTAACAGCTGGAAAGTGGCGTTTAACGGCTCTGAGCCGGTTCGGCTTGAGACCCTGGAAACGTTTGCGAATACCTTTAAATCATGCGGGTTTCGAAAAGAAGCATTCTATCCATGCTATGGCCTGGCTGAAGCCACATTGATGGTGGCTGGAAAACATAGAGACGGCCCGCCGCAGGTGAAACATTTTCAGGCAAATGCCCTCAAAAATAATAAAGCGGTAGAAGTTCGGGTGAACAGCGTCGAGGCTAGCGCGTTGGTTAGTTGTGGGAGACCGCATCGGGGCCAGCAAATTATGATCGTTCATCCCGACGACTTTAGTAGATGTCAGCCACTAGAAGTGGGGGAGATTTGGGTCGCAGGGTCCAGTGTAACAAAGGGTTATTGGAAGCAACCGGAAGAGACAGCGAACTTATTTTGCGCAACACCTTCCGGCGGAGGTAAAAAACGATTTCTCCGCACCGGAGATATGGGGTTTTTGATGGACGGTGAGTTATTTGTCACCGGGCGGCTCAAGGATATGATCGTTATTCGCGGCTCAAATTACTATCCTCAAGATATAGAGCTGACCGTGGGAAAGTCTCACTCCGCCTGTCTGACCGGTAATGGAGCGGCATTTTCAGTCGAGGTCGATAGTGAGGAGAGGCTTGTTGTAGTACAAGAGGTAAAACGCGAGCAAAAGCAAAACCTTGAGACCGTGATAGACGCAATTCGTCAGGAAATAGCAAAAAATCATGAATTGCACGCATATGCTATAGTGTTAATAAGAAAAGGAAGATTGCCCAAAACTTCAAGTGGGAAAATTCAACGTAGGGCATGCAAAGAAGCCTTCCTCGCCGGCAGTTTGGATATATTAACGAGCAGCAATCATATTAGCGACCGCTTTGCCATAGACAATATACTTACAGATGACGCGCTACGGAGGCTCGGGGTACCCTCGGCCGGAGAAGTAAATGACTGGCGGTCAATAGTGGAGACTTATCTTCAGAAGCAAGCCGTAAGAATACTAAATATTTCTCCGTCGCAGTTGAGTGTTCATCAGGCGCTGAACAGTTTGGGGCTCGATTCATTGATGGCCGCTGAGTTAAAGAGCCGGATTGAGGCGGATCTGGGGGTAGTTGTGCCGATAACAGAGCTCTTACGGGGCATTAGCATAAAGCAGCTAGTATCGCAGGTACTTCATCAACCGACGACCACGACATCACCCTCGGATGAGCTAATCGTGTTGAGCCCTCAATTATTGAATCAGGGCTCATTGGCCTCACTATCCGGCCAGGAAGCTACAGATGGTTATCTACAAGTATCTCTTGATCAGGAACGTTTATGGTTTCTTGATCAGCTGATGCCCGAAAGCCCATTTTATAACCTGGTCAATATAATTAGCTTGAAAGGCTGCCTTCATGTACAAGCGCTTGAGCAAAGTGTCGATGAAATACTCAAACGACACGAATCACTACGAGCTAACTTTATATCCGTAAAGGGGAGACCTCTTCAGATTATTAACCCAGCTACGGCAACACTCCTGCCAATAGAGGATTTGCGGGCTCTTACAGAAAGTGGGCGAGAAAAATGTGTGCGACAAATGGCCGAAGCAGAGGTGGCCCGCCCTTTCAACTTAGCCGAGGGCCCGCTTTGGAGAATTAAATTAACGCGGTTAGCGGAGGAAGAACATGTCATCTTCTTCACCATACACCATATTATTGCCGATTATTGGTCTATTACCTTATTCGTCAATGAGCTAGCCTATATTTATGAAGCCCTCCTCACCGGAACTCGCGCCGAACTCCCGGAACTGCGAATGCGATATGCCGATTTCATATACCGGCAGCGACAGTCGTTGCAGAGCGATAGTTACCAGTATCATTTATCCTTTTGGAAGAAATACCTGGAAACTGTTCCACCACCGTTGATTCAACTAGAGGGTGGAATGGTTTCAAAACTTCAGCCCTTTCAGCGTGGGCATTGTTTTTTTGATCTGTCTCCTGACACCTATGAGTCGCTTCGAAAACTGAGCTGTGACGAGGCGGTCACTCTCTTTACGATTTTGTTGGCAGGGTTTAAGTTAACGCTCCACTGCTTTTTCGGGAGAGAAGATATTATTGTGGGATGCCCGGTCAAAGGGCGACCTGACTCTTCTACAGAAGATCTGATCGGGTACTTCGCTCACCCAATGGTAATTCGCACCGATCTATCGGGTGACCCGACATTTCAGGAGTTGGTCATGCGTGTCCGCAAAGAAGTTCTCTCGGTATTTGATCATCAGGAAGTGCCATTCGTCAAGATTGTAGAGGTTTTGAGACACAATCGGAACACGTATTATAACCCTTTATTTCAAGTAATGTTCAGTTTTGTCAAAGCGCCGGCCAAATCCCTGAGGAAATCGAGATTGATCATTAACCTGGAGGACATCTGGACCGGGACAATGGGCTGCCCTCTGTTCTTAACGGTAGCTGAAGCAGAGCAGGGAGCCCATGTGGCGCTTGATTATGCGCCGGATCTGTTCGATCCTAACGCAGTGACATCTATTATTAATACTTACGGAAAAGTACTCGATAAGTGCGCGCAAAACTCGAGAACTGTAATTTCTCAAATGAAATTAGCTGAAGAGCTAGATGTAAAATCCGATGCCACAGATGAGTCTACAGAAAGGCAGACAATTATAGTAGCCTCTACGTTTACAGCAGAACCGCTCTCCGAAGCTCTTACATTTTGGGTGCGGGAGCTTGGTTTCCCAACCGCAATCGAGTTTGCGCCTTTTAATCAAATATTTCAGCAATTGCTTGACTCTTCAAGCCTAGTAAATAACAACAGGAATGGAGTGAACGTAATCCTTATAAGGTATGAGGACTGGTTGAGATGCGGTTCAGAGATTGAAATAGTATTGCTACCCGCTGCCCATGCGGAGATTGAGAGAAATATAAGAGAGTTTATCATTGCGTTGAGGGCTGCCGTTAGCCGTTCGGCGGTTCCATTTGTTATATGTTTGTGCCCAGCTTCGACTCGTATTGCTCGAAACACGGATTTTCTGGCCTTTTTTGAAAAGCTGAATTCGTACATTTCTGATGAGCTGAGTAACGTAAGCGGCATTTATATAATTAATTCCTCTCAGGTAATGTCAACTTATCCAGTTATTAATTACTATGATGAGTATAGGGATGAATTGAGCAGTATTCCATTTACCGCTGACTTTTTTATCGCTCTCGGAACAAGCATTGCCAGAAAAATCTACACTATAAAGAGTGTGCCATATAAAGTTATCGTCTTAGACTGTGATCAGACTTTATGGAAAGGTTATTGCGCGGAAGACGGACCTTTTGGGGTCGAAATTCAGCCCATGAAAGCGTTCCAAGAGTTTATGGTCGCTCAGCATCAAGCCGGGATGCTAATTTGCCTATGCAGCAAAAACAACGAAGCGGATGTGATCGAAGTGTTTGAGCGAAATACCGATATGGTTTTGAGGCGTGACCATCTGGTTGCCTTTAGGATTAACTGGAAGCCAAAGTCTGAAAACATCAAGTCTCTGTCGGAAGAACTCCAATTGGCCCTTGATAGTTTTATTTTTATCGATGATGACCCCATTGAGTGTGAGGAAATGCGTCTCAACTGTCCTGAAATTTTAACTCTTCAACTGCCTCGGGAGTCGAATAACATTAGTACACTACTTGCTCACACCTGGGCTTTTGATCATTTGGAAGTCACCGAGGTGAATAAACTGCGGACAACTTTATATCATAGAAATGCGCAACGTGAGCAGTTACGGAAAGAGTCTTTAACGCTCGATAGTTTTATAAGAAACCTTGGGCTGAAAGTCCAGATATCCGAACTGTCACCAGAGCACTTAGCTAGGGCCTCTGAGCTGACATACCGAACCAGCCAATTTAATATTACAAGAATCAGGCGGTCTACAGCCGCTCTGCAGATGCTATGCCAATCGGATAAATTTGAGTGTTTGGTTGTTGACGTTCGTGATCGCTTTGGGGAGTACGGGGTGGTTGGGCTCATCATTTATGAAATTGCCGGTAATGCGATGGAGGTGGACACTTTCTTGCTTAGTTGCCGTGCTCTAGGCAGAGGGGTTGAGTATCAAATGTTGGCGAAATTGGGGGCAATTGCTAATCAACGTGGAGCGAACAATCTGAATATCCCCTTTGTCCAATCAGAGAGGAACCAGTCCGCGTACCTATTTCTTTGTAATGTAGGCGAGAGGTTCAAGCGGCCTACCAGTGATGGCTGGATCTTTGAGATTCCCACTGAAGTAATATCGTTAAACCAGGAATCGCCAAGCCCTGAATTTGCATCTTCAAAGAGAGAGCTTAATGGCGGTCCTATTATTACTCCCCCAGCCATCTCATCTGGCTCCACGACGAGATATACATCCCACTGTTTGAATCGAATTGCTACGGGGCTATTTAATGTCGGTAGGATAATGGATGAGATTAATGCTCAGAAAAAATCCAAGGTGGGCCAGGAAAGCGTTTTAAGCGAAGGATCTCGGACTTTTAAGGGCCATGTTGAAGTAGCCAACAATAAGCCGCCGAAATTACAAGAGACGGCGCGGTTAGAGATTAACGTGCCTTTCGCGCCCCCCAGTACACCGACAGAAAAGACGTTGGCGAGTATTTGGTCGGAGATTCTCGGTCATGAACGGATAGGAGTTCGCGATAACTTCTTTGAGTTGGGGGGGCACTCTCTTTTAGCTACACAACTTATGGCTAGAGTTCATGAGGTATTCGACGTGAAGCTACCTCTAATTCAACTTTTCGAAGCGCCTACTATAGCAGAGCTGGCGTCGTCTATTGAGGGCGCATTAATTAAAGAGTTGGGGCCTGAAGAGTTAGGAGAAATTATTGGAGAATTGGATAAACTATCTGATGAAGAGGTGGAGCAGTTACTTGCGCATGAGGGATAAATGTTTCTTTGAATAGTTGAAGAACGGTCCGGCAACCGGCAGCTTCCACGGATTGAAAGGTGGGGAACGGGCAATACACGGCGGACAGCGAACTACGCTTAGCAGCCGGCCCATCGCTCGCGAATGACATCATCAGGCGCCATCTGAAACCGATCAATTATGTTGAGTATATGGTAACCATCACTGATGTGCGGAAGACGCGGCTGGCAGCTATCCTCCGGCGGGCGTCTGCAATTTCAACAACCCGGGTTGGAATGTGTTCCACTCAAAGGAACCTATCGACGTTATTGAAGCCCTAGGAGCGTATCGGAAGGATGAGTGAGAGCCCGGGAATATTCGGAGAAAAAACAGCTATGCAGACAGTCACACGTTCGATTTCGCTTATTTTGTTTCTGATCGCTTTCGCGGCTATGCGATCTGCTGTTGTGGCCGAGGTGGAAATTATTCCAGACGTCGTCTATGGGCACAAAGATGGTCTCGCCCTCACCCTCGATGTTCTGAGACCGAAGACAAATGCCAATAGTTCAGCCGTTATTTTCATTGTCAGTGGAGGGTGGGTTTCACACTATACACCGCCACAGCAAGCGGCTGAGCGATTTCAGGCGTTGCTGGACAAGGGATTCACGGTCATTATAGTTCGACATGGAAGCAGTCCAAAGTACCTGATTCCAGAGATCGTCGGAGATGTGCGACGCGCTGTGCGATTCATCCGCTTCAACGCCAAGCGGTGGGGGATCGATCCGAATCGTTTGGGCGTCTTTGGAGGCAGTGCGGGCGGCCATTTATCACTCGTCATTGGGACTGCAGCTGATAGTGGAGATCCGAACGCTAAAGAGGATTTCATGAAGGAGAGTGATCGCGTCGCCTCTGTGGTGGTATATTTTCCGCCGGTCGACCTCCGGCCACGCGCGCGCGGAGTTCGAAGGACGCCTGCTGCCGGTATGGATGGAAGGCTCAGGCAGTTTCCAGCCCTCAACTTCGAAAGAGAGAAAGCGCCGGACTATTCGCCGATTGTTCATGTATCGCCCGACGATCCGCCGACATTGCTCATTCATGGCGACAAGGATGATCTGGTCCCCGTGAGCAACAGCAAAATCATTCATGAAGCATTCCGGAAGAATAACGTCAAGACACAACTCATTATCATTGAAGGCGCCGGCCACGGATTCAGCGGCGACGACGCAAAGAAAGCCGACGCTGCGATGGTGGCTTGGTTCGAGCAGACGCTGTTAGGAGGCGGTTCAAAAGCGGCACAATGAGGAGAGATTATGTTACGAAACTTGATGGCGGCGCGTTCGACTTTCCCCGTATACCGGCTCTGGCGGGAAGTTGGTGAAGGGGATTGACGGAAGTGAGAAAACATCATTAGGAAGTGATCGAACTGAAACAGAAAGGACTCTCCACTGATGAGATCTCTAAGCTCGACTTTGTCCACCTATGAAGCAGGTGACGGTGTCAAGTGAAAAATTGCAACACCCTACCTGAACCGCCAAATTGGCGGCAAAAATGCAGACGATAAAAATAATCACTGCCCTTTGAATGGACCAGAGAAGACATAAAAACCTACTTCAGCTTCGATCAGCGGATAGCGGCCGCCAATCAACCATCTATTCGAGCTTTTGTCGCCCATGAAGAGTGATTGGCCCTGTAGCCGCCCCAAAAGCCGATTAGCCGCGCTTTGTTGGCCGGCGTGGTCAGGACGTATGCTCCCTGCGGCGAGACGCCGATCTTGAAGGTTTTTGAGACGCGCGACCACCTGTCGGTGATGAGCGGGATTACACCTGCCGGACGATTGGCGACTTTGACGCGGGAACGCGCCTTGACCGGCTCGGATAGTGTGACCTTCCTGCGTCATCTGTCGCGTTATTTCGGTTGCAAGCTGCCGGTGATTTGGGACGGCGGGAGTATCCATCGTTCGAACGAGGTGAAAAATTTCCTCGCCGATGGCCGGTCGAAGGAAACTCACCTGGAGCGTTTCCCGGCTTACGCCCCGGAACTGAATCCGGATGAAGGTGTCTGGCAGCATCTCAAGCATGTCGAAGTCCGCAACCTCTGTTGCGCTGACTTTGACCATTTGAGCAATGAGTTTCATCTGACGGTCAGACGGCCGCGCCGAAGACCTGATCTGATCCGGTCATTCTTTGCCGGAGCAGGTTTAGACCTGTGACAGGGGGAATCTATCAATGCAGCGATCTATAAGGGAGATTAAGTCAGATGATTATCGCAAAACTACAAGGGGGGCTCGGGAATCAAATGTTCCAATATGCCGTGGGAAGAAGCCTCGCAGAAAAGCATGAAGACAAGTTGTACTTAGAAACAAGTTCGCTGTTGAGACCATGGGCTACTCCGAGAGAGTATGGTCTAGATATTTTTAATATCCGTGCTGAGCTCACGAATGCGGACGAAATTATTAGAGCTTCAGACGTGTTGTTCCGTATTTGTCAGATTAAGCGGGGCTTTCATAAGGGGATTCTAGAATGTCCGCGCTACGGAAATATTGTCCTAGAGGGATATTGGCAAAATGAACTCTATTTTAAAGAAATAGAAAATATTATCCGGGAAGAGCTTACGTTTAAATCGCTCGATTACAAGACTACAGACCTGCGCCTTCGTGAGCAGATTAGTTCAACCGCAGCGGTTTGCGTACACGTTCGGCGAGGAGATTATCTACTGCCCGAAGGTTCGAACTTTGTCAATGTGGGAATTGACTATTACAAGAAAGCTATAGAATTGATTGCAGCAGCGGTACGGAATCCTCACTTTTATGTCTTCTCTGATGACATCAATTGGTGTGTAGAGAATTTGTCACTTGATTATCCACATACATTTGTAAGCCGCGACCAGCCAGCTGCGAAGTACACAGCGCAAGACCTTCGCCTCATGACTATCTGCCGGCATTTCATCATGGCGAATAGCTCCTTCTCGTGGTGGGCGGCTTGGATCGGTTCGAACGATGACAATATTGTTATTGCGCCGATGAACTGGTTTCGCGATGACCACGTAGCATCCGAGAACATCACCCCATCACGCTGGATACGCCTCTAAATCAAAACAGCGAGAGTGGGGAAAATGGAGGAAGACGACAATCACCTTTCTACTAAATGGCCTACCGCAAGAAACAAGTGCGATACTGGCGCGCCGCTTAAGATGTACCTGTGTTGATGGCTGCCCGCCTCATGGATAAAGACGAGCTAAGACGCATTGATCCATCGAGTTGATATATCGGCTGCTGTAAACCGATGAGAACTTGGATCGTGAGTTACGCGAACGCCTCGTTTCTTATGAGTCTGAAGAGGCTCATGGAATTCGACACGGGTCGCAAAATATCCCCTATGAGCAGGGAACTCACGCTGCGATTCCTGAATTTATAATGCGTTAGTATTCGGAATAACAGATGTTTGCCAGTCGCCTTATAAGCTCTCTATTATCACTTGATTACAGGGTTCATTCAGCAGCCACGAGCGATCTTGGCCGGCTGACGCCTCGTTATTTTCTATCATATCGCATTGAGGATATCGGCTACACGCCGGGAGGCCTCTCTCCAGGAAAAAGTTCGAATTGTGACTGTAGCGAAGAAGGCCATGGTGCGATCGGGCGTGCGATAAACAGTTCTTCGACAAGCTCTCTATAGGGCGGGTCAGAGTCCCGAACAAGATGCCTGCTTTTTAGACCCTGGGGTTAGGGCTGTTATTATTCAAAGGTAACCATGAAATTTCTATTGGTACAGAACGCGACCTATATTCCCACCTTTGGCGGAGCAAATAAGTCAAATAGACTAGTTCTCGAAGCTCTAGCGGCAAGAGGTCATTCTTGCCTGGCCTTGACTACGGCAACTCCGGTACAAGGATTTCGAAGTCAGTCCGCATTTTTACGTGAGCTAGAAATCAGGGGAGTCCACCCTAGCCGTGTATTTTCTGGCGGGGTGGTATTCCATCATCAAAATGTCGAGATTCATGCCGTAACAGACATATCTCGGATTCACGCCCATTTAAAGGATCAAATTCAACGGTTTGATCCTACATGGGTACTGGTGTCATCTGAAGATCCGGGGCAGTTGCTGTTGGAAAAAGCGCTAGAGGCCGCCCCTTCAAGGGTAGTTTATATTGCTCGTACAACAATGGCCCTCCCGTTCGGCCCTGGATGCGCTTCATCAAGCCAACTCAAGACCGAGTTAGTACGTGAAGCAGCCGGTATAATAGCCATAAGTAGCTATCTCAAAGATTATATATGGCGATGGAGCGGTTGCGAATCGGTCGTTCTGCCGCTCCAATTCTACGGTCTCGGGCCATTCTCTAATTATAACAATTTCGACCATGGATTTATCACTATGATAAACCCTTGCGCTGTCAAAGGGATATCTATCTTTTTAGCGCTGGCCCGACAGTTACCGCTAATACAATTTGCGGCAGTCCCAACCTGGGGGACGTGTCGTACTGATCTGACCGCCCTTAAAGAATTGCCCAACGTCAAAATCATGCATCCAGTCGACGAGGTCGATGAAATCTTTGCCCGGACAAGAGTTATTCTTGTGCCTTCACTGTGGGCGGAAGCAAAGGGTAGAATACCTATAGAAGCAATGCTCCGCGGGATACCTGTGTTAGCAAGTGATGTTGGCGGGATAAAAGAATCCATGTTAGGGATGGATTATATTTTGCCCGTGAGTGCGATTGAACGATATGAGGAATCTCTGGACGATAGAATGATCCCAATCCCGAAGGTGCCGCCTCAAGACATCGGTCCTTGGTTGAAAGCTTTGCAAACATTGATCTCGGATCGTGAACGCTATGACCAGCTATCAATCGCCTCGAGGGCGGCGGCGCTAAGGCATGTGTCGGATTTGAGTATAACTCCTCTCGAAGAATATTTTCATAGCCTTGACTTGGTTGCTAAAAATAACGCGGGTAATGGTAGCAGGGCAATGAAGACAGAGACAAAGCGCCCGGAACAAACAATTATTTCAGATAGCCTTGGAAAACTATCCGCGGACAAGCGTGCGCTGTTGATGTTACAGCTAAGAAAAAAACGTAAAAATATCCATAAAACCCAAGAGATCCCTAGGGTACCCAGGAATGTTACATTTACCTATTTCCCACTTTCATATGCACAACGGCGACTGTGGTTTCTTAGTCAGCTGGAGCCTGATAGTTCGACCTATAATTCTGTACAGACAGTTACATTTAGAGGTCAGCTGGACGTTCCGACTCTATGCCGGAGCCTCAATGAAATTATCAGGCGGCACGAAATATTGCGGACGACTTTTACAATGATCAATGGGCAACCAGCTCAGATCGTCAACCCATATACCCGGACAAGAATACCAATCATAGATTTACAAGGAGTTGGGAAAACGAAAACTTTAGAAGAGATCGAACGGCTGGTTAATGAGGAGAGAAGACAAATATTTGACCTAAGTCAAGGTCCATTGTTGAGAATTAAATTGCTTCATAAAGCCCCTAGGGAGTATTTGCTTATTTTGACCATCCATCACATCGTTAGTGATGGATGGTCTTTGGGTATATTCATTCGGGAGATGAATACCCTCTATGAGGCATTCACATCTGGCCGACCTTCACCTCTGCAAGAGCTTTCTATTCAGTACGGGGACTTTACAAATTGGGAGCAGGAAAGGTTAAGGGGCGACCTACTTGCATCCCATTTAACATTCTGGAAACAACAAATGAATGGCGCCCCAGCCATTTTAGAACTACCCATATCTAAGATACGGCCACCGGCACAGAGTTATAACGGAGCAGCCGAGACTCTTATTCTCCCTCCGGACCTCAGCTTCCAGCTCGAGGCGTTGAGTCTAAGAGAGGATGTGACGTTATTTATGACCCTTCTAGCGGCATTCAAGGCCTTACTGGCGCGTTACACCTGGCAGGAAGATATCATTATCGGGACCACAGTTGCTGGTCGAACACTCGCAGAGGTCGAGAAGTTGATTGGTTTCTTCGTAAATATTTTAGTGTTGCGCACGAATCTTTCAGGCGCTCCACGTTTCATAGAATTATTAAAGCGTGTGCGTGAAGTGTGCCTCGGCGCTTACGCGCATCAAGATCTTCCCTTTGAAAAATTAGTGGAAGAATTGGAACCAGCGCGAAACCTAGCTTATTCACCGCTGATTCAGGTAATGTTTAACCTGCGTAACCTCGGCTCTAACCAGTTCTCCATACCTGGTTTAAAAATCACTCAAATTGCGCAACCCGAACCAATAACCAACTTCGATCTTATACTTAATACCTCCAAAAGACGAGGGCGGTTGACTGTCACCTTTGTCTACAACACAGATGTATTGGAACGGGAGGCAGTCAATCGCCTGGCGAAGCATTATTGTAACTTGCTGGCAGCTGTCATTAATGATCCCGGACGCCGCCTCTCGGTGTTGCCGCTCCTGACGGAAGCCGAAGAGCATCAGTTACTCTACGAGTGGAATCAGACGGCCAAAGAGTATCGATCTGAGAAGTGCATCCACCAGTTGTTTGAGGAGCAGGCGGAACGGACGCCTGAATCCATCGCCCTGGTCTACGAAGACCAGCAGGTCAACTACCGAGAGCTCAATGCGCGAGCCAACCAACTAGCGCGTTATCTGCGGCGACTCGGCGTCGGACCAGAGATTCTTGTTGGTATCTGTACAGAGCGATGTCTGGAGATGGTTGTAGGATTACTGGCTATCCTCAAAGCCGGCGGAGCCTACGTTCCTCTAGACCCGGCGTACCCAGTGGAGCGGATCGCATTGATGCTGGAAGATGCCGAGGTCAAGGTGCTACTGACGGAGCAACAGCTATTAGAAGGGTTGCCGGCAAGCGGTGCGCGGGTCGTCACTCTGGATGCGGAATGGCGAATGATTGCCGCTGAGGATAAGGAGAATCTGCTTAGCAGAGCGAAGGCAGAGAACCTGGCCTATGTGATCTACACTTCGGGTTCCACTGGTCGTCCCAAGGGCGTGTCAGTTCCGCATCAACAGGCGAGTAACTTCTTCACGGCGATGGATGCTTATCTTGAGCCTGACCCGTCTGCTGTCTGGCTGGCGGTCACTGGCATCTCTTTTGATATATCTGTTTTGGAACTGCTCTGGACATTGGCGCGGGGCTTCCGAGTCGTGGTCCAGGGGGAGTGGGGAAGCCACCAGCCTGTCAACGAACCAGACGGCAATCTGGCGGAGAGAGAGAAGAAAAAGAGAGCCGCAAGGGGCGGAGATTTTTCTGCGGTCTCACACATTATCAGGCACCAGGTCTCTCATCTTCAGTGCACTCCTTCGAGGGCTAAGATGCTCAGCCTGGAGGCCGATTCGATCTCTGCTTTGAGTTCCATCCGCAAATTATTGATCGGAGGAGAAGCGTTTCCTATGGGTCTCGCTGACGATCTCAATCAACTGATGACGGCAGAGATCCGCAACATGTATGGTCCGACGGAGACCACCGTCTGGTCAGCGACCTATCCCTTGCACGGTGAGGAGAGCAGCATTCCGATCGGCCGGCCCATCGCAAATACTCAGGCCTATATTCTAGATCGAGAACTGAATGTTGTTCCAGTCGGTGTGCCGGGGGAATTATATATTGGTGGTAATGGCGTGGTTCGTGGATATCTGAAGCAACCGGGATTAACAGTGGAACGATTTTTGCCCGACAGGTTCAGCCAAAAGATCGGAACACGGCTCTATTGGACCGGCGATCTAGCGCGCTATCTAGCGGATGGGAACATCGAGTTCTTAGGTCGGATAGACTATCAGGTGAAAATCCGGGGCTTTCGTATCGAGCTGGCAGAAATTGAAGTTCAACTCAGCTCTCACCCAACAGTGAGAGAGTGTGTGGTCATCGCGAGGGAGGAGGCTCCTGGGGAGAAGCGGCTGGTCGCCTATCTTATCGGTAATCCGGAACAGGCTCCATCGGCGAGCGAGCTGAAACATTTCTTGAAGGAGAGACTGCCGGAATACCTGGTGCCTTCTGCCTTTATGGCGCTCGATGAATTTCCGTTGACGCCGAATGGCAAAGTAGATCGGCGCGCTCTCCCGGCGCCCGAGTCGCCACGACGAGAGTCGGATGAAAATTACCAGGCGCCGCGTAATCCGGTTGAGGAGATACTCGCAGGTATCTGGTCGGAGGTACTCAGACTGGAGCGGTTGGGGACAGACGACAACTTCTTCGAACTGGGAGGGGATTCGATCCTCTCGATCCAGATCATCGCCCGCGCCAGGCAGGCCGGCTTAGACCTCACTCCAAAACACATCTTCCAGCATCAGACCATCGCCCAACTGGCTCAGGTGATCACGGCGG
>WNGA01016677.1_pt1 | contig 14842 bp, 2 predicted proteins | sample 5400061 | NCBI WGS metagenome assembly WNGA01 (sample SAMN13153366, study PRJNA577476) | soil metagenome | isolation source: 100 cm soil or saprolite under grassland replicate 2 | place: USA:California | collected 2016-06-15
TCGCGCACCGTGTACCTCGACGACGACCGCGAGGCGGAGCTGCTCGGCGGCCAGAGCGGCGCCGGTGTCGGCTCGGACGACGCCCGGTTCGGGCGCGAGAACCAGACCCGCTACGGCGCCTTCGATCCCGCAGCGGGAGGGACCGTCGCGCTCGGGACCGACGTGTACCTCGTCGCGCCGCCCGGCGCGGTGGGCGCGAAGACGAGCGTGGGGATCGCGCGCAAGGGGCACGAGGTGATGCCGCACCTCGACGCGGGGATGATCAACGTCACCGCCCCCGCGCACGCCGCGTACCGCTTCCTGCCGAAGGGCCAGAAGTTCCAGAAGCCGGTGAAGGTGGTGCTCCCGTACGACCCGGACCTGCTCCCTGAGGGCGTGCTGCCCGAGGAGGTCCAGACCTACTACTTCGACGAGGCGAAGGACCGGTGGCAGACGCTTCCGCGCCGCGAGGTGCTGCGCGGCCCGAAGCAGGTGGTGAGCGAGACCACCCACTTCACCTTCATGATCAACGCGGTGATGGTCCTGCCGGACCACCCCGGCCCCGTGTCCTTCAACCCGAACTCGATCAAGGACCTCAAGGCCGCGGACCCGAGCGCGAACATCGACCTCGTCGAGCCGCCGCAGGGGAACAACCAGGGAACCGCGCGGCTCGCCTTCCCGTTCCGGCTGCCGAAGGCGCGCGGTGCCTACCAGCCCGCGCTGTCGCTCTCGTACGACTCGGGCGGCGGCAACGGCTGGGTCGGCGTCGGCTGGGACGTGCCCGTGTCCCGGGTCACGATCGACGCGCGCTACGGCGTGCCGGAGTACGGCGGGCAGGAGCGGTACCTCCTCGACGGCGAGGCCATCGTGCCCGTGGACCGCGAGGCGGTGAGCGGGAAGTGCGTGGATGCCGCGGTGGCCGGCCGCGAGTACCGCGCGCGGGTCGAGCGCGACTTCCGCCGCATCGTGCGCTGCGGCGAGGACCCGACGCGCTACTGGTTCGAGGTCGTGGACAAGGGCGGCACGCTGTTCGTGTACGGGCACGGCGAGAACGCCCGCCTCACGAGCTACCTCCCGCGCGTCACGATGCCGCCGGTGTTCCCGCCGATCTACGACGTCGCCGAGTGGCACCTCGAGCGCGTGGTGGACGCGAACGGAAACCTCACCGAGTTCGCGTACCAGCACGACAGCCCCGCCGGCCCTGAAGCCGTCCACCGCGAGACGTTCCGGCAGGTCTACCTGCGCTCGATCCAGTACTCCGGCACGGCGCCGCGGCGCACCGGCGCAGCGCTCACCGACGGCACGCCCGGCATCTACCTCGTCGAGCTGCACCACCAGCCGGCCCTGCGCGGGGACGAGGTGATCTCCGCGCGGACCGGCTTCAAGAGCGTGCTCCGCCGCCGCCTCGGGAGCGTTGAGGTCCGGGCGCTCGCGGGCACGCCCTCGGGGCTCGTCCGCCGGTACGTGCTCGGCTATCGCACCGGCGACATGCGCAAGTCGCTCCTCGAGAAGGTCGAGGTGAAGGGCGCCGACGAGTCGGTCTTCTACTCGCACCAGTTCGGGTACGAGGAGAAGGCTCCCGACGAGGCAGGCGTCACGCTGTTCGGCGAGCCGGTCCAGTGGACGATGGACTCGCGCGACTACGGCCTCGGCGGCTCCGCCGAGTGGTCCTTCGGGTTCCACGGCTTCGTCGGCATCGGCTGGAGCCCGTACAAGGGCGGCGGGACGGTGGGCGTGGGGTTCGGCTACGGACGGCGCCAGGGCGAGACGCTCGTCTCCACGCTCGACCTCAACGGCGACGGCCTCCCCGACCGCGTCTACCGGGACGCGGTCGTCTTCAACCAAGGGTCGAAGACGGTGGACGGCAAGATCTCGGGCGCGCTGACCGGGGTTCCGCCGAAGTGGGATCCCGGCTTCCTCGTCTCGCCGCGCGGCTACGGGACGGACGGCCGCCGCCTCGGGAAGGACGTCGGGAACGCGTTCGACGCGTCCGTCCAGGCCTTCTATGGCGTGGGGTCGGTGAACGTCGGCGCGAGCTACACCACGTCGAGCTCGAGCGACTTCGTGCTCGACGCCAACGGCGACGGGCTCCCGGACTTCGTCAACAGGGGCGAGGTCTGGTTCAACCAGTCGCGCTCGACGAAGTGCGACGTGCCGAGCTCGACCTGCTGCCCGGCGGGACAGTTCTGCTTCATGCAGTCGGTGGTGGTGCCGGCGCTCGGGCAGCTCGGCGACTCGGAGGAGCTCCTCGACGCCGATCCCAGCATCGCCGCCGCGAACCAGGCGATGGATGACGAGCTGACGCCGGAGGACGCGGTCCTCGAGTGGACCGCGCCGTACGCGGGCGCGGTGGACCTCGCCGCCACACTCGCGCTCGTCGACCCGAGCGCGGTGGGCACGGCGGCGGAGCGGCGGGACGGGGTGCGGCTGCGCGTCTACCGCTACCACCCGGTCCCCCTCGGGGCCGCCGAGGCCGACCTGCTCGCGACTTATCTCAAGACACCCGGCGACGAGACGGAGACGCCGGTCGAGCTCGGCGGGATCCCGGTCCAGCCCGGCACGATCCTCTACTTCGTCCTTTCGACGCTCTCCGACTTCCCGATGAACGACGCGAACGGGGAGATCTCGCCGATCGAGCGGGTCCGGTTCGCGCCCGTGATCACCTACGTCGGGAAGCCCGCGGGGACCCGCGCGATGCTCGGGCCGAGCGGGGCGCCGCTGTACCGGTTCGACGCGGCGAAGGACTTCGTCGTGGCGGGCGATCCGCAGGGGCGGATCAACGTCCCGCGGACCGGCCGGATCGACCTCGGCGTGCTGGTGAAGAAGCTCCGCACCAGCGACGACGTGCGGATCTGCGTCCAGTACCAGGACCCGCCGACCGGCGCGGACGCGCCGCAGCCTCCGGGTGCGTGCACGAGCGCGAACGGCAACGGCCTGTTCCGGAGCTACGGGGCCGCGAACGAGGTCGCGGCGACGACGGTCACCGAGTCGATCGACGTGAAGGCCGGCGGCCTCTTGTACTTCCGCGTCGACACCGACGTGGCGATCGACCCGCGCGCCGTCTCGAGCGTGAGCCTGACGGCGTCGTACGCGTGCGTCCAGGACCGGAACGCGTGCCGCGCTCCGAAAGCGGACGAGCAGAGGCAGCTCACGTTCCACGCGCTGCCATATATGCCGCTGCACGACGACTCGATCGACATCGACCGCAGCGAGAAGTCGTGGGAGCCGTCGGGGAAGCTGTCCACCGCGTTCCGGCCGGGCGTGTCGGGCTGGCTGTACGTGCGGTCCGCCGCCACGAGCCCGATCCCGGACGCGCCGATCTTCTTCACCGTCCGCACGCTGGACCGGCTGCTGCTGAAGGTCGAGGGCCGCCACCCCGTCGGGATCTTCGATCCTCGGCCGCTCAGCACCATCACGCGCGTCGCGGCGGGCGACCCCGTCTTCCTGGAAGCGCACAGCGAGTCGGCGCGTTCGTTCGATCCCAAGTTCTTCGGCTTCCGCGCGACGTGGAGCCTGACCTGCCAGTTCTACCCGGATGGCGGAATGCCGGGCGAGTACGTGAACTGCGCCCCGTCCGACATGCAGTCGACGTTCACGAGCGACGGCCACAAGGACTCGTGGGACGACGGCAACCAGCCGCTGCTCGCGGGCGGGTTCCACGGGTGGCGGTACGGCGCGTGGAACGGGAAGGACGGCGAGGAGTTCACGCCGTGGGTCTTCCGCGGCCCGACGCGGGCCGAGACCGCGCTGAACAAGGACGACCCCGAGGTCGCGGCGGGCGAGCTCGAGAACGAGGATCCGACCCAGCACACGAAGAAGAAGCGCCTCCGCCTCGGCGGGCTGCTCGTGCCGAACGCGACGGGCACGGTCCTGACGAACGGCGGCGACGGCTTCGAGAAGACCGGCAGCGCGTTCGTGAGCCAGGACGGCAACGTCTACTTCGCCGACGGGACGATGCACGCCGGGAAGAAGGGGCAGAGCGCGTCCGTCCGGGAGAAGGACCCCGAGGGCGCGGTCGCGGTCCCGATGAAGTTCGCGATCGGCAAGATCGGCCGCTCGAGCACCTCGGTGAGCATGTCCATCGGCGGGAAGGTCGGCTGGGGCGGCATCGGCCTGAGCCGGGGCCTGTCGCAGCAGAAGATGGACATCCTCGACATGAACGGCGACGGGATCATCGACGTCGTCGTCGCGCCGGGCATGCCCGGCCCGCTCACGTCCGCGTCGGGCGTCGTGAACGGGACCCAGACCAGCCACGTGCGGATCACCGATCCGGTCCGGCTCGACACCCGCCGCACCCTCGCGATGCGCGGGTTCGCGCAGATCTCGGAGGAGCAGTCCGGACAGGTGAACCTCGGGGTCTCCGCGGCGCAGCGCGGACTTTCGCCGAAGGGAAACACGACGTCGATGACGTCGCGGTCCGTCGAGACCGGCGGCGGCCTGTCGTTCGCGACCTCCGCGGTGCTCGAGCAGCTCGCCGACGTGAACGGCGACGGCCTGCCCGACCAGCTCCGGAGGAGCACCGACGGGTGCCCGAGCGGCGTCGCGGTGCGCCTCAACATGGGGACGTCGTTCGCGACGGGCGAGGACTGCCTCGCGCTCGCGAGCGATCCGGCGGATCCCGTCCTCGTCGCGGCGGGCCGCGGCGCGGCGAACGCGCTGCGGCGGAGCACGACGGTCACGCTGCAGGGGTCCGGCGGGATCGGCGAGTTCACGGAGCTCGGGAACCTCAGCGGCGGGATCGACCAGACCGAGTCGTGGGGGGCGAGCATCTCGGCGGAGACCAGCATTACCGCGACGAACGTGGCCCTCGTGGACGTCACGGGCGACGGGCTCCCGGACTACGTCTACAAGGACAACACGAGCGACACGTTCTCCGTCCGGGTGAACACCGGGTACGGGTTCGCGACCGCCCGCGACTGGAAGGCGGAGCGGCCCTGGCTCGACGAGCCGGACGCGCGCCGGCCGCGGCTGCGGCTCGGGCCGGCGCAGGCGCTGCTGAACGCGTTCGGCGCGGGCGTCGTCGTGCCGCTCGAGGCGAGCGGGGCTCACAGCAAGTGGCCGTCGTTCGGGTTCTCGGTGGACTTCTCGTTCCCGCTGTTCATCGTCGAGCCCTGGATGCACATCGGGTTCGGCGCGAACGTCTCGCCGAGGAAGGTGAGCGGGTTCGAGCTGGGACTCCAGGACATCGACGGCGACGGCCTCGTCGACCAGGTGCTCAAGACGTCGGAGAACGCGCCGATCTGGGCGCGCCTGAACCAGCTCGGGAGGTCGAACCTTCTGAAGTCGGTGACGCGGCCGCTCGGAGGTTCGATCGAGCTCGCCTACGAGCAGCGGGTCGGCAACACCGTCGACATGCCGCAGAGCCGCTGGGTGATGACGAAGGTCGTCGCGCGCGACGGGCGCGGGACCGGCACCGGGCACGAGCTGACGACGGAGTGGGCGTACGAGAACGGCCGCCAGGACCGCGTCGAGCGCGAGTTCCTCGGGTTCGCGAAGGTCACCCGGACGAACCCGGACGACACCTCGGTCGAGCAGGAGTTCGAGAACGGCGACGTGTTCCGGAAGGGACTGCTCGTCGCGGAGCGGATGAAGAGCGCCGCCGGGAAGGTGCTCGTCGAGACGCTGAACACCTGGGGTGACAAGATCCAGGTCGGCTTCGCGGTGGGGCCGTGCGAGGACGCGACCCCCAAGTTCCTGAACAAGGAGTCCTACTGCGGGTCGTTCTTCTCGAAGCTCGATCAGGTCGAGAAGAAGTTCTACGAGAACGAGCCGACGCCCGGCGTCGTGACGCGGCAGCGCTTCGCCTACAACGGGAACGGCGACGTCGCAGGGTTCTGGGACGACGGCGACGTCGTCGATCCGGCGGACGACACGACCGCGGTCATCTGGTACTTCGCCGGCGACAAGGCGGCGACCGAGCTTCACTCTAAGTCACGACCGAAGTGGGTGGAGGTCCAGGATCCGTCCGGACGCGTGCTGCGGTCGCGGACCGCGGAGTACGACGATAACGGCAACTTGACGAGGCTCGTGAGCGCCCTCCGGTACCGGACGACGTACGGCTATGACCCGTACGCGCTCACCTACGTCGCGTCCATCCAGGACTCGCACGGCCACCTCTCGACTGCCGAGTACGACACGCGTTTCGGCGAGCCGACGAAGACGACCGACGTGAACGGGAAGGTGACGGCGCGGAAGCTCGACGCCTACGGTCGCGCCACCCGCGTGGCCGGACCGAAGGACACGCTCGACGCGCCGACCCTCTCGATAACCTACGCGCACGCGGCCGACGTGCCGTACGCGTGGACGCGGAACCGGATGCCGCGCAGCTCCACGGACCGGACCACGACCGTGGACACCGTCATCGTGATGGACGGCCTCGCCCGCGTCATCCAGACGAAGAAGACGGCGGAGATCGCGACGTCGAGCACGACCAAGGGAGTCGGCTGGTCCGTGACCGGGCACCAGGTGTTCGATGTCATGGGCCGCGTCGCCGCGCAGGGGCAGATGTTCGCGAGCTTCAACTCGCGGCCCGAGTACGTCCCCGGCACGACGAAGAACCCGACGCTCCGCGTGTACGACGAGCTGGGCAGGACGATCCGGACGGTCGAGCCGGACGACTCGGTGACGCGGGTCGACTACGGCTTCGGTGTGCCGGCGGGCTCGATTCTTCGGCGGTTCAAGACCACGACGACCGACCCCGAGGGTAAGTCGAACGCAAGATACCTCGATGCCAGCGAGCGGATCGTCGCGGTCGAGGAAAGGGTCGATGGACGCATCCCGACCACGCACTACGAGTACAGCCCCCTCGGCGAGCTGGTGAAGGTGGTGGACGCCGCGGGGAACCCGACGCAGCTGACCTATGACCTGCTCGGGCGCCGGACAAAGCTGTTCAACCGCGACACGGGCGAGATCCGATTCGATCTCGACGCCGCCGGCAACGTCGTCCGCAAGTACGATGCGAACCTCGTCGCGGCGAAGTTCGGAAAGCCGTACATCCAGTACGTGTACGACCACGACCAGCTGGTCCGGATCGAGTACCCGGATACGACCCGGAACGTCACATACGTGTACGGCAAGCCTGGAACGGCGGCGGACCGGAACGGCGTCGGTCGCGTGATCGAGGTGATGGATGATGGTGGCCGCGAGGAGCGGAGCTACGGCGCGCTGGGCGAGCTGATCTCGACCACGCGCACCATCGGCCCGATGCCGCCCTATTTCCGCGAGCAGAGTTTCGAGACGTCGTTCGAGTACGACTCGTTCGGTCGGATGATGAGCATCACGTATCCCGACGGCGAGAAGGTCCAGTACGGGTACGACGCAGGCGGTCTACTCGAGAAGGCCACGGGTCATCGCAGCGCGGGCAGCGCCGTCCCGGGCGACGAGGTCTATCTCGCCTCCATGGCCTACGATGAATTCGGGCAGCGGGTGAGATCGCTGCTTGGGAACGGCGTCGCATCGACCTTCACGTACGATCCGCTCACGCGCCGCCTCGCGTCGCTCACGACGGTGACGCCGCTCGGCCGGACGCTCCAGGCCATCCGATACGGGTACGACCGCGTCGGGAACGTGAAGACGATGGTCAACGGGATCGGCGCGCCGGTCGGCGACCGCTCCGGGACGGTGGCGTTCGAGTACGGCTACGACGACCTGCACCGCCTGACGTCCGCGTCGGGCGAGGCGAAGTCCCGGGTCCACACCATCGATCGGTTCACCGCGACGTACCAGCACTCCGACATCCACAACATGACGTCGAACGTGCAGGTCCACGAGATCGTGCACGGCGGTGACGGGCTCTCGGCGGAGCGGCCGCCGAAGACCAACCACGCGTTCGCGTACGAGTACGACTCCGCCGCGCCCCACCGTGCGCGCAAGATCGGGGACACGTTCTTCGTCTACGACGGGAACGGCAACACGCTCCGCGAGTGCCGCGACGCGGCCGGCGACCCGAGCTGCGGACCGCTGACGGATCACCTCCGCACCTACGCGTGGTCCGCGGAGAACCGGCTCGATCACGTCATCGACGGCGGCGGCGGCAACATCACCCGTTTCCTGTACGATGCGGCCGGGGACCGGGTCGTGAAGCTCGGCCGTGGTGGGGAGCAGATCACGGTCGGGCAGTTCTGGTCGCTGAAGGGGCGCCGGGCCGCGACGAAGCACGTGTTCGCCGGCAACACCCGGCTCGCGTCGAAGCTCCTCCCGCCGCCCGGTCTGGAAACCACGAGCCCTGCCGTCGTGGTCGCGGCGCTCACGGTGGCGACGACCTCCGCGACGGACGCGACGATGGACGCGTCGATGGTCGGCAGCGGGTGGCCGAACGGGACGGGCTGTGTCCCGTCGAACTACGAGCCGCAGAAGTGTCCCGTGCTGCCGGGCGGCGAGCCGGACATCAACCACCAGTACGATGACACACGGGTCCGGCCGGAGACGTACTACTACCACCAGGACCACCTCGGCTCGACGAGCTGGATGACCGACCAGCACGCGCGGGTGCACGAGCACGTCGAGTACTTCCCGTACGGCGAGGTGTGGCGCGATCCCCGCAGCGACGCCGACGGTGCGCCCGTGCAGGGACAGCGGTTCCTCTTCACGAGCAAGGAGATGGATGAGGAGACGGGGCTCTATTACATGGGCGCTCGGTACCTGGACCCGCGACGAGCGAGATGGCTGAGCGCAGATCCAATCTTGGACAAGTACCTGCCTGATCCTGACGCCAAGTCCTTGCCGCGCGCGGGGAACGGCGGGGTGTATAACCCCGTCACGCTTGGCGTGTATGTCTACGGACATCACCGGCCGCTGTTCTTCATCGACCCCGACGGCAGAGACATTGCCTTTGCGGTTGATCCGACGGGTGCAGCAGGGAATGGCCACACATCGCTGTACTTGCAGAACCAGGGGCGGTGGGTGAAGTACGATCAGGGCGCAGCCGGGGAGGCGTCGTCGGGTGGACAGTACGGATTCCTGCTCGGCGTGAGCGCTCCAGCCGGGGTGTCCGCCATCGCGGTCGATGGCCCTCCGCCTGACGCTGTCCGCATCGCGACCACGCCAGAGCAAGACGCCCTGATCACCGCGAGCGCTCTGCGGAGCATGCAAGCTCACGAATCGGGCGAGAAGAAGTACAATCTGTACACCAATAATTGTACAGACGCGGCGGTTGACGCCGTGAACGAGTCAGGGGCCGGAATCGAGATACCGAACTCCCCGTTCACCGTGAGGCCCAATTCGTGGTTCAAGCAGCTGAAGGAATGGACTACCAAGAATTCGACCGCCTTGCCGCCCGTGACGCCCGCGGCCCCGGAGAACGCCCCCGCAGCGGGGACCGCCCCGCCGCCAGCGGAGACGGCGCCTGAGCCGGAGTCCTCGGGGGGTGGGTGATGCGACCGAGGAGATGCGCGACGGCGTAATCGCACGAGCCGACAGGAGGTTGCCGTGGGGGTGAGCGCATATGTTCCCGTGTTGTTCGTTGCCTGTATGTCATGCCAAACGGCAAACGTGTCGAGGGCGATGGATGTGACGGCCGGCTCGTTTCGGATTTCTGCCCAACTCGCCAAGTGCGAATACAAGCGGGTGGTCGGTGTCGAATACACGTTCGTGCACGGGAACGTGTCCGTCGAGAACCGTGGGTCTGGGCCGGAGACGTTCGAACTGGATGCGTTGCGCTTGTCTTTCGACGGGAACGTCAGCAAGGGAGCGGAAGTCGATAGCGTGGCGCACTTCCTGCCATCGGTCGTCATCAATCCCGCGACCGCGGTGCACAAGGACGTCTATTGGGTATTCGATGGTCGTGTTCCATTGCCAAAACTGAACGAGGTCAAGCTTCATTATGCGCGTACGCCCCCGGTCCAAAGTGATCCGCAGCCCCCTCGTCGCGAGTAAGGAGCCCCGCTCTTGCGAGCGTCGCACGGAGCGCCGATGACTCGTTTCGTGAAGGCCGTGTGCATCGCAGCGATCGCGGTGGCTGCGTTCATGGTGGGCCGTTGGTCCGTCTCGAACGGGCTGTTGGCGAAAGCGCCTGGGTCCGAACCGCGGATCGCAACCTTCTCCAGCGGCGCCCTCGGCGCGGACGACGTGCGCGCCGCGCTCGGCGGCGTCACGGACCCCGCTCACCGCCATGCGGCGGTCGAGCAGCTCGTCCGCGTCCGGCTCCTCGCGCACGCGGCGGAGGAGCAGGACCTGCACCTCACCCCCGACTTCCTCCGCCGCTACTCGGAGGACCTCGCGCGCGTCTACCTCGAGAAGGCGTTCGAGGAGCCGTTCCAGAAGAAGCTCCCGACCGAGCCCGAGCTGAAGAAGTTCTTCGAGGAGAACCAGGCGAAGCTCGCGCGGCCGGAGCGGGTGCGGATCGCGCACCTCGCGCTCCTCGCCCCGCGCTCCGACGGGGAGGCGCGGGCGCGCAAGGCCGCCGACGCGCAGAAGCTCCTGCAGGAAGCCCGGCGCACCGCGAAGGACGATTACGCGTTCGGCCGCCTCGCGCTGACGCGCTCGGAGGACCCGCGCAGCCGTCCCGCCGCGGGCGAGCTGCCCTTCGCGACGCGCGAGGAGCTTTCGGCGCGGCTCGGCCCGGAGGCGGCGGAGGTCGCCTTCGACGCGACGCCTGGGCGGATCGTCGAGCGCGTCGTCGAGACGGAGCAGGGCTTCCACCTCGTGAAGGTCATCGCCCGGGAGGCCGGGCACGAGGCGAGCTGGGACGAGCTGCGCGATCCGATCAAGGCGCGGCTCACCGCTGATCGGCGGGAGCAGGCGCTGAAGGAGTTCATGGATGCGCTGTGGGCGAGGTGGGACGTGAAGATCGACGACGCGGTGCTGAAGCAGGTCGCGCCCGACGCCGGGGCGCGGACGTCCTCGAAGTGAGCTGAGCGGAGGACGGGCCGCCGGCCCCGTCCAGCCCTGGAAGCACAGGGGCCGCGGAAACGTGTGCAGCGCAAGCAGGCGTGCGGGGGGGCGGCGGCTCCCCCGAGGTTCGGAGGGGGGACCGCGCGTCCCCCGGGGTTGACTGGAGGAGCGTCATGCGGATTCGCAACGCCGTTCTCGTGCTCGCCGCGCTCTCGGCCGCGTGCCAGCGGAGCACGAGCTCGGCGCCGGTCTTCCCGGTGCCCGAGCGGAGCGACAAGCTCGTCCTCGCCGCCGATCCGATCGCGGGGCAGTACCTCGTCGCGCTCGCGGACGGCGTCGACGAGCCCGCCGCGCGCGCCCTCGCGGCGCGCCACGGCGCCACCGTCCTGAGCTACGTGCCGCCCCCGCTGAACGCGGTCGCGCTGCGGCTCGCGCCGGGGCGCGCGCTCGCGCTCGCCGCCGACGCCGCGGTCCGCGTCGCGGAGGAGGACTCGCGCGTCCGCATCGCGTCTGCGTGGAACCTCGATCGGCTCGACCAGCGGGCGCTGCCGCTCTCGGCGGGGTACGACGCGAAGACCGACGGCAGCGGCGTCCACGTCTACGTCGTGGACACGGGCGTGCTGCTCTCGCACCCCCAGTTCGAAGGGGCGCAAGGGGCGTCGCGCGCCGACGCGCCCGCCTCCTTCGCCGACGGCCCGGAGGGCGGCGACTGCAACGGCCACGGCACCCACCTCGCCGGCATCGCCGCCGGAGCGAGCGTGGGAGTCGCGCCCGGCGCGAGGATCCACTCCATTCGCGCGATCGACTGCGACGGCGTCGGCGCGACGTCCTCGCTCGTGCTCGCGCTCGACTGGATCCGCGAGCACCACGAGTCGCCCGCCGTCGCGGTCGTCGGTCTCACCGCGGGCCTCTCGCCGGCGCTGCAGAACGCGCTCTCCGCGCTCGTCGCGTCGGGCGTGACCGTCGTCGGTCCCGCGGGCAACGACTCCGTCGACGCGTGCGGCCGGCTCCCCGCCGGCGCGCCGGAGGTGATCACGGTCGGCGCGACCACCCTCGAGGACGTGGTGATGGACCCCTCGAGCCAGGGCCCGTGCGTCGACCTCTTCGCGCCCGGCTCCGAGATCGAGTCCGCCTGGAACGACGGCGAGCTGAAGCTCGCGAGCGGCACGTCGCAGGCCGCGGCGCACGTGGCCGGCGCGGTCGCGCTCTTCCTCGAGGCGCGGCCCGAGGCAGACCCCGCGACGGTGACGACCGCGCTCCTCGGGAACGCGACGCTCGGGGCGCTCGCCGGCGTGACCGGGAACACGCCGAACCGCCTGCTCTACGTCGGGTTCGTCGAGCCGAGCTTCGCCGACACCACCGCGCCCGCGGTGGCGATCACCTTCCCCGCGGCCGACGCGGAGGTCGCCGGGACGGTCGCGGTCACGGCAACGGCGAGCGACGACGTGGGCGTGTCGCAGGTCGCCGCGTTCGTGGACGGCGAGTACCTCGGCGCCGACGCCGAGGGGGGCGACGGCTACGAGGTCGCCTGGCATACCGAGCGGTTCGGAAACGGTTCTCACGTCCTCACGGTGCGGGCGGTGGACGCCGCCGGGAACATGGGCGAGCACGCCATCACCGCGAACGTGAAGAACCCGGGCGCCGCCGAGTACGACGCGACGCTCGGCGCGCCGGTCTGCTCCGCCGCGGGAGGCCGCTGCTGGTCCGGCGCGCTCCTCCTCGGGCGCGGCCCAGTCGGCCCGGAGGCGAACGCGCCGAACACCATCGGGTCCGTCTGCGGCGACGGCACCGGCGGACGCTACCGCCAGGACGAGTCGATCGAGTCCATCGAGGTGCGGACCACGCTCCCCGGGCGAACCTTCGCGGAGGGCGAGTGGGTCGACGTCGAGGTGACGGTCTGGGGGTATCCGGACCACGCGACCGACCGGATCGATCTCTGGTTCGCGAACGACGCCGGCGCGCCGGTGTGGCAGTACCTCGGGACGACCGGGATCAAGGGGCCCGGGCTCCAGACCGAGAAGTTCAGCTACCGGCTCCCCGCGTTCCGCGACAAGCCGCAGCGGCTCCAGCAGGCCGTGCGCGCGACCGTCCGGTACGGCGGCGAGCCCGCCGAGTGCACCGACGGACCCTACGACGACCACGACGACCTCGCCTTCGCGGTCGAGAAGGGGACCGCAGACACGGCGAAGCCCACCGTCGCGATCACGGCGCCGAGCCGCGGGGACACCGTCTCGGGCCCCGCCGTGTCGATCGCCGCGACGGCCACCGACAACGGGGGCGGCACGATCAAGCGGGTCGAGTTCCTCGTGGACGACGCGCTCGTCGCGATGCAGCCGAACGAGGTGAACGGCGCGTTCACGGTGACGTGGAACGCGGACGCGGTGCGGCTCGGGATGCACCTCCTCCGGGCGGTCGCGTACGACTCGAGCGGGAACTTCGAGCCGAGCGAGCTGCTGTCGGTGACCGTCGTGGATCCCAAGCCGCCGACCGTCGTCATCGTGAGGCCGGACCCCGGCGCGGTGGTGGGCGGGCGCGTCCACGTCGAGGCGGACGCGTCGGACAACCGGGCGGTCACCGCGGTCGAGTTCCGCGCGGACGGGAAGATCATCGGCACCGCGCTCTCGCCGCCCTGGACGGTCGACTGGGTCACCACCGTCGCGTCCGGCACGGCGACGCTGACCGCGATCGCGCGCGACGAGAGCAAGAACAGCAAGACCAGCGACCCGGTGACCGTCACGCTCGACAACGTCGCGCCCGCGGCATCCATCTTCTCGCCCCACGCCGCGACGTCGGTGAGCGGGCGCGAGTACCCGGTCGTCGTTCAGGCGTCCGACGCCAACGGCATCTCCAAGGTGGACGTCTACGCGGGCGGCGCGTACGTGGACGAGGCCACGTACGTGGGGAGCACGCAGTGGTCGGTGAAGTGGAACACCGCGACCCGAGACAACGGACCGGTGAAGCTGACCGCGCGCGTGTACGACGCCGCTGGCAATCCCTTCGCGACCGACCCGGTCGAGGTCATCGTGGCGGACCAGACGCCACCGGTCGTGACGATCACCGATCCGCCGGCGGGGCAGATCGTGCGCGGGTCCATCGACATCCTGGCCAGCGCCAGCGACGACGGTGTCGTGAAGGAGGTCGCGTTCCTCGCGAACGGCAGGGCCGTCGGCGTGGACGCGTTCCCGCCGTACGTCATGTCGTGGGACACGACCGACTTCGCGGACGGGCTCACCACTATCGTCGCGCGTGGGAAGGACCAGGCCGGGAACCTGGGCGACGGCACGCGGACGGTGATCGTCGACAACACCGGGCCGGAGGTGAGCATCCTTGAGCCGCCGGCGGGCGACGTGCACGGCACGGTCGCCGTGAAGATCCGCGCGGTGGATCCGAACGGTGTCGACCACGTCGACGTCTACGCGGACGCCTACTACCTGGGCACCGTCGTGGACACGCTCTATCTCGGCACGGCCACCCCGGTGCCGCCGAAACCGGGTGATCCGTCGGGTCAGGGCCTGTACGCGCTGTCGTGGCCCACGACATGGGTGGACAACCGCTCCTTCCGCATGAGGGCGGTCGCGGCGGACGTCGTCGAGAACGTCTCCACGAGCGATCCCGTGATGGTCCGCGTGGACAACCTCACCACCGCCGAGTACGACGCGGCGCTCGGCGCTCCCGCGTGCAAGTCGTCCGCCTCGTGGTGCTTCTCGGGGACGCTCCTCGACGGTGCGGGCCGCGGCGAGCTGAACGCGCCGAACACGCTCGGCGGCGCCTGCGCCGACGGGTACTCGAGCGCATACCACGCGACCGAGTCGGTGGACGCGCTCACGGTCGAGGCCTACCAGGGCGCGCTCGCCTCGGGCGGGAGGGTCAAGGTCACGGTGCGGTACTGGGCGTACGCCGCGAACGAGGCCGACCAGGTCGACGTCTACCACGCGGCAAACGCGCTCGACCCGAGCTGGGTGTTCACCGCGACGCTGACGCCGGTCGCGACCGGCGAGAACGTCCAGTCGGTCGACCTCACGCTCCCGAGCGG
>WNGA01007756.1_pt1 | contig 14839 bp, 12 predicted proteins | sample 5400061 | NCBI WGS metagenome assembly WNGA01 (sample SAMN13153366, study PRJNA577476) | soil metagenome | isolation source: 100 cm soil or saprolite under grassland replicate 2 | place: USA:California | collected 2016-06-15
CGCAAGCCGGGATTCTCGTGCCCCTCGTGCGGGCGCTTGCCGGTCAAGTGCCGATTCTCGGCGTGTGTCTGGGCCACCAGGCCATTGGAGAGGCGTTCGGGGGCAAGATCGTGCGGGCGCCCCGGTTGATGCACGGCAAGACCTGCCCCATCGTGCATGGCGACGACGAGCTGTTCGACGGCATCCCCAGCCCGTTTACGGCGATGCGCTACCACTCCCTCGTCGTCGATCCCGCCTCGCTCCCCCCGGCGCTGGTCGTCACCGCGATGAGTGCCGACCGTCACGGCGCGGGAGAGGCGGCGGAGATCATGGCCATGAAGCATCGTGATCATCCCACCTACGGCGTGCAGTTCCATCCCGAGTCCATCGGGACGGAGCACGGGAAGCGCATTCTCGAGAATTTTCTCCGCGTCGTAAAGTCCACAGGGACGCTCGTATAGACGCGGACTAGACTCCACGGCACGGATTTTGTATCTTCCTCCGTGCCCGTCCTTGGCGTGATTCCTGCACGGCTGGGCTCCAGCCGGCTCCCTCGCAAGCCACTCCTGCCACTGGGTGGCGAACCCCTCATCATCGTCGTCACTCGCCGCATCGCAGAACTGGGCGTGTGTGACCGACTTGTGGTCGCTACCGACGCGCGGGAGATCGCCGAACTGGTCACCGATGCGGGATTCGAGGCGGTGATGACGTCTCCAGATCATGCGTCGGGTACCGAGCGGGTCGCGGAAGTCATTGCCAAAGCAGCATTTAGCGATTTCAACTTCATCCTGAACGTCCAAGGCGACGAACCCTTCGTTGCGGCGACCGCCGTGCGCGGCGCGCTGGCGTGTCTGGAGGGCGGCGATCCGCTCGGGACCGCCGCCGGCTCGCTCGACCGGGCGTTGGTCAACGATCCGAGCCGAGTCAAAGTGGTCGTGGATGCACGGGGCCGGGCAGTGTACTTCTCACGCGCGCCAATTCCGTTCGACCGCGATGGCAAGGGCGAAGTGGTCTACCATCAGCACGTCGGCGTGTACGCGTATACGCGTGAAGCGTTGGAGGCATGGGTGCGGCTGCCGCCCGTTCCCGAAGAACAGTGGGAAAGACTGGAGCAACTGCGGCCGTTGCTACACGGCATTCCGATGGGCGTGACGCTGTTCGACGGTCCGGCAGCGCCAGGGATCGATACGCCGGCCGATCTCAAGTGGGCTGAAGCGGAAATCACCAGACACCTGAGAGAGGTGAGTCCGTGAGCTCGACCAAGTACATCTTCGTCACCGGCGGTGTCGTGAGCTCGCTCGGGAAGGGAATTGCGGCCGCGTCGCTGGGTCGGCTGCTCGCCGAGCGAGGGCTCAAGGTCACGATTCAAAAGTTCGACCCCTACATCAACGTCGACCCGGGCACGATGTCGCCGTTCCAACACGGCGAAGTGTACGTGACCGACGACGGTGCCGAGACCGATCTCGACCTCGGACACTACGAGCGGTTCATCGACCGGTCGCTGTCACAGGTGAACAACGTGACGACCGGCCGGATCTACCTGTCCGTCATCACGAAGGAGCGCCGCGGCGAGTACCTCGGCTCGACGGTGCAGGTGATCCCGCACATCACCGATGAGATCAAGGGGGCCATTCGCCGGCTCGGGCCCGACCACGACGTGGTGATCACCGAAATCGGCGGGACCGTCGGCGACATCGAATCGCTGCCGTTCCTCGAGGCGATCCGTCAATTCCGTCAGGAAGTAGGCCGGGATAACACGCTGTTCATCCATCTGACGCTCGTCCCGTTCATCGCGGCGACGGCAGAGCTGAAGACAAAGCCGACCCAGCACTCCGTGCGCGAGCTGATGCAGATCGGAATCCAGCCCGACATCCTGGTATGCCGCACCGAGCGCCCGCTGTCCGAGGACCTGAAGCGCAAGATCGCGCAGTTCTGCAACGTAGATTTCGGCTGCGTGGTCGAGAGTCCCGACGTGAAATCGATCTACGAAATCCCCCTCAAGCTCCACGAGCAGGGACTCGACAGGGAAGTCTGCAGGCGGCTCCATCTGGACACGAAAGACCCCGATCTTCGTGCCTGGGCGGCGATGGTGGACAAGATCCTGAAGCCGCCGCACCAGGTGCGGATCGCCGTGGTGGGCAAGTACACCGAGCTCGCGGACAGTTACAAGAGCATCCACGAAGCGCTCGTCCACGGCGGGATCGCCAATGAGGCCGGGGTATCGATCCAGTGGATCGCCTCCGACCGCTTCACCGATCAGGAAACGGCAGGCGAGCTGCTCGCGAGCTACGACGCCCTGCTCGTGCCCGGCGGCTTCGGCGTCCGGGGCGTGGAAGGGATGCTCGAGGCGATTCGCTGGGCGCGCGAGCACAAGCTGCCGTTCTTCGGCATCTGTCTCGGCCTGCAGACTGCGATCATCGAGTTCGCCCGCAACGTCTGCAAGATTCCCGATACCAACTCGAGCGAGTTCGCCCCCGAGTGCGAGAATCCCGTCATCGCGTTGATGCGCTCGCAGGAAGGGATTCAGGAGATGGGCGGCACCATGCGGCTGGGCGCCTATCCCTGTCGCCTGCGCCCCGGCTCACACGTGGCCCAGGCGTATAATGCGACGGAAGTGAGCGAACGCCATCGCCATCGCTACGAGGTCTCGAACGCGTATCGCGATGTGCTTGCGGAGTACGGCATGCGCTGTTCCGGTCTGTCGCCGGATGGCTCGCTCGTCGAGATGATCGAGCTCCCCGATCATCCGTGGTTCATCGGATGCCAATTCCATCCCGAGCTCAAATCGCGTCCCATGCGTCCGCATCCGCTGTTCGCGGGCTTCGTCGGCGCCGCGCTCGGCTACCGCAAGCGGCACGCGCCTGCCCAACCCGGGCGCGAGTTGGCCGAGCTCACGGACTGATATGCCCCAGCGGTTTGCGGCGGAGAGCAGCCCGTTTCTCATCGCGGGTCCGTGCGTCGTCGAATCCGACGACCTGAACGTCCGGATCGGTGAAGCGTTGGCGGAGCTGGCGGTCAAGCTCGGCATCGGGGTCATCTACAAGGCGTCGTACGACAAAGCCAACCGCTCGCGCCTGAATGCGCCGCGTGGTCCGGGGCTCGACACGGGTCTGCGCGCGCTCGAGAAAGTGCGCAGTGCGACGGGCCTTCCGATTCTGACTGACGTCCACGAGCCGGCGCACGTCCCGCTCGCGGCACGCGTCGCCGATGTCCTGCAGATCCCCGCCTTCCTGTGCCGGCAGACCGATTTGCTGGTCGCCGCGGGAAAAGCTGGCCGCGCCGTGAATATCAAGAAGGGCCAGTGGATGGCGCCCGAAGAGATGCGCGGGGCTGTCGAGAAGATCCGTAACGGCGGCGCGCCTGAGGTCGCGGTCACCGAGCGCGGGACCTTTTTCGGTTATGGAGACCTGGTCGTCGACATGCGAAGCTTCCCGCGACTGCGCGCCGCCTGTAACACTCCTGTGATCTTCGACGCTACCCACTCGGTGCAGCAGCCTGGACAGGGCCGGGATGGCTCGAGCGGGGGCGAGCGGGGCTTCATTCCACCCTTGCTGTACGCCGCAGCCGCAGCCGGTGCCGATGGCTTCTTCCTCGAAACGCACCCCGATCCCGCCCGCGCACCGTCGGACGGACCGAACATGGTTCCGCTCGACCAGCTCGCTGGAATCGTGGGACTCGCCGTGGACGTCTGGCATCGCGTCCGAGAGGCCGTCCGTGCGTAACCTTGCACCTGCATCGGAGCGCCTAGTCGACCGCGGTAAGCGCGTCCTTGCGCTCGAGGCAGCGGCCGTCCAGGCGCTCGCCGACAATCTCAGCGTAGCCTTCGCTCGCGCCATCGAGATTCTCGGCGCCGCCAAGGGGCGAGTCATCGTCTCGGGCGTCGGCAAGTCGGGTCTGATCGCCCGCAAGATCGCCGCGACGTTCACGTCCACCGGCACCCCGGCCATGTTCCTGCATCCCGTGGATTCGCTGCACGGCGACCTCGGCATCGTGAGCCGGGATGACGTCGGCATCGTCCTGTCCAAAAGCGGCGCCTCCGACGAGCTGTTCGGTCTCGTCAATCAGCTGAAGCGCCTCAGTGTACCGATCATCGCGCTGACCGGTGACGCCGATTCGCCGCTGGGACGGCAGGCAACCGTCGTGCTCGATGCCTCGGTCGCCGAGGAAGCGTGCCCGGAAACACTCGCGCCGACCGCGAGTACGACCGTCGCGCTGGCGTTAGGCGACGCACTCGCCGTGACGCTGCTCGAGGTCAAAGGCTTCCGTCGAGAGGATTTCGCGGCCTTGCATCCCGGCGGGGTCCTCGGACGCAAGCTGCTGCTGCGCGTCGCCGACGTCATGCTTACGCAGGATCTGCCGATTCTCACGCCGGACCGCCCGATGCGGGAGTGCGTCGTGCTGCTCGCCGAGAAGCGCGGCACGGTCGCCGTGGTGGAGCCGGACGGAAAGTCGACTCTCGCGGGCGTGGTCACCGCGGGCGATCTGACACGGCTCATGGAACGGACGGACACGTTTCTCGATCTGCCAGTCGGCGACGTCATGACCAAGACACCCAAAGCCACGACGGCCGAGGAGCTGGCGAGCGCTGCGGTGAGTCTCATGGAGCGCCACGGGATCATGGCCCTGCCGGTGCTCGATGGTGACAGGAACGTCGTGGGAATCGTGCATCTGCATGATCTGATGAAAGCGGGAGCAGTATGAGGCAGATCGTGTCCCGGCTAACCCCGGGGCGTCGCCCCGGGGTCAGCAGCGCAATTCTCGCTCTGTGTCTCGTCGCCGGAGCCTGTAAGGGCGGGACTCCCGTCACGGCCACGCAGGCGGTGCTCGACAGCGCGGACCAGGTCCTGCTCGGCATGAGCCATTACGTCACGGAGTCCGGAGTGCTGCGGGCGCGGGTGCGCGCCGATACCGCGTACTTCTTCTCGAACAGCCAGCGCGCCGAGCTCCGCAACGTCCACGTGACGTTTTACGACGTGGCGGGGAAGGCGACGTCGACCTTGACGTCGAAAGAGGGAACGCATCACTGGCGCACCGGTGACATGGAGGCCCGCGGCAACGTGATCCTCATCCGCAACAGCGATGGGGCGACGCTGCGCACCGAAGCGATGAGCTACAGCCAGGCAAGGAACGAAGTCACGTCCGATGTCGCGTTCACGTTTGATTCGCCCACGCAGCATCTTCGCGGGGTTGGATTTACCTCGGATCCGGAATTCCGGAACGTCAGGACGAAACACCTCACGGGGACCGGCGGCCAGCTCGTCCTGCCACGCTGATGCTTTCGGCCATTCTTGCCACCGCTCTGGTCCTCCAAGTCCCCGTCGACACCGCGCGGGGCAGTGGGCGGCCCTGCCAGGTGGCGATCGACAACATGCCCCGCGCTGCCCAGATGTTGACCGGCCCGGATACGAATTACTTCGGGGCCGGAGGCGTTCGCGCCCACTGTCTGGGCACGGGAACCACGATCGCCGCCGACAGCTTCGCGCACTACAGCGCGTCCCGGCGAATGGACCTGGTCGGCCACGTGGCGATTCGAGATACCGGGCTTGCCCTCGATGCGAACTTTGTCTCGTACTTTCTCCGTGACGAGCGCCTTGAAGCCCACAACAACGTCGTCGCGGTGAATCGCCGCACCGGCACCGTCCTGCGTGGCCCCAACCTGAAGTATTGGCGGGTGGCTCAAGGGGTCCGCGACACGGTCGAGATGTACGCGACCCAGCGCCCCACCGTCGAGTACCGCCAGTCCACCCCCTCGGACTCAGCGCAACAGGAGCCTTACATCATCGTCGGGGACCGGCTGCGCTTCAAAGGCGACGACCGCATGTGGGCCGGCGGCAACGTCACGATCGATCGCAGTGATTTCGCGTCGCGGTCCGATTCGATGCTGCTCGATCAGATCGCCGGATTCGGTGTCCTGGTCGGGAAACCGAGCGTCGAGGGCCGTGGACGCGCGGGCACGGGCGACTCCGGCAAGGGCTACACGCTGGTCGGCACGCGCATCGAGCTGACCCTCGCGGATCGCGAGATCCGGGCTGTCAAAGCTCTGGGCCGCGGCAAGGCGACCGGCTCGGACTGGACACTCACGGCGGACACGATCGACCTGCACATCGCCGACCGGTTACTGCAACACACTTTTGCCTGGGGGGATACGGCGCGGCCGCACGCGGTTTCGGCGCTGTACACGATTCTGTCCGATTCGCTGGCGATCGACTCGCCCGGCGAGGTCCTCACCGAATCGCGGGCGTTCGGCAAGGCATTCTCAACGGCAAAACGGGACTCCACGACCCCGCCCAACGAGACCGACTGGATAACGGGCGATTCGCTCACGATCCGCTTTACGCAGGAACAGGACTCGGCGAGCAGCCGGCCGCGTTCTCGGCTCCATGAGCTCGTGTCGAGAGGATCGGCCCGGGCACTGACGCATCACCGTGACACGCGCGATACGACGAACGCCGGCCCCTCGGTCAACTACTCCCGCGGCCAGCGGATTACCATGACGATGCTCCGCGACCGCATTGACCGGGTCGTCGTCGCCGGTAAGGCGGACGGCGTGCACCTCGAGCCTCGACCCGCGGTCGTAGCCGACAGCCTGAAAAGCGCTGCCCCTTCAAAACCTCCAGCCCCTCCAGCACCTCCACCATCGGCCTCTCCGTGACCGGTCTCGACCGCTTCTCGGACCTCTTCGCGACGCGTGACTCGTCGCTGGCCCTGGCGGCGGGGGCACTCGCACGCATCGCCGACGACCAGGGTCGCGCCGCGTTCAGTGACCTCGCGGTCGCCTATCGGGAGGAGTTCCTCAAGCTGCGCGCCCACGCCAAGGGCGAGATCGTGGACGCGGGCAGCCTGTCCGTGGATGACGCGCGGGCCTATCTGGCGACGTCGGTTTTGCCGCGACTGGCGATGCTGAAGGTGCTGGTCCTGCCGATGGGAGCGCTGTGGGGCGACGTGCCGGTTGCATTCTCTCCCGACGTCTGGGCGAGCATGCCCGCCGACCGTGCAGCGGCCGCACAACGCTTCTTGGCGCTCGCCGAGGAGACCGTGGCCCGCAGCGAGTCCGTCAGTGGTGAGCACCCCGTGGTGCGCGGCGGCAGCCGGCTCGAGGCCCAGCATCTCGTGAAGGCGTACAAGGGGCGGCGCGTCGTGAACAACGTGTCGCTCGATCTGGCGCAGGGGGAGATCGTCGGGTTGTTGGGGCCGAACGGGGCGGGGAAGACGACGTCGTTCTACATGATTACCGGGCTGATTCGCCCCGACGAAGGCAAGATCCTGCTCGACAGCCGCGACATCACGGGGCTACCCATGTATCTCCGGGCGCGCGCCGGGATCGGCTATCTGGCGCAGGAGCCGTCGATCTTTCGCAAGCTGTCGGTCGAGGAAAACGTGATGGCGATCCTCGAGACGCTGAATATCGACGCCGAGGATCGAGCGCGGCGGCTCGAATCGTTACTCGATGAGCTCGCGATCAAACATCTGCGCCATCAGAAGGCGTATCAGCTCTCCGGCGGTGAGCGGCGCCGGCTCGAGATCACGCGGGCCCTCGTGACCGAGCCCAAGTTCCTGCTGCTCGACGAGCCGTTCGCCGGCGTGGACCCGATCGCCGTCAACGACATCCAGACGATCGTCGCGGGGCTGCGCCACCGCGGCATCGGCGTGCTGATCACCGACCACAACGTCGAGCAGACGCTGGACATCGTGGACCGCGCCTACATCATGTTCGAGGGCCGAGTGCAGGTCGCCGGAACGGTGCGGCAGCTCGTGTTCGACGACCGCGTGGCCTCGCTGTACCTCGGACCCACGCTGACGACGCGCCTGCGCGCGCGCCTGTCCCCCGCGGCATGAAGACCGGCCTGCATCAGCACGTCGGCCTCCGACAAGACCTGCGCATCAATCCGCGCCTGTACCAGGCGATGGATCTGCTCTACATGCCGCTGCTCGATCTCGAGCAACACCTGAAGCAGGAGCTGCTCGGCAATCCATTCCTCGAGATGATCGAGCCCGAGGAAGAGGTTCAGGCACCGGCGGCCGAGCAACAGCAGACCAAGCCCGAGAAAGAGACCAAAGGGGACGACGAACCGGACTGGGAGAGCATCCTGCTGGACGACCGGACCGAGCATGGCGTCCCGAGCGGGACGTTCAGCGATGCGCGGGAATACGTCGAGCCCGTCACGGTCGAGGGCAAGGATCTGATCGACTATCTGCGCGACCAGACCCGGATGCTCGACCTCAACCCGCGCCAGCAGCTGCTCGCCGAGGAATTCCTCGGCAACATCGGCGAGGACGGATATCTCCAGCACAGCCTCGAAGAGATCCTCAAGGGCGCGAACCAGCTGCTCGAAGAGCACGAGGCCGAGTCGGAGCTCGAGCTGAATGTGCCGGCGTTCACGATGGCGGAAGTCGAAGAGATGCTGCACGTCATTCAGCAGCTCGATCCGCCCGGGATCGGCGCGCGCAACTTGCGCGAGTGCCTGATCCTGCAGCTCGAGAACCAGAAGCGCACCGACACGCTCGTGTACCGGCTCGTCAAGGAAGCCTTCGACGACCTCATCGCCCACCGCTGGAGCGATCTCGGCAAGCGCTTCGGCCTGGCGCCCGAGGATGTGCAGCACGCCGCCGACGAGCTGGCGCGGCTCGATCCCAAACCGGGGCTGCAGCATTCCGCCGCCAACGACGCCTACATCATTCCCGACCTGATCGTCGAAAAGATCGACGACAAATACCACGTCTTCCTGAACGACAGCGGGCTGCCGCGGCTGCGCATTTCCAAGACGTATCAGGAGATCGCGCGCGACAAGAAGAAGTACGACGGCGAGAGCAAGGAATTCATCAACCAGCGTCTGAACAGCGCGCACTGGATGATTCAGGCTATCGAGCAGCGCCGGCAGACGATGCTCAAGGTGATGAATTTCATCGTGGACCGGCAGCGCGAGTTCTTCGAGAAGGGCATCGACCACCTCAAGCCGCTCACGCTGCGCGAGGTCGCCGACGTCATCAGCATGCACGAGAGCACGGTGAGCCGCGTGACCAACGAGAAGTACGTGCAGACGCCGCGCGGCCTGTTGCCGCTCAAGTTCTTCTTCTCGAGCGGCCTGTCGACGACCACGGGCGAAGATGCCAGCGCGCGATCCATCAAGTCCCAGATCCAAAAGCTGGTCGACGACGAGCCGCCCAAGAACCCGCTCACGGATCAACAGATCGTCGAGATGTTCGATCGCAAGGGCGTGAAGATCGCCCGGCGGACGGTCGCCAAGTACCGGGATCAGCTCGGCATTCTGCCCGCGCGGATGCGCAAGCGGCTATGAGCCTCGCCACGAATTCGACGCCGCCCGACGTGAGTGTCCTGGTCCCGGCCAAAGACGAAGCCGAGAACCTGGCGGAGTTCGTGCGGCTTACGCGCGAGGCATTGCTCCCGCTGCCTTACGCCTGTGAGCTCGTGATCATCAACGACGGCAGTCACGACGGCACGCCGCGCCTGCTCGAGGAACTCGCCGCGAAGCATCCGTTCGTCCGCGTGGTCACGCATCGCGCGCAGCGCGGCATCGCGGACGCCTTGAAGTCGGGCGCCGACCTCGCCCGGGGCCGGGTGCTGGTCTACTATCCCGCCGACCTCCAGTACCTGCCGTCCGACATCCCCACGCTTGTCGGTCCGATCCTGGAGGGCCAGGCGGACGTCGTCACGGGGACGAAGCAGGGTCAGTACCACAAGCGCTTCGTGTCCGGCATTTACAACGCGCTCTGCCGCTGGCTGTTCGGCGTACGCGTGAAGGATCTCAACTCGGTGAAAGCGTATCGCCGCGAGATCATGGACATGGTGCCGATGCGGCCCGACTGGCACCGCTTCATGGTCGTGATCGCCGCCTCCCAGGGGTTCCGCCTCGCTGAACGGCCCGTCCCGGTGCATCCGCGGCGCGCCGGCAGCTCGAAGTTTGGCGTCGGCCGCATCCCCGTGGGCGTGCTCGACCTGCTGTCGGTCTGGTTCCAGCTGCGCTTTGGCCGCAAGCCGATGCTGTTCTTCGGCGTGATCGGCGCGACGCTGTTCTCGCTCGGTTTGGCCGTCGGCATCGTGGCGCTGTACCTGCGTTACGGGCCCCCGCACGTCGGCTTTCGCCCGCTCCTCGATCTGATCATGGTGCTGGTGATCTCCGGGGTGGTGTTGTTCGGCTTCGGATTCGTGGGGGAGATGCTGGCCGGGATGCGCGAGGAGATGCGCGCGATCGAGCGAGAAATGAGGAGAATCCGGACCGAAAAGTAGGTGGAGCAAACTGCAACGTCGTCGGTATTAGTTCCTTATAATGCCGCCGCTCGCACTCGCGTCACTCCTCCAGCAGGCACTCCCGTGGCTGTCCCCGGACGGCCGCGCGGTCATGAACACGCTCGTCTGCGCCAACGGACGCGTCGGATCAACCCAGGCGCTGTGCGAGCGCCTGGGACTTCGCAGCCGCTACCAGCTGAGCCGCCTGCTACGGCGGGAAGGGCTCCCACCCTACGAGGAGCTGGCGGGATGGGTGTGCGTGTTCTACTGGATGGTGCGGGGCGACGCGGCGGAGGGGCGCGCGGCGCTTCGCTCGCTCGCGCCGCAAACGCACATCGAGATCGCCAGCGCCTACCGGCTGGTGCGTCGCGTCACCGGCCATTGCTGGAAGGATCTGCGTCGCGCGGGCACGTCAGAAGTGATCCGCTGGTTCCAGTACCGGACCCATCCACCCCGCTCAATCCGGCAACCATTCTGGTCACAGCCGTCGGTGCGCGCAGCAGCACCCCCGGCACGGCCGGCCAACTCAGCCGCCGGCGCTGTGCCCCAATCTCAACCGCGCCGTCTGGCGCTGCCCGGAGCGCCGTACGGCATTGCGGTACGGGGCCGCGACCTCGCGTACATCACGCGCGGTCGGGCGGCGTCAGTCGAACGACTGGACCTGACGAGCGGCCGGCTCACGGGGAGCACCTTCATCGGCTGCACGCCCAGTTGCGTGACATTCGATCCATCCGGTTCGCGCGCGTATGTGAGCGTGCAGTATCTCGACGAGATCGCAGTTATCGACTCGACCCGACATGTGCTGATCCAGACGTGGCCGGTCCCCGGCGACCCGCTCCCCGTCCTGTTATCCCGCAACGGTCACACGCTATTCGTGACGACGAATGAAGATCGGCTCCTCGCCCTTTCGGCGATGACCGGCCGGGTGCTCGGCTCGATCCGGCTCCCCGCAACGTCACATCACCTCGCCCTACATCCGGCGGCGAACCGCCTCTACGTCGCCACACGAGCCGCGGGTTCGGTACTGGAAGTCGATGCAAGTCGGTTGCGCGTGCTCCGTACCTTCAATCTCGGCGGATGGCCGCAAGGACTCGTGGTGTCGCCTGATGGGATGACGCTCTACGTGGCGAACGAACACCACGGGCTCGATGTGATCGGGTTGGGAAGCGGCAAATGCGTTGCCAGACTCGAGGATGAGACTGGCTCCGTGGCGCTCGCCATGAGCCCGGATCAGCGCTTCCTCTACACGGGCCTTGCGCGCCACGGGAAGGTCGGGGTGATCGAGGTCTCCACCCTCAAGAAGCGGGGCATGCTCGAGACGGGCGGTCGACCAGCCCAGGTCGCGTTTGACGGGGCAGGGCACGTGCTTCTCGTCAACGAGGCGGGGTGGCTCGACATCTTGCCGATCGGAGTCCTCGAGATCGCCGGACGAGAATCTAATTCTTTGGATTTATAGCGTATTGTGCGGATTGTGTTGCGGCGGCGCCATCCGTCCTGCTTATGTCTCCTTAACTCCATTCGTGACGGTCCCTTGAGCCGGCTATCGACATTCCTGATCGCCGCGGCGGTGGGTGCGACGCTCGCCGCTGGCTGCTCGTCGCCGACTGACGAGAACTCGACAGGGAGCTTGAACACCACGCCCGTGCCGGCCGGCGATGGCACCGTCGCCCGTATGGCCCTGCCGCGAGCGCCATTGGGTATCGCGGTGTCGCCCGAAGAATTCGCGTACATCACGCAGCCCGACCACGGCTTTTCCGCGGGCACGCTCGCCCGCGTGGATTTGGACGCGCGTTCCGTAACCGCGTCGATCGCCGTCGGAATGGTCCCCTCGTTGGTGATCCTCAACGCCAACGGCACGCTCGCCTATGTGTCGAATCAGTGGAGCGACAACATCGGCATCATTGACGTCGCCACCAACACCCAGATCGACACGATACCGACGGACGGTGACCCGTTTGCGCTCGCCCTCTCGCCGGATGGCGGCACGCTGCTGGTCACGACGAACGTGAACAGGCTCTTCAAGTTCAACCTCGCCACCAAAACTGTGCTCGGTTCCATCGCGCTACCCGCTACGTCGCATCACATCCTCATGGATCCGCACGGCAACTACCTCTACGTCGCGACGCGAGACGGCGGCACCGTGATGGAAGTGGATTGGCGAGCGATGGCGGTCCACCGGACGTTTACGTTCGGTGGCCGGCCACAGGACATGGTCTTCGCGCCCGATGGGCGTGATCTGTACGTCGCCAACGAGCTGAGCAACATCTTGCATGTCATCCACGTCGGCTTGGGAACCACCAGCGACATTCCGCTCGCCGGGGGTGGTGAAGGCCTGGCGATCGGCAATGGTGGCAAGCACATCTACGTTGGACTGGTATTCGCCGGAGCCGTTCAGGTCATTGAACGGAGCAGTGGAGAGACCGTCCGCCTGATTCCGGTGGGCGGGATTCCGCGTGAGATCGCGCTGGACTACTCAGGTCGGGACGTGCTGGTGTCGAACGAGTCCGGATGGGTCGATTTCATCGAGCCGAGCGATTCGCTCGTACCGCCTCCCCCGCCGCCTCCACCACCACCGCCACCGCCGCCACCACCACCCCCGCCCGATACGGGATACACGCGCGTTGGATTGGGGGACGGGGCACTCGGCGTCGCCGTCTCCGGCGACATCGCCTACGTCACGCGGCCGTACGCCAACATGGTCGCTCGACTGGATCTCCGGACGAACAGCGTCACCACGTCCTTCCCGGTGGGCAACCTGCCGTGCTACATCGTATTCAATTCGACGGGCACGCGGGCGTACGAGGCCAACCAGTTCAGCGATAACGTCAGTGTCATCAACGTCGCGACGAACACCCAAATCGCCACGATCCCGGTGACCGGTGATCCCTTGCCGGTCGCGATCTCGACGGATGATAAGTCGCTCTTCGTCACCACCAACGCGAACCGGTTATTCAAGGTGGACCTCACGACCAACACCGTCACGGGCTCGCTCGCCCTGCCGGCGACATCGCACCATCTCCTGACCCACCCGAACGGAACGCTGCTGTACGTGGCAACGCGTGATGGTGGGTCCGTGCTCGAGGTCAATCGGCAAAGCATGACGGTTGTCCGAACGTTTACGCTTGGCGGCACACCACAGGGGATGGCGATGTCGGCCGACCAGAACGAGCTCTATGTCGCCAACGAGTCGAGCAACACGCTGCAGATCATCTGGCTCCCCAACGGAGGCATAAGCGCTATCCCACTCGCCGGAGCCGGGGAGGGACTCGCCCGTGATGCCGATGGAAAGCTGTGGGTGGGCCTTGTGTTTTCCGGTCGCGTTCAGGTTGTAAATCCGGCCACGAGCACCGTCGTGCGCACGATCACAGTCGGCGGGACGCCGCGCGAGGTCGCGACGGATGCCGCACGCCATCACGTCCTCGTCGCGAACGAGGCCGGATGGGTGGACATCATCCGCTGATGCGAGTCAGCCGTATCCCGTAGCGGCCGAGGAAAAGCACAAGTTCCTCTGTGAGCCGGGAGCCGCCCTCACTGCGCGTGCGACCGCCGAGGTCCAGCCAGTACACGGCCCGCTTGGCAAAGTCGGCGTGGGACTGGGGTGACAGGACCGTCTCGCTGAGTACGGTGTCGCCGCGCTCCGCCGCCGTACCGCCGGCGCTCCCACGCAGCCAGCGCAGGCGCCAGGTCTTCCGGCCGTAGTGATAGAGCCGGACCGGCGCCTGTTCTTCCATCGTCACGCCGCTATGCCGTAAGAATCGGTCGAATTCGCCCACGATCGTCGCAACCAGGGCGGAGCGTTCGCTGTCGCTCAGCTTCTTGGGGAAGTCAGGCGCGGACCGGATCACCTTGGCGGGAGACCCCACGGCCAGACTGTTCGGGGGAATCGTCCCCGACACGAGCGAGTTGGCGCCGATCACCGTCCCATCGCCGATCGTGCTTCCCGGCATGACAAACACGCGCCAGGGGAGCCATACGCTCTTCCCTAACGTGACCGGCTCGTAGGTCACGGGGTAGCCGTCCAGCGCGTTCGCCCAGGCGCCGTGGGTAAAGATCAAGCAATGCCCGCCGATGCCGGTGTCATCGCCGATCACGACCGGCTTCGTCGGATTGATGTTCGTGAGCTGGAGGATGATGGTGCGGCTCCCGAGCACAAACTTTGATTCGGGAAGTTGCGGCCCGCCGACGTAGACCTGCTCGCGAATCTTTGCGTCCTCGCCGATCTCGATCACATTGCACGACAGGTAGCTGAACGTCCCGACGCTCGAGTGCCGCCCGATGCGGATCGTGTCGCCCTGGACGACGGCGAGGAATCCAATTTCGACGCGATCGCCCAACTCCACGCTCTTACCGATCACCACGCCGCCGAAGCTGATGCGCACACGCCGTCCAATGCGGTAACCCAGCAGGAGCCGATAGGCCAACACCTTCAGCGGGCTCGGCAGCCAGCCGAAGAGGACGAGGTGCCGCCAGGGGATGCGCGTTTTGGGGAGGAGTGTTTCGGGCATTGGGGTCGTAATGTACGTTTCGTCGCCCTGTGATCAAACTCCCCGAATCCGGTCTCTCATCGGCCGAGCGCTTCGCGCTCGACGTGCTGGTCGATCTGGCGCGGCTGCT
>WNGA01016524.1_pt1 | contig 14837 bp, 17 predicted proteins | sample 5400061 | NCBI WGS metagenome assembly WNGA01 (sample SAMN13153366, study PRJNA577476) | soil metagenome | isolation source: 100 cm soil or saprolite under grassland replicate 2 | place: USA:California | collected 2016-06-15
CGATAACAACAAACTCAGCACGATGCTCAGAATGATGCAGGTGACGATGGGGAAATAAAATGCGGACTGCTCGCGCTCGATTCGGACGTCGCCGGGCAATCGTCCCAGCCATTTCGGTGCGAAGCCGCTCCACATTACCAGTCCCACCAGCGTCATGATTATGCCGATGATAAACACGAATTTTCCGAGCTCACGCATCGAGTGAAGGTTGCGCGAATCGCGCGGAGGCACAAGGTTGAGAGCCGATGGCGGTCCAGTTCAGAGATTATTACGAAACACTCGGGGTCCCGAAGACGGCCGCCGAGGATGAAATTCGCTCTGCCTTTCGCAAGCTGGCGCGGAAACATCATCCCGATGTGGCCAAGGACAAAAAGGCCGCCGAGGAAAAATTCAAAGAGATCAATGAAGCTTACGAGGTCTTGAGCGATGCGGAGAAGCGCAAGAAATACGATCAACTCGGCGCTGGTTGGAACCAGCCAGGCGGATTTCAACCGCCACCCGGTTGGGAAGCGCAGCAGCCAGGCAGAGGATTTCATCAATGGCAATGGGGCGGTGGAGAAAATGGCGGAGTTGAATTCGAGTTTGGCGGAACTGGGTTCAGCGATTTTTTCGAGGCGTTTTTCGGTGGCGGCCGCGGCCGCTCGGCTTTCGGAGGATTCGGCGGACGCCAGGCGACGGCCGAACGCGGCGCCGACGTGGAAGCCGACATCATGGTCACACTGGAAGAAGCTCTTCATGGTTCGACTAGGACAGTTTCGTTGCGCCGCGCCGGTTCGAACAAAGTGGAAAATTATCAGGTCAAAATCCCGCGCGGCGTTCACGAAGGGCAACGAATCCGCCTGGCTGGTCAGGGCGAAGCGGGCGTACGCGGAGGGAAAAGCGGCGATCTGTTTTTGCGCGTGCGTTTGGCGAAACATCCCGACTTCTCAGTCGAGGGCAGCGATCTGGTTCACGAGGTGAAGATTGAACCGTGGCGCGCGGTGCTCGGCAGCGAATTGCTCGTCCCGACTCTCGAAGGCAACGTGCGCCTGAAAATTCCGCCAGGCACCCAGGGCGGACAGCGATTTCGGTTACGGGAACGCGGACTTCCGAGTACCTCGGGAACACGCGGAAATCTTTATGTCGATGTCCAGATCAACGTGCCAAAGAAACTGACCGACCGTGAACGAGAGATTTGGGGCGAACTCGCAAAGTTACACGGCGGTTAGGCTGTACGCCTTGCGGAAAATTGAAAGGAATATTCACTCGTCCATTCAGCGCGAGGAATTGTCTCTGTCATGTCGAGCGGAGTCGAGACATCTCTAACTGTTTACTTTTTCGATTTCGGATCAATGCGTGACAAAAGCTGGTTGTCCTCGACAATGGCCGCGCACCTCGGGTAACAAATTCATCACATGCAAATTTCGCTAGGCACAGATCACGCGGGTTTTCGCTACAAAGAAAAGGTTAAGGAGGTGCTCGGCTCGCTCGGGCACGACGTAAAAGACTTCGGCACCTTTAATGAAGAACCCGTAGATTATCCGCTTTTCATTCGCCCGGCGGCAGAAGCGGTGGCGCGCGGCGAGTGCGAGCGTGGGATTGTCTTCGGCGGCTCGGGTAACGGCGAAGCGATGGTGGCGAACAAAGTGCATGGTGTGCGTTGTGCGCTTTGCTGGAATGAAGAATCGGCTCGGCTTTCACGACAACACAATGACGCCAATGTCCTTTCCATCGGTGAGCGCCTCATTCCCGAAGATTTGGCGCTGAAGATTGTGCAGATCTGGCTCGAAACCGCTTTCGAAGGCGGCCGCCACGAGAGACGCGTGGCGCAGTTAAACGCGATGTGATCTCATTAACACTCTAACATTCCCTTTAGCGACGTGTCAGAATGGGTCGCTGTTTTTAGGTAATCTAAATTTTGTCTTGATTGAAACATACGAAACTGAGCAAAAACGCTCATGAGAAAGACTCGCTTCATATCGTTTTTTGTTATCGCCGGTTTGCTTGGCGCGAACCAATTTGCCGGAGCCGCGGGTCCCGTCGCTGCCGACAAGCCAATTGTCTCCCCGGCTGATGCGTTGTCCCGGCTGAAAGAAGGGAATGAACGCTACACCAGCGGCAATCAGCAGCACCCGCGCCAGTCAGGCGAGGAAAGGATGCAATTGAGCAAGAGTCAGCATCCATTTGCGATCGTTGTCGGCTGCGCTGATTCGCGCGTTCCGCCCGAGATCGTGTTTGATCAAGGACTCGGCGATCTATTTGTGTGCCGCGTGGCAGGTAACGTGATCGACGATCACAGCCTGGGCAGCATCGAATACGCGGTAGATCATTTCGGCGTGCGCGTGATCGTGGTACTCGGGCATCAGAGCTGCGGCGCTGTTACAGCGGCAAAGGAAACAATTGCGGCGAAAGGCAAGGCACCTGGGCATATCCAATCGCTGGTAACAGCGATCCGGCCCGCGGTGGAAGCGACCGTCAATGACGGCCTCGAAGCAACCGTCGAGGCAAACGTCAAAAACGTTGTACAAGCGCTGCGTTCATCCACGCCACTACTCAAACCAAAAGTTGATTCCGGCGACGTCCGTGTGGTCGGCGCGTATTACAGTCTCGATACGGCTGCCGTTAATTTTCTGGAAGAGAAGTAAGCCTTTTCGAAAAACGAACACCAGCCGCGCGGGCGTCGCCGCATTCACTCGGTTGCATTTTGCGCCATGCCTCTGTTTGCGCGAGATGAATGCTCGTTATGCAGGACGGCGAAACGATTGAATCGCGCGTACCCGCACGGCTGGACCGGATGCCGTGGAGCCGGTGGCATTGGCTGATCGTTGTCTCACTCGGCGCAACCTGGATTCTTGATGGCCTTGAAGTCACGCTTGCCGGTTCGTTAGGCGGAATTCTTACACGCCGCGAGACTCTCGGGCTCACCGATACGCAGGTCGGCGCCAGTGCGACCTTTTACCTCGCCGGCGCAGTGCTCGGCGCGCTGCTTTTCGGCTACGGCACCGACCGGCTGGGACGAAAGAAATTGTTCTTCGTCACGGTAGCGGTCTATCTCATCGCAACGGGATTGACGGCGTTTTCCTGGAATTTCGCGAGCTACGCTTTTTTTCGCGCACTAACGGGCGCTGGCATTGGCGGCGAATACGCGGCGATCAACTCCGCGATCGACGAATTGATTCCAGCGCGCGTGCGCGGCCGCGTCGATTTGATGATCAACGGTTCGTACTGGCTTGGCGCGGCCTTGGGTGCGGGCGCTACCGTTTTCCTGCTGGATCCGCGCCGCCTACCGATCTGGCTAGGTTGGCGCTGCGCGTTTGGGATCGGCGCGCTGCTTGGTTTGGTCATAATTTTCTTTCGCCGATGGATTCCGGAAAGTCCGCGCTGGCTCATGATTCACGGAAGAAATGAAGAGGCGGAAAAGATCGTTGGTGAGGTCGAACGAAGGATCGTGGGATCAAATGCAGCCGGGATCATCCCGACTCGTCGGGACTACGACGACGCGCCGCCCACGCGGATTCGAACGCGCACGCACACGCCATGGCACGAAATTTGGGACGCCATTGTGCACGAACATCGGCGGCGTTCATTTCTCGGTCTTGTCCTAATGCTGACACAAGCCTTCTTTTATAACGCAATCTTTTTCACCTATGCCCTTGTGTTGATCCGGTTTTACTCGGTTCCGGCGAAAGATGTGGGCGGTTATTTGCTCTTCTTCGCGCTGGGAAATGTGCTCGGTCCGCTCTTGCTCGGGCATCTCTTCGACACCGTCGGTCGCAAGAAAATGATCGCTGCCACCTATGGTCTCGCCGGGATTCTGCTCGCGCTGACGGGGTGGCTCTTTCACGCGGGGCTATTGACTGCTCAGACGCAGACACTGGCTTGGACGATCATTTTCTTTATCGCCTCGGCCGCAGCGAGCTCGGCTTACCTTACAGTGAGCGAGATTTTTCCACTGGAAATTCGGGCGCTGGCAATCGCAATCTTCTACGCGATTGGAACATTGGTGGGCGGCGTGGGCGCGCCAACGTTATTCGGATGGATCATCGGTACCGGATCTATCACGGCATTATTCACGGGGTATCTGCTGGCTGCCGCGCTCATGATTTTTGGCGCATTAATCGAAGCATGGATCGGCGTGCCGGCCGAAAGGCGCTCACTCGAGGACGTCGCCGCACCGCTCTCGAGCCGGAATCTGTAGCGGCACGCTATGAGCGTCGCATTATTCGCGGCAACCGACGCTGAGCTCGCGCGTGTGAATCGGACCCGCAGGCGTCAGCGTACTAGAATAAAGGTGAAACGAATCAACGCGGATCATTCCCGCATCAAGATCGATATTCGATTTGAGCAACTCGCGCACTGATTGCGGCGCGACGTTGCGACATCGCGCGATCGTGATATGAGGATGCCAGGGGCGAAGATCGGGTTCGAGCTCCGACGCGATTGCAGCGTCGCTCACCCGTTTGTGCAATTGAAAAAGATGCGGATGCCCGCGACCAACGCCGATCCAGATCACCTTGGGCCAGCCTCTCGCCGGAAAAGCGCCCACGCCGATAATGGGTAGAAAAAAAGCGCCGAAATCAATTCCATTCAGTTTTTCACGAAACGCCAGATCGATCTCTTCCGGGACGTCGGCAAAGAAACCAAGTGTGAGGTGCATTTGTTCGGCATCCACCCAACGCACTCCGCGAACGCGGGGGTCGAGGTTGGAAAGGAGCTGACGTGTCGATTCCGGCAAATCGATGGCGACGAAGAGACGTTTGCTCACAAGCCAATAACCCAGCGTTTTACCGCAGGACAAAATTTTTGGCCATGAAGGGGAACCCCTGGTCCTATCGTTTCCCTTGGAAAGGAAAGAGGCGTCGCTCCTTGGTACGATCAAGTCGGGCGCTCTTCATTATTGCGAATGGTCGCGCGATCGGCTAGACGCGTCAGCCACGTCGGATTCAATCGGCGGAGCTGCGACCCAACACGTAATTGATTACCTCCTTCATCGCCTGCTCCGGGAAGAAATCGATTCACCAGCTTCATCATGTGCCCGGTGAGATTTGGAAAGAGCGCGTTTCCAAGAATCGCCGCGCGTGCAGCAAATGTGAGCGTAAGCGACGGCTGCCCACGACGGCAGGCCGCGAGAATTTTTCGCGCCGCCCGATCTGCATTCATGGAAATCAGCGGTGCTCCGGCCGAGGCACCGAACCAGGCGAATTCCGAGTCGTGTTTACCTTTGAATTTTGCGTTCACGTGGGAGCCGGTGCGCATCATCCCCGGCGCGACGGTCGTCACATAAATATTGTCGTGTGCAAGCTCGGCACGAAACGCGTCGGATAGACCGGTGAGCGCAAATTTACTCGCACTGTAAGGGGCAAGATGTGGCACTGCGAGTCTACCGCCTATGGAAGAAATGTTGACGATGCGACCGCCGCCCCATGTGCGCATTTCGGGAACAATCTGTGAAATCAATTCGAAGGGCGCCCAAAAATGCAATCGCATGGCCCGCTCGAAATCTTCACGTGTCATATGATCGAGTGGGCCGACCTCGATAATGCCGGCGTTGTTGATCAAGACGTCAATTTTGCCGAAGCGATCAGTGATTTCCCGGATAGCCGGCTGAATTTGTCCGGCATCCAGTAAATCGCACTGAATGGTCAGCACGGTACCACCGCGCCGGGCGAGATCAGTTTTTGCGCGCGCGAGTTCCGCCGCATCCCGTGCAAGCAGCGCCACCTGACCGCCTGCGGCACAAATTTGCCGCGCAAGCACGAGCCCAAGTCCGCGTGATCCGCCCGTAATGAGAACAACGCTGTCCTGGAACGAAAAGCGGTATGTTCGCACTAGCCGCAGGACCAACCATGCGATGAAGAGGAGGACTACTGCGAGTAGCAGGACCCGAAGCATGATCTCCAGATTACGCAGATTAAGACAGATTAAAACTGCAGCAGCGCTCCGGGAGCGTCGCCAAAATCTCGGAGGAGAAAGTGCGACGCTCAACAGAGCGCCGCTGCAAATTGAATCAGCCGTGTTTGCGATTGAACCGCGCGACTTCGCGTGCCGTTTCGCGATCGATGGCGCGCTTCTTCAAATCCGCGCGCTTATCGCGCGCAACTTTGCCTTGCGCCACGCCAAGCTCGGCTTTCAGCTTGCCGTTTTTCCAATAGAGTTTGAGAATGACCAATGCACGACCTGCCACTTGCGTTTCGCCGTAAAGCTTGTCGATCTCATGGCGGTGCAACAAAAGTTTGCGCACACGTTTGGCGGCGGGAATTTCGTGACTCGCCTGTGCGTACGGCTGGATATCAGCATTATAGAGAAAGGCTTCGCCATTTTCGATTCGCGCAAAAGCGTCGCCGATGTTTGCCTTGCCAGCGCGGATAGACTTAACCTCGCTACCCTTCAACTCGATGCCGGCCTCGTAGCGCTCGAGAACGTGATAATCGCGCAGCGCCTTGCGATTGACGATCGACTCAGCCGTCATATTGCACAGTCGCCGCGTGGCGACCAGGTATGTATCGCCTGACTAAGCGCCGTCCGCCGACTCGTGAAGCAGTTCGTAAGTTAACTTGCCTGCGACAATTTCCTTAAGTGCAATATCGGTGAGCGACATGCGAGGAGTTGTCTCCACCATCGGTCGATGTCCCAAACCGAGCTGGCGCACTCGCTTGGATACAACGTTGATCAGAACTTGCTGGTTTGGGATCACTTGGGCTGCTTCCTGGAGAAGTTGAGTCGTCATATGGCGCAAGAAACGAACGGGACGGGATGCTTCCGTCGGGAATTGAAGAATGGTCGGTAAGCTGCCTGCGAGAGCGGATGGGGTAAGTTGCGGGACAAGCATGGTGAAAAAGGAGTGTTGACTTTCCAAGTGGAGCGGCTGCTTGTCAACGGATTTGTTAGCGCCATCGCGAATCCCTTCCAGATCGAAGAGTCTGGCCCGCTGTTGAGAAATTTTCAGCGTGTCGCGTTTCGCACGACTCATTTCCGGTGCCATTGGCCGATCTTACTGACACGATAGGACAGCGCAAGATGCAGGGGGCACGCGCGGGCAAATTCATCCTGCTTCACCGATATTGGATGCACGGAAGACTGAATCGCTTGCCAGGTGTCGCAAAATACGCGAAGTAAGAGCGCGCGCCGCCTTGGCGTGGTAGATCTGAGGAGCAATTCGGGCTGTGGCTCAGCTTGGTAGAGCGCCTGGTTCGGGACCAGGAGGCCGTGGGTTCAAATCCCACCAGCCCGATATGATCTACTTATGGCTGAAGGATGTTTTATTGCTACGTGTTGCGCAGCCAGAACACCCGACGACGCTACGTCGGTTCTTGCGAGAATTTGACTGAGCGCATTCGCCGCCACAACGCTGGTGATTCCAAGGCGACGAAACATGGAGTGCCGTGGGTTCTAATCCGCAGCGAAAGCTTTGCCACTCGCTCCGAAGCAGCACAACGCGAGCGATATTACAAGACCGGCCGAGGTAGAGATGAGCTCGACGAGCTTTGGTAGAGCGGTCGCCGCGGCGACAGGCCGTGGGTTCAAATCCCACCAGCCCGATAACCTTCGTCGCGAAGCCGCGACGTGCTGATGCTTCTCCCACACTTTCACTTAAAGTGAACCCAAGCTGTCTTCACGACCACCGTAATTACTTTGAAAAGGGGCATGGACGCAGGGTCGATCACCAAATCTCGAGTCCAGTCATTACTAGGTCGCTCAGCGATTTGCGTAGTGACGTTTGCAATCGCGAACGCTTGTTTACTTACCCGATGCTTGACACAACCACCGCTACGCCTTGTTAATGCTGGCTAACCGAAATTCTTTCCGCCATGCAATTTTCCGTAGCCATTGTCGGCGCACTGATCGGCGCAGTGACCCTGCTTTTCGGGCGCAAGCTGTTCTGGCTGTGCGTCGCGGCAGTCGGCTTTGCGGCGGGAGTCGAAATTGCGCCGCACCTTGTCCATGAGCCATCGCCGCTATTAGCCCTGGCCGTTGCCCTCGTTCTTGGCCTGATCGGCGCGTTGCTCGCGCTGTTCCTTCAGAAAGTCGCAATCGCAGTTCTCGGTTTCCTGGCCGGCGGCAAACTTGCTGGCGCAATCGCCGCTGCATTTTTTGTTCACTACGCCCAGTACTCTACCATCATCTTTCTGGTTGGCGGACTTATCGGCGCAATTCTCCTGCTCGCTTTGTTTGATTGGGCACTCATCGTTGTCTCTTCGCTCATTGGTGCGCACTTAATTGTTTATCAAAGCGCAATCGCCCTGCCGCAATCAGGATCGATCATTGTGTTTATTGGCCTCGCGGTCCTTGGCGTCCTGGTGCAAGCCGCGTCTCTGCGCAGGAGTCGTGGTGCGATCCCGTAACGAACGGTTGTCACTACGTCTCTGCGGAATGTGCTTCGACTCGCATTCCAGAGGCATGCTACTACTGGGCGTGACCATTGTGGTTGAGTCCACCAAGACCGAGAAGACCGCTACCGACGCATCCGCCTTCGACATTCTCCGCGAGGTCGTCAAGTACGTGACCCCGGCCACGCCGATCAACTTTTGAGCGCGTCTGTGGTGTTCGCGTGAGACTGGTACCAAGACAAAGAGAATAGAGATGTTCCTCGGTCTCGCGGTCATGACCGCGGCAATGGTCATCCTGCAGGCGACACGCCTGCCACTAAAGCGCTCGTATTTTTGCTGACAAATCGGAACGCACCCACAAGAATCGCCGCATGAATTCACCAAAAACTGGATTACACGTCGCGAGCGTCATTTTCGCCATCTTTGCCATCGGTCATCTCCTGCGACTGATCAAGCAGGCCCAGGTCACTGTCGGCACCCATACGATTCCAATGGGTGTAAGCTGGGTCGCGCTTATCGTTGCCGCCATTCTCTGTATTTGGATGTGGCGACTCTCCTCAGGTCGAGGGACCTGATAACATTTTATCAGTTAGTTCCTCACGTAACCGCCGCTCAAGCGACAGGCCAATCTGCTGGCAAATCTACGTAAGATCGATCCAGGTCAGCGATTGACGCGCATCCAAGAAGTTTCAGACTGCGAACGAGATCGGTGCGCAAGATCTCAATTGCTCGTGAAACACCCGGGCCGCCAGCTGCGCCGAGTCCGTAGGCGTAAGCGCGTCCGATCATTACGACCTCGATACGATCGCCTACGCTTGCCACAACTTCAGGCAAAATGCGCAGAGTCGGTGCGACGCCGTCGAGCTGCCTGCCGCCGTGATTGGAAACGACCAACGCGTCTGCCCCCGCGTCCACTGCGCGGCGGGCATCGTCTCGCGTGTGAATGCCCTTTATCACAATCGGTCCGCTCCATGCCTGGCGAATCCAATTGAGATCCTCCCAAGTCACCACAGACTGTTCGAGAGCGGCGGTGACATCGGCATACAACATCGACCCCTTCCCGGGAATGACGACGTTCGGAAATTTCATCAGCCCGCCATCAGCAATAAATCCAGCGAGCCAGCGCGGTCTTGTCAGTAGCTGACTCACAAACGGCAGCATTGACCAAAATTTGCCACTGAGGAGTTCTTTGACGCCGTTGCGAAGATCGCGTTCCCGCATTCCGGCCACTGCCGTATCGATTGTGACAACGAGCGCCGAAAAACCAGCGGCTTTCGCGCGTTCGATGGCCGATAGCGCGCAATCACGTCCTCCCGCCAAGTAGAGTTGATACCAGACCGGCGCTTTCGATGCGGCAGCGACATCTTCCAGCCGGCAACCCGAGAAAGTTGAAAGCGTATAAGCAATTCCCGCAGCGCCAGCGGCACTCGCGGCAGCTTCTTCTCCGCGCGGATAGATAAGCCGGCTGCTGCCGACAGGCGCAAGGATCAGCGGCATCGAGAGAGATGTGTCAAGCACAGTGGCGCGCAGATCGCACGCTGCGATCGCGACGGCGCAACGCGGCCGAAGTGTAACGGTCTCAAACGCGCGGCAGTTCGCGCGCAACGTTAACTCGGCTTCCGCGCCGCCGTCGATGTAGTCAAACACGGCGCGAGGAAGCCGTCGCTTCGCGGCGCGCCGCAGATCTTCGATGTTAACCACACGCGGAGGCTGAACCGATCGAGGCATGCGTCTTACGCGGCGGAATCCTAGTGGCGAAAATGGCGAATGCCGGTGAATACCATCGCCATGTTGCGCTCGTTAGCTGCGGCAATCACTTCTTCGTCGCGGACTGAGCCACCTGGCTGAATGGCACAGGTCGCGCCCGCGTCCGCAGCGGCGATCAACCCATCTGGGAATGGAAAAAAAGCGTCGCTCGCGACGGCGCTGCCTTTGAGCGTGAGCCCGGCTTCTTTCGCTTTCCAAATTGCAATGCGCGAAGCATCAATACGCGACATCTGCCCGGCGCCAATGCCAAGCGTGCGATCCGCCTTGGCGTAAACGATCGCATTCGATTTAACATGCTTGACGACGCGCCACCCAAACAACATGGCATTCAGTTCCGTTTTGGTTGGTCGTCTCTTGGTGACGATCCGGCCACCGCCGGACGTGATTTCCCCCTCGACGTCCGCGTCCTGGACCAGCAATCCACCACAAACCGAGCGCATATCGATTGCCGGTCTTGCCCCGAACGCTTTCGGGGTCGCCAATCGAATAAGGCGCAGGTTCTTTTTCTTCTGCAAAATGCTCCGCGCCTCGGCTTCAAAATCCGGCGCGATAATTACTTCGCTGAAAATCTCGACGATGGCTTTGGCCAGCGGCTCACCAAGCGGCCGATTGCAAATGATGATCCCGCCAAAGGGTGCTTGTTTGTCCGTTGCGAACGCTTTGTCCCACGCTTTGCGAAGATCTGCATCGGACCCCACACCGCACGGATTGGTATGCTTGAGAATCGCGACCGTCGGCTCCTCGAATTCGCCGATCAAATTCGTCGCGGCGCTGATGTCGAGAATGTTGTTAAAGGAAAGTTCCTTGCCATGTAGTTTTTCGAAATGTCTATCGAAATCGCCATAGAGCGCGGCGGTTTGGTGCGGATTTTCTCCGTAACGCAACCGCGTCACCAGCGGAAGTGAAAGTGAAAACGACGCGTCCGTTGTCTGCTCCTTATTCAGAAAGGTGCCGATCGCGCGATCATATCCAGCGGTTCTAATGAAGGCTTTGATGGCGAGGCGCTCGCGCAATTTCAGCGTCGTTTCTCCGTTGTTATCGCGCATGTTTTCGAGCACCGCGTCGTAATCGCCCGGATCGACAACCACCGTGACCGATTCATAGTTTTTTGCTGCGCTGCGAATCATCGACGGTCCCCCGATGTCGATGTTTTCAATTGCTTCTGCTAGTGTTACGTCCGGCCTAGCAATGGTCGCTTCGAAAGGATAAAGATTGACCACCACCAAATCGATCGGCTCGAAGCCGCATTCGCGTGCTTCAGCCTCGTGTTTCGCGTCACCACGCTTGTAGAGAAGACCGCCATGCACGCGTGGATGCAAAGTCTTAACGCGCCCCTCGAGCACTTCCGGAAATGCAGTGAAGCTCGAGATCTCGCGCACGGGAATTTTTTCCTTCCTTAGCAGGTCTGCCGTTCCGCCGGTAGAAATGATGTCCACGCCCTGGCGTTCGAGCGCGCGGGCGAACGAGGCGATCCCAGCCTTGTCGGAGACGGAAATGAGAGCGCGTGAGATTTTCATTTGGACTAAAAATCTAACCGCGAATTACGCGGATAACGCGGATAATCTTAAAAGCATGTCATCCCGAGCCCCGAACGCTTTCGGGACGAGGGACCTCACAACTTGGCCTGGAGCACACAAGATACTTAGCGTGATCAACACCGATTTGAGAGGTCTTCGCTCCGCTCAGGATGATATCAACGATCGAGGATCACGTTTTTCGCCGCGGGATAAAGCACCGGGCAGCATCCGATCGTTTCGCAAAACGCTTTGCTGAAATGACTCAGGCTCGAGTATCCCACTTCCGTCGCGGCTTCGGTCACGTTGTAGCGTCCGGTGCGCAACAGCTCGGCCGCACGTTCCATCCTCAAATTGCGCAGGAATTGAGGAATGGTAAGTCCGACTTCGCGCGAAAAAATCCGACTGAGATAAAATGGGCTGCAACCGACCTCCTGGCCGAGTATTTCCAGCGTCGGGGGATTGGCTAAATCGCGTGCCAGCAATTCCTTGGTCCGCTCAACGCGTTCGCGTGCGACTCGCTTTTGCCGCATACAAAAAAATTCCGGGTCCTTTGGCGCGAAAAGAAAATGCGCCATGAGCTCTAGCGCCTTGCTTTGGTACCAAAGAATCTGCGCTGCTTTCGCCACAGGCGGTTCGGCCAGACTCGCCACTACGCCACGCTGTTCCATCGTCATCGACCGGGCAGGCGCAACCACACTTTCATCTTTATCCCCAAATATTACGCGCCGAATTTCCGGCTCTAGATCGGCTTCATTTTGCACGAACTGTTTCTGCAAATGATTTCTCGAAAATTCGAGCGTCACGAATTGATGATGATCGTTGGCTCGGCGCGACGCTGGCAACGGCTCTTCTCCGATCGCGTAGTAGCCGCAATTTCCCGGCGCGTAGTCGCTACGCGTTTTCCCCGACGTCCCGACCTGGCCGTGGCCTTCCAGATTCAAACAAAACTCGAGACTGCGCGGATGAAAACTTTTTCCCCAATCGAACGAATGCGCCGTACGAAAGTCATGCCACTCCACGGCCACGCCGAATTGATCGACGTCGCCGTAAAGCGGCCGCCATCCATTTTTCACTTCGCGCCAGGCGTTCTGCTCAGCCGCGCATTGAGAAGTCATGGCGGGTAATTACGAGCGCGGCTGCGTGGAATGCAAGGAAGGTTTGACTTCTTGCAAAGCTTCGCGGTCCCACTTCCCCAGCTTCGAGGTGGCATCGTAGGTGCTTTGCGCAAAATCAAGAAGGACTTCATCGGGTGAGTCGGCACTGCGCACCGCGTCATAAGGAAGGATGAACTCACGCAGTTTTGGTTGGTATAAGGCCGGCTCTGGTTGAATTTTCGCATCCGCGAATCCCGCCGGTTCCGGATATGCGTAAGAATAAAAGATTGGCGTCGGCGCCGCGGCGTTGCCCGGCCAAAAACCCAAGCTGCTTACCTCCTGCGAGTAGGCCTCACGCGTAATCTCATCTGGCAGATGCGGCACCCCGCCGGGATGCGGCGGCGCTGGTCGCCCCGAGAACCGTGTAACTGCAAGATCGAAGCTGCCCCAGAAAAAGTGCACCGGGCTGCACTTGCCACAAAAGCGCGACCGGAATTCTTTAAATACGCGATCAGTCTGCACGAGCACGCGCCAGAACCGATTTGCATATTCGCGATCGTAGGACCGATGCTCTTCGTCACGATCAAATGCGGTTGGATTCTCAATTTCGTTGGGCATGGTATTGATGTTCACAGACAGATCGACATCGCCGAGCGCCTCCATTACCGTCCGATAAAACTCCGCAACCGAACGCGGTTTCAGTTCGATTGTGCGGCGGGCGCCATCGCTTTTCTCGATCTGCAATTGATGAACAATAAAATCGAACACGATCTCGAATGCGGAAAGGCCATGCGGGATCGGTGAAGTCGTTAAGCCGCGGGAAGTCACGTACAGGGTGACGTGCCATGAATGATTGACCCACGGGGTTTGGGTCAGGCGAATCTTGCCGACAATCTGCGTCCACATATGCAGGGTGACCGCTGTTTCTCTCCACTCTGCAAAAGGCAGCGCCGGCCAAGCCTCATCGCGTTTGTTTCTGGTAATCTTCACTTGAAACGAGCTCCTTCCTCACGCGCTTGAGCCGCGCGGTACCTCACAGATACAAGCAACGCATTTAAATGCCAACATAGATAAGGGGGCGGTCCATTTTTCGCGGACATGCAAACTTTTGTTGCATATGCAACAAAAGTTCGCCATCACGCTCGGGCTTAAATTTCGATGCTGCACGCGGCTTCGCTCACGGGCGGTCTGGCCCGGCGCAAAAAAAGGGGACGCCTATAACTCTCGGTCAATGAAATCGGAGAACGAGCGCTTTACTCTCTCAAACATGCCTCGCGCTTCTTCCTGAGTTCGGTGGAAGGCGTGCGAGATGCGTGATTTGACGCTCCCAATGATTCCACCTTCATCTTCCCTGTCGTAGTCGTTTTCCACGTCTTCCATGGTTGCGCCGGCAAACATTCCCTCCGTTCTCTTCACCGTGCCCCGCGTCGCGCCGATGTATATCGTACCGACTGGGCGCGACGATTTATTCAGAAGCGTGACGATCCAGATGGGCTCCCCACGTTCGTCCGTGCGCAAGGTGTAATCGGCTGTTTCGAAATGCGTATTCGACTTGTCCGCGGTGTGACTTGCCAAGGCGTAGGCGCCGCTAGAATCCAAGTTTAAACGGGCGGTATCGATCGTTGCTCCCTCAGTGGAACCGGTAACAGAGCGGCCGGGCGTCCGGTCGGAAGCGATGCGCCCGTCGGCGATCTCCACTTCGCGTACACCACCGCGCGCACCTGAATCCTCCAGGATAATTTTCCACTTCTCGGGCTGTGGCTCGCCTCTGACGCCAGTGATCGACACAATATGGTTGAGAACTCCGCGGCCAACTTGCCTGCCAACGACACGCAAAGCTTCATAGGCTGTAGCGTTCTCCTGCGCCAGCGCGGGCGTAACCAAAAGCAGGAGCGAAACAAACGATCTCCACATAGCGCGAAACTGAACAGCGGTTTTGGCAGGTGTCCATCGCGTTTTGATTTTGCAATTGTCGATCTTGCAAGCCAGGGGCGCATATGACCCGATGAGACACATAAGACCTACGCGCTCTGCGCTTGAATGAACACCAGAACTCTGGTCAGCTTAGATGCACCGCAGATGAAGAAAAAGAGAATCGAATTCAGCAGCCACACAGGCAACCTGGCTTTGATGCGCAACTGCGTGCGCGATTT
>WNGA01007758.1_pt1 | contig 14835 bp, 7 predicted proteins | sample 5400061 | NCBI WGS metagenome assembly WNGA01 (sample SAMN13153366, study PRJNA577476) | soil metagenome | isolation source: 100 cm soil or saprolite under grassland replicate 2 | place: USA:California | collected 2016-06-15
ACCCCGTGCTCGACCACATTTTTGGCGCCGCCGTGCTCTCCACCAATTGCACGCTCACGGTGAACCCCGGCGCGGCGCTCGGGTTCGCCCCGCAGCCAGTCTTCACCTATGGCCTCTACTTGATGGGCGGAGCAAGGCTCATTGTGGACGGCTGCCCGACCAACCTCGCCCGGCTCGTCCATCATCATTTCGTCCAAGAGCAGGCCACGAATGTCTGGACGACGCCCGGCGTCCAGTTCTACCTGCCCTCCTGGGTAGCCACACCTCAAGCCGAAATGCGCTGGAGCTTCGCGCAGATCTCGTTCGGATTCGGGCAGATCCTCCAGGGCTACGAGTTTCCGACGCCGATCAGCCTGGTGGATTGCCAGGTCCAAGGCGGCTTCCTCTGGGGCTTGCCCGTGAGCGTGATTGGCTTCACCAACTGTCTCCTGGACCGGGTGTTGACATCCGTGGATGCGGGCTACACCCCCAATGTCAGCTTCCGGAACAATCTGTTTCGCGGCGGTGTGTTCGAGATCTTCGACTACAGTCCGAACGTCACGATGCGGGACAATTTCTTCGACCGCACGACCATCCCCTACTGGAACGACGTCGTCAGCAGCCACAACGGGTACGTGTCCAACGCGGATCGCCTTCAGCCACCCCAGGCCAGCGACAAATTCCTGGCCCCAGTCTATGAGCCCGCGCCCTTGGGCGCCTATTATCAGCCCTCCAGCAGCGTCCTGATTAATGCCGGCAGCCAATTGGCCTCCGCGAGCGGCCTGTATCATTACACCACGACCACCAATCAAACCAAGGAAGCCGGTTCGACCGTGGACATCGGCCTCCACTGGATCGCCCTCACTTCCCAGAACCAGCCCGTGGATACCGACGCTGATTACGTCTCGGACTACCTTGAAGATGTAAACGGAAACGGCGTCCAGGACACGGGCGAATTCAGCCATACAGTTGCGGATACGGACAACGACGGCGATACGCTCACCAACTACGAGGAATTCCTTCTGGGATTGAATCCAGTGAAGACTGACACCGACGGGAACGGAATCCCGGATGACCAGGAGGATCCTGACAACGACCAGCTTGGGAACGCGGCGGAATTGCATGTGTTCCATACCGATCCTCTGAACGCCTACACGTTCGGCGGCAACGCGAAGGACTCTGCAGTTATCTTCTTCGTACCTGCCGGTGGCGGAAGCATCTCGGCTACACTGAGCATCCCTTCTTTCGTTGGCAACAATGTTCAGTTTACTCTGACCAGTGACCCACCCGGCTCGTATGACCTGTATTTCGTGGAAACGATTCCGAATCCTGATGCCCCCAACAAGTGGATGCGCTATCAAGCTGACACAAGCAACCCGACGACGGGTTTCACGCAAATTAAGCCAGGAACTGCAACAGGGACGTTCGCGGCATCACCAAACGCTGACTTTGAGCTAGACGGGCTGACCGACGGATACGAATTGCTGGTTTCGCGCACCAGCCTCACGGGCCCGGACACCGATGGCGATGGTTGGGCCGACGGTGTCGACGCTTTTCCGACGCATCCCGCGGCCCACCTCGATACCGATGGCGACGGCATGCCCGACGATTTCCATCCGAACCGCGATCACAATGTGGACTATCGGGGTCGGCCGTTTGTTCTGACTCTGGACGACGATGATGACAACGACGGGATTCCGGACAATGTTGAAGCCTCGATGGGAAGCGACCCCAAAAACCCGAATTCGCTGCCTCCGCCCAGGTGGTTCGTTAATGTGAATACACGCTATCCCAATCAAGCAGATGGCAGTTCGCAGTTGCCCTTTACAACCATCCAAGCCGCGATCGATGCCGCGTCTGACTACGACGTGATCCAGGTCGAAGCCGGCCGCTATATGACGACTTCCCCCAACCAGGCCCTCATTTCCAAGAGGGTTGTATTGCTTTCACTGCGAGGCTGGGAAGAAACCATCATCGATGGCAGTCTACAGCCGCCCACCGCAACTCGGCAAGGATTATACTTCGTCGGCCCCGGTGGGAGTGGCGCTGTCGTGCGAGGCTTTACAATAACGAACTGTCATCATAGGGGCTTTTCCATTATCGGCGCTAATCCAACGATTGTTGACTGTTTGGTCACGGGTTGTGGAGGTACCGATAGCGATGGCGCCGGTGCCAGGCTGACAAGCAGCAGCGCTACTTTCGTTAATTGCCGATTTATCAACAACAACTCGGGCAACATTCAGGGAGGTGCCATTTACGCGGACGGGACAGGTAAGCCCCGCCTTGCGAACTGTACGTTGCTTAACAACTCGCGAGTAACTGGGGGCGGTCAAATCTATGTCAATCAAAACGTCTCGCTCAGCGTGGCCAACTGCATCGTTTGGTCGGACAGCACAGCCATGGGCGCGGAAATAGTCTCTGTGTCGCCTGCCACTGCCACCGTCTCTTATAGCTGCGTTCGCGATTACACCGTTTCTAGTCTGTTAAACATTACGTCCAACCCGTTGTTTGAGACTGGACCCGCGGCGCTTCCGGCCCGCCTTACTCGCCTCTCGCCCTGCAAGGACAGAGGAACGACTAACGGCGTGCCCGGCTACGGGCACGTCTCCAGGTACGACATGGACGGCGAAGCCCGCCTCCAGGATTCGACGGCCAACATCCTGTTCACCGCGGATGTCGGTGCGGACGAATTCGTGTATCGCCTTGCGTTCCCGACGTTGACCGAAACGAAAACGCGACTGGACTCGAACGGGCAACCGGTGGAAGAAAACGTGACGGTTTCGGAAGTTGACGAAGCCTCCGGCGTGGTGTTCCTTGGAAGCAGCGCAGGACGGGCTGTCGTGGCCATCGTCGATGACGAGCGTGAAAAAGACTTCATGATTTACACTCTCAATCTTGCCGGTGATGGGATCGACGCCTCGACTGCGATTCCCCTCCATAATCCCAACTACCCGAGTCCGCCGTTCCTTCCAGCCGACGACCAGGTGCTCGATCTCGAAGCCATCACGTCAAATGGGGCCAACCCGCCCACTCTTTACCTTCTGACTTCCAACACCAGGGCACGTAAGTACCGCAGCGTCGGCAGCACGCTACTTGATCCGCTGTTCCTCGTTCCCACAAATGACTATGATAGACGCAGGAACCTCCTTGTCAAAGTACCGGTGAACAGCGATCTTGTCACAGTCGGAACTCCGACGTTTTATGAACCGGAACACTTGCCATATCCGTCCAGCTTCTACGCTGAACCGAGCCGGGGTTTGATCCGAACCATCATGAACAGCATGAACGGCATCGCCCCCTACAGCCCGCAAAATCTCGGAGCAACCGTGTTAATCGCTTGGAACACTGTGAACAAATTCGGCACACCACAAAACGGAATGGCTTACGCTCCGAACGCAATTCTTCCCGGTGAACCTGGCGCTGGAAATGGAACTGTGTTGGACAATTTTCCCAGCTCGACGCTCGAAACGACGCATACCGGGCGAACGCCGAATACCCGTTATTATTACAAAATGTGGATTCGAGATGGAGCGACGCCTGCGAGCTACACTTATAAGGAGTTCCTCACGGCAACGGAAGTTACGAGGTCTTATCCGACGCTTTTCATTAATGAGTGGTCGTATTTTTATCTCCCACCAATAGGAGATCCTGAGGATGGTTTTATTGAGATTTATAACCCAACGAGAGTGCCGATTTCGTTGACGGGCTTGGAGATTGTACAGCGAGATGAAGACCAAACCGACGGAGGTATTGTCAGTCCATTCAACACTGACCCTCCGACTATTCAAGCCGGGTCATATGTGCGGTTGATCGCGAATGGAACTGTCCCGCCGTCCGGAGTGAATTTGAAGTTTCGTACAGATAGCCTGTTCGGGGAACAGCAGTTCATTCTACGAACTCAAGCTGGTGGCGACGCTCAGAAGCTAGATCACTGGGTTGTCAATACCGGCCCCATTGGCTATGGTTCCGCGTGGGACGCCGGCCCGTCCGGCAGGAAAGACAAACCTCAGGTTTTCGACCAAGCTCGCGAGGCAGTGCCATATCTTGAAGACACGGATCCTTGGGTGCCGAGAACACCAAACGCGGCGAACCATCCGGCTGATCGTAATTCCTTCATTGTGGCATCAGACGGCTCGCTACAGGACAGGCTGTACCTTCGTTGGAATTTCCGGACTCAAACCCCTGGTACGTGGAGTTACAGCCCCAAGGACCATGACAATCATCCCATCAACATCGAGGGTTTGGCTTACTGTCCGACCAGACCCGGCATCACACAGCCGGAGATGATTATTGGCCTGCGCTCGCCACTTTCGAACAATCGGACAAATGGCAATGCACTCTACTATAGGGTCAACAACGTCACGACTTTCCTGCCCGCACAGGGAGGCTGGGATGACGTTCCGCCGACCAGTTCGATCTCCGGTTACCATTTGATCGATCTTCAAGGACAGGGCTTTCGGAGCATTGAATGGTGTCCAGGCATCGGGCCGAACGGCGCCGGCCGCTATTTGATCATCGGTGGGCCGGCCAATGGCGGTCCACTGGAGAAGGAGCGAGTTGGGGAAAAATTCTCGCTTTACAGTTGGGACGGGGTCGCCCCGGTCCCGCCCGGCGTCGCCTCTCCAAAAAAGGTGATCGACAATCTGCGTCCGTTCTCCATACGTCCCGAAGGCCTTTCTCTCGTCACGATAGGCGGACAGACACGCCTGATGTTCGTAGAGGATCGTCTCCTGGCAAGTGGGTATGGAAGGCGTAACGCAGTGCATTGGCCACTTTCCATCCTCGGTGCTCCCAACGGTTTGTAGCGATTATCCCTTGAGATTTGTTGCCATCATCCTGGTTTGCGCCGTTTGGCTCCAGTGTGCGGCCGGCACAGTGCGCTACCGTGCCGTCGCCATTGAAGATCCGTTCGGCACGAACGGTCTCAACACGAACACGGTGTATTCAATAGCCGAGGACATTTCGGATTCAGGGTTGGTGACGGGTCAGGCACAGACCACGGCTGTCTCTCAGTGGGCAGGTTTCGATACATTGTTCATCTATGAGATAAGGACCGGGTTTCTGGCCTTCGAAGGAGTACCCGGTTACGGAACCAGAGGGATCGGAATAAACAATTCCGGGCAGATCGCTGTATCGGCTGGACAAACGAATGGCGAAAAAGTATTCCGTTATTCGCCCGGTGTCGGCTTTCAAGATCTTGGCACTCTTGGCGCCACAAATCGTTTTTCTAGGCATGTGGCTTACCGCATAAACTCAAGCGGGCAAGTCGTCGGCCACAGCGCTCTTTTGGATGGCAGCTACCACGCTTTCCGCTACACCGATGAGATTGGAATGGAAGATCTTGGAACACTGGGAGGCAGCTTTAGTAGCGCCATTGACATCAACGATCTTGGCTGGGTCTGCGGCAAGTCGCTATTGGCGGACGGATCGCAACACGCGTTTCTCTACGAGGAGGACTTTGGGATGATGGACTTAGGCCCAGGTAACGGGATCGCCATTAACAATCAAGGGGTCATCGCCGGCGTTGTCGGAGGCAAGCCGGTGCTGTTCAGGGATGGGTTGGTGGTTCCTATCCCGTTTCCCTACGGTTTGAACACATCCTATGGCGTCGGATCTATCAACGAAGGAAACATTGTCGTTGGCGGCATTTTAATTTCCTTTCCCAAAGGTGGCGGCTCGGAGCGGGCTGTGATTGTCAGCGAATCATTTGGAGTCATCGAATTGGAAACCATGATTCCTACCAACAGCGGTTGGAGGCTGTGGGCTGCCATCGGCATCAACAACCACGGCCAAATCGTCGGCGAAGGATCTTTTCGAGGAAAACACACCGCGTTTCTTTTGAATCCCATCCCGCCCGTCCTGAGAATCGATCGGTCCGGCTCGAGAATTGTTCTCAACTGGTCTTCCCCCTGGTCGGGCGTTGTGCTGGAAACAACCACCAATCTTTCGCCGCCCCTCTGGGCGCCAATCCCTCTGGGCACGAATACCACCGTCACCTTGCCTCCCATCAACACGAGTCGCTTCTTCCGCCTGAACCTGGACGCCCTGCGCGGCCTCTGTTGCGCGCCCCAGTAGTTCCGCCGCTCTCACGCGCGACCAATACGGAATCACACCAACTTCTTCCGCGCTCGGCGCTTGGCGTCCAGAAGGCGGCCGGCGGTGGGGCGCTGGCTGAGGCCAAGGCAGTTCAAACTATTCTACCGGAGTAGACAGCATTGGACCGCCGTTGTCCCAGCCCGTGTGCGACAATGGCCGCATGATGAATAGAGTAAGTCTGTTGGGTCAGCCAACGGCGGTGCCGGTGCGAGGCGTTGCGGCACGTTCGGACCGGAAGTTTGGCCGCCGGGCGGTCTGGCTTCTCTCAGCTTCCTCCCGGATATTCCCGGATATTCCCACATGTTTTTTCGCCGCCTCAGCGCCGGATCAGTATTTGCAAGTGGTTGAAAATCAACGGTCTGACTTTTTGGCCGTTCACGTGCAAGGCCAGCGGGAGTTGCCCCGGTTTTGTCCGTTGACACTCCTGAACCCGAAACTTATGGTCTGCCTCCCGTTGCGCTGGCGCCGGCGGCAATGAAGCCGCCGTTGACCGCGCACGGTCCCGGGAAGGAAGTGAATTTGAGTTGACCGAGATCAGGCTAAAAAAAGGCGAATCTGTGGATCGCGCGCTCCGGCGGTTGAAGAAGAAGATCGACCGCGAAGGCACGTTGAAGGAAGTCCGCAGCCACCGGCATTTTGAAAAACCCAGCGAGCGCCGTCGCCGCAAGGAAAAGGCCGCCCGCTTCAGTGCCATGTTGAGCGCTCGCTACGCCGACTTGTAATCCGTTTGCGTTTCCGCGGCCGGGTGCGGTCTTCAGTCAAGCCGCACCCGGCTCTTTGTTTGGGGAATGGGTTGATGGAGTTCTGGGGTGATGGCATGAGGGACCCAGCGTCAATCTCATCATGCGCTCCGCAGTCCAATTCCGCTTTCGCTCCCCGACCGCCAACTATGTATTCCATGTCGACCTGCTGGAATTCGCACCGCCACACCGATGGCCGCGCGATGCTCCTCGAGATTCGCGACCTCGGGTTCGATTACGCCGAACTGAGCCATGGTATCCGAATCAGCCTGCTGCCTGGAATCTTTCAGGCCGTCGAAGCGGGAGCGATCAAGATCTCCAGCCTGCACAACTTCTGCCCGCTCCCCATGGGCGTCGAGCGCGCCGCCCCCAACGTCTACAAGTTCTCTGCCGAGGACGACCGCGAGCGCGAAAGCGCCCTCAAACATACCCTCAGGACCCTCGACACGGCCGTCCGCGTCGGCGCAAAACTCGTCGTCCTTCACGCCGGCGCCGTCGACATGAAGGATTACACGGATCGGCTCATCGAGATGGCCGGGGAAGGGAAACAGTCCACACCCAAGTTCGGCAAACTCCTCGCCGAGGCCATCGAAAAGCGGGAACAGAAGAAGGAGCGTTACGTCCAGCACGCTTTCGAATCGCTCTGGAAGATCGTCGACGAAGCCAAGCCGCGCGGGGTCAAGCTCGGCATCGAAAACCGGGAAGCGCTCGAGGAAATTCCGTTCGAGAGCGATTTCGAGTCCTTCTTCAAGGAATTCCGCGATCCGACGCTCGTTTACTGGCACGACACCGGCCACGCGCAGATCAAGGAGAACCTCGGGCTCATCAGCCACCGCCTGCATCTTGAGTCGCTGAGCGGCCGGCTGCATGGTTTTCACGTTCACGACGTGCAATTCCCCGGCCGCGACCATCGCCCGCCCGGCGTGGGCACCATCGACTTCGCCGGGCTGAAGGATCTCGTGAAGCCGGAACACCTCAAAGTGTTCGAATTCAGTCCCTCCGTCACTCTCGAGGAGGCGCAGGGAGGGATTACCCACCTGAAGTCCATTTGGGGTCCGGAGTGAACGAGAGTTTGAAGGTGAAGAAATTCTGGCAGATCGGCTGGCGGCTGGCGCTCTGTGCAGTGCTGCTGCTCTGGATTTTTCACTCCATCTTCGTCAACGAAGCCCGCATTGCGCACGTCGCGGACTGGTCCGACCTCACGCGAGTTGAGAAATGGAAGCTGGGATGGCAGGAAGGCCCAAGAGCGCTGGTCCACACCGTCGCCGGCATTGACAAGGGCCTTTTCGCCCTCTCGGTGCTCCTGATGGCCTCAACTCTTCTCTTGGGGGTTATCCGCTGGCGGATGGTGCTGGCAGTCCAGGGTCTCCATTTGCCGTTCGGCCGCGCTGCCGAGATTTCTCTGGTCGCCCATTTCTTCAATTCATTCCTGCTCGGTTCCACGGGCGGCGACCTGATGAAGGCCTATTACGCCGCGCGCGAGACACACCACAAAAAGACCGAGGCCGTGACAACCGTATTCGTCGACCGGCTCATCGGCTTGTGGGCGATGCTCCTCTTTGCCGGGGCCATGATGATCCCCAACGCGCGGGCGCTCTTTGGCGGGGACCGCGTCACGCGGCTGGCGACGATGCTCATCCTGGCCATGCTCATCGGTTGCAGCCTTGTCCTGGTGCTCGCATTTCGTGGCGGGCTCTCCAGACACTGGCCCGGCGCGCGCGCGTGGCTGCGGCGGCTGCCGAAAGGCGAGCACCTCGAACGCTCGCTGGACGCCTGCCGGCGCTTCGGCAGCGAACCGTATTTCCTCACCCGCACGCTCGCCCTCTCGATGCTGCTAAACGTCATGTGCGTCGTTCAATGGCAAGTCGTCGGGCGAGGGCTGGGGCTTTCGATCCCGTCGCTGACGATGTTCTCGGTGGTCCCCGTGGTGATTTGCATCGCCGCGTTGCCCGCGACCCCGAGCGGGCTGGGCGTGCGCGAGAATCTATTCGTCCACATGCTCGCGAATCCGGCGCTGGCCACGTCCGGTTTGTCACTCTCCTTGCTCGCCTACGCCGGCAGCCTGTTCTGGAGCCTGGTGGGCGGCGGCGTTTACCTGTTGTTGAAGGAGAAGCACCACCTGGCCGAACACGAACTGGCGGGGAAGGGCGACATTCCGGAGAGCACAACCATCGCGTAGCGACAGAATGACGGTAGCCGTGGGTTTCAACCCACGGAGCAAGGCGGTAGCGAGTGCGTCGCGTAGCGACGCTTGAGCGGGAGTGGCCCCGCAAAGCGTCGCTGACGCGACGCAGGGCGATGGGGGCGCCGATCCGTGGGTTGAAACCCACGGCTACCGTCGCATGGTCGCTACGCGACCGCCTCCGGAACGCGTTCAGGACTCGGTTCTGGATCATTCCTAACAATTGACAATCGGCAGCACTTTCGCTGAACTGCGCGCACTTGCCGAACCGGCGCCCAGCCAAATGAATGCAGCCGAATTATTGTCGATTGTTAGACCCCTTTTCTGCAAAAAATCGCTCTTGACAAAGTGCGTGTTGCAGCAGGAGGGTCTTGGCTGCTAATCGACATTAGGTTCCAAATTAGAGCCGGATCGTTGCCAGGCGGCATCTTGTGGCGTCAAAAACGCTTGAGAACCAAAACCAATCAATCCAATGGCAAAGGAGTTTTATGAAACAGCTCAGTTCGCTCATCGGGCTGCTGGCCATCGTGGCCTCTGCCACCGCTCAGAGCACCTTCGTCGCGTCGCTTGCACCGGTGTTCCCCACTCCGGAGAACTCGGGCATACCCGCCAGCGCGCAATTTTCACTGAGCGGCTCTGCGGTCCGGTTCACCATCCAATTCGGGCGTGAGTTCATCATCCCCACCAGCGCCCGTTTCCAGGGCACAAGTGGCGAGTTTGCGTTCGACCTCGGCACGCCTCTCATTGTCATTCACTCCCCCGGGCCTTGGCCGGACGGCTACGACGGGAGCACGATTTTTTTCGGCTCCTTCGTATTGCCAGACACGGTACGGGCGGATCTCGTCGCCGGGAGGACGGAGTTGTTCCTGCGCGGAAGCGCCGTAGGCGACTTTAGCGGAGCGGTCTTGCCGGTATTGGTGACGCGTCCCGTGATCGCCGGTCTGGACCGGCAAGGCTCTCTACTCCGATTCCACTTCATGGCCGAGTCTCCCTACCGATACACCGTGCAGTATGCAGAGTCGGTGGGGACGCCACTCTGGACGCCACTCTGGTTGTCGCTCACAAATATTCTGGCCGAGACGCAAACGGTTGAGGCGGTGGTCACCGATTCCGTCACCAATGGCCCGGCGCGTTTCTACCGGGTTCGCAAGGACGACATCCAGTCGCGCGTTATTGGCCAGGTATTCATTTGCGGTTGTCCCGCCCAAAGGCTTGGCGACATCTGCTGCTGGCCGTACCAAACCGGCATCACGGTGAAGACAGCAGGCGGAGATTCTATCACCAATCTGAACACCGGCGCCGACGGGCACTTCGAGCTGTTGCTGCAGCCGGGCAACTATGTGCTGGTTCCGGACGGGGCGGGTGGGTCGACGCTGCCGAGCGTGGAGGCCGTGGCCATCCGCGTTGAGAAGCGGCAGTTCCTGACGGTGAGGATCGCTTACGACAACGGGATCCGATGACGCACCTGGAGCGGAGCGAGCTCGGAGAAAGTGGCCGCTTGACAAGGCGGCGCAGCGAACCGGCGCCGGACGTTCCAGTTTGTAACCTTGTAAGCTTGCAACCTTGTAACGCTGCCTCGCTCGCCACCTGACGACGCTTCAGACAAGCTTCGCCCTCAACGCCGACGAATTGTAAATCTCGGCGTTGACCACCCACTTCGGCTTGCGCCCGGCTTGCAGGTCCACAATCGCCTGCGCGGCGGCGGTGCTCACGCGCTCGCCGGTGTCCAAGCCGAACGAGGCCTGGTGCGGTGTGAGCAGGAGGTTGGGGGCGCGTCGCAACGGATGGTCCGCCGGCAGCGGCTCGACCGCGAACGCGTCGAGCGCCGCGCCCGCGATCCACTTTCCTTCGAGCGCCCGGAGCAGCGCGGCTTCGTCCACAACAGCGCCGCGGGCGGTGTTGATGAGATAAGCGCTCGGTTTCATCCGCCGAAGCTGCGCTTCGCCCAGCAAGCCGCGCGTTTCGGGGGTGAGCGCGCAGTGCAACGTGATGAAGTCACTTTCCGCCAGCAGCCGGTCGAGGGGGACGAATTGCACGCCGAGTTTCTGCGCCTCGGCGTTCGGCGCGATGTCGAATCCGAGCACGCGCATGTCGAATCCGCTTACGCGTTTGGCCACCACCTGTCCGATGCGCCCGCAACCGATGATGCCGAGAGTCTTGCCGGCGATGTCGTGGCCCCACCCGGACGCCCACCGGCCTTCGCGCATCGAAAGGTGGCCTTCGTGAACGCGGCGAGCGAGCGCGAACAGCAGCGCCATCGCGTAATCGGCCACGGCGTCGTTCAACAAACCGGGCGTGTAGGCGATGACGACGCCGTGTTGGGTCGCGGCAGGCACGTCGATCGCGTCGTAGCCGACGCCCCAGCGCGAGATGATCTTGAGCGACGCGGCTTGTTTCGAGCCGAGAACGGCGGCGGTGAACTTGTCCATGCTCGCCAGCACCGCGTCGATGCCGGGAAGCTGCGGCAGCAGCTCAGCCTCGGTCAGCGGGCCGAACTTGGGCGGGGTGACGATTTCGCAACGCGCCTCGCGCAGGAGCTGCAGAGCATGAGTCCCGGCCACGTCGAGCGTGCGGGCGGTGATGAGGACTTTCCAGGACATCCCGGGGCGGGTGCGGAATGGCTTTTATTCCGACACCACCATGTCCATGTCGGACGTGTAGTAGAGGATGCGCGCGCAGTTGGGGCAGGTGAGAATCTCCTGCTCGGCCTGGCAACCCACGACGATGCTGCGGCTGAGCTGCATGTGGCAGCCGCCACAGACGCCGTGCTGGATGCCCACCACGACGTTCTGGCCCTTATGGCGGAGCAGCCGTTCATACTGCCGGCGCGCGGATTCCTCGACCGCCGAAGCAAGTTCCTCGCGGTTGGACTGCAATTCGGCCAGGTCCCGTTTCAGCGTCGCCTCGCTCCGGTCGAGGTCCGCGATGCGCGCATCGACGGTCCTCTTGAGCTCCGCGGCGGCCGCGGCGGCCCTGGCGGCCTCCTTCTGCTCGGCCTCGATTTTCTCCATGATCTCGATCTGCTGATCGTCGAGCTTCATGATGGCCTCCTTGCACCCGTCGATTTCGTGGGCGAGAGCGCGGTACTCCTCGTTTTTCTTGGTCTGGAATTGCTGGAGCGAATATCGCTCGATGAGCTGCTTGCGGGATTCGACCTCCAGTTCGAGCTTTTTGCGGTCCGACTCATGTTGCCTGACGCGGTGCTTGGCCGCGTCGAGGCCGGAGTTGGCGGTGGCCAGCCTGGCCAGCAACGCCTGCCGATCCGGGCCGATGTGGGCCAGTTCGTTCTGAATCGACAGGATTTTTCGGTCGCGATCCTGGAGGACGATCAGTTTTTGGATGACTTCGAGCACTGGATAAAAAGTTTTGCTGGCGTGGAGAGTATCGGTGACTTTCACTCAAGTCAATGCAGGCGCGGTCGAATACCCTATGGGCGCGGCCGATTGAAAATCGGGAGCGCCGACAGCCTTGTCCGCGTGTCTTGCGGTCAAGCTCACATTCGCGCGGACATGGCTGTCCGCGCTCCTGCATCGGCCAGCATTTTTGAACGTTTTGCCAGCCGGCGCCTCAAACTCGTGAAATCGTACGCTCACATGAACAGCCGGAATCGGATGATTGCCACCCTGTGCTTCGGCACGGTTGCCGCGCTCCTGGTGGCGCTGCCGCTGCCCGCCCAGGAGCCTGCCTCGCCTCTCGATTTGGCGCGGCAACTGAACCAGGCGTTCATCGAACTGGCCGACAAGGTTTCGCCTGCCGTCGTCGTCGTCAGCGTCGCCCACAAGTCGCCGCACTTTGGCTTCGAAGAGGGCGACGACCCGCTCGAACCGTATTACGACCAGATGCCGAAGGAATTCCGCAAGTGGCTCGAGAAGCGGCGCGAGTCGCAGAAAAAGGATGAGGGACCCGAAGAGGAAACGCGGAAAGATCCCGTCTTCGACGGCCAGGGCTCCGGCGTCGTCATCCGCAAGGAAGGTTACATCCTGACCAACCGCCATGTGGTCGACGGCGCTGACAAGATTAAAGTCCGCTTCAGCGACGGCGCGCAGTTCGACGGCGACATTCGCGGCGTGGACGCCCAGAGCGACGTGGCCGTGATCAAGATTGATCCCAAGGGCCGGCAACTTACCGTCGCGAAACTGGGCGATTCGGACAGGACGCACGTGGGCGAGTTCGCCGTCGCCATCGGCGCGCCGTTCGACCTGGATTGCAGCGTCACCTTCGGGCACGTCAGCGCCAAGGGGCGCTCGCGCATCATTCAAGACCCGTTCGCCGACCAGGACTTCCTCCAGACGGATGCGAACATCAACCCTGGCAACAGCGGCGGCCCGCTGGTGAACGTCGCCGGCGAAGTCATCGGCATCAACACGCTCATCCGGGGCATGCGCACGGGCATCGGCTTTGCCATCCCGATCAATCTGGCCCGCGAAGTGGCCGACCAGCTCATCACCGAGGGCCGGTTCGTCCGCGGCTATCTCGGCGTGGAAATTCGTTCGCTCCGGGAAAACCCGTCCTACCGCGAGATGATCACGAATGTCCAGGATGGGGTGTACGTCCGGGCCATCGTGCGTGACGGTCCGGCCTCCAGGTCGGCGCTCAAGCCTGGGGACGTCATCACCTCCGTCGAAGGCAAGCCCGTGGCCAGCGCACAGCAGCTTCGCAATGAAATCCGCGGCAAGAAAATCGGGAGCGTCGTCACGCTCGACGTCCATCGTTTCGGCAAGAACCTCAAAGTGAAAGTCCGTCCCGAGGCCTGGCCGGACCAGGCCACGCCGGTCGTCGCGCGCAAACCGCAACTGAAAGAGGACAAGGCCAGCAGCCTCGGCCTGACGGTCGAGTCCATCACGACGGAGCTGGCCGATCAGTTTGGCGTCGAGAAGATCGACGGCGTCATCGTCACCGAGGTCCAGAACGGCAGCCTCGCCGCGAAGAAAGGCTTGGAGGCGGGCGACATCATCACCGAGGTCAACCAGCAGTCCGTCAGGACGCCGAAGGAATTCCGCGACGCGTTGAAAAGCGCCGATTTGAAGAAGGGTGTCATCCTGAACTTCACCAGCCACGGCTCGGGCAAATTCGAGATTCTCAAAGACAGTGGTGATTAACTCCTCCCACACCACTCCTTAGAGGGCGCCGGTCCGCAAGGGCCGGCGCTGTGGTTTTCCGCAATGGCAAGGTTAATTGACGTTGGATTGATCTCGCGTGGGTATTCGGCCTCCCTGCGTGCACGCACCCTCCCAGCAAACTTTCGGGGAAAAACTGTTTGGCAACCTGCGCCTGCTCCTGTATTAACGGCACGTCGGAAATCATGTAAACAAGAATTAACATAAACATTGCGTGGCTTTGGCCCGGTCCTACTGAAAAGCGCCAGATTTGCAGTCCGGAAACCCAGCCAAGCGCGCCTACTCGGGCGCGGCTTGGCGCATTTTCCGGACAGGCGCTTGGCGGTGCCTCAGTAGGGGGTGGTTAGGTTCGCGCCCCTTCTGCGGTCAGGAGGATCCGTTCCAGAGTCGGCAGGCAATGCAAAGGGAACAAACGAGATGCAAAACAGAATCATCGTTGGGCTTGGAGTTCTCTCGGCGCTTTCGGCCCAGTGTCAAATCAATCCTCCGCGATTTCTCCACGCGATAAAGGCAAATGGCGACACTCCCGTTGTCATTGAGTGGGAAAGTCAGCCAAGCGCAGTCTCGACAGTGGAGTACAGTCTGGAGAGTGAAAGATTCATGCGGCCTTGTCTACTTCGAGGGCGTGAGAATATCCACAGCGTTCGCGGCTGATTTTGGAGGCCAGGAATTTCTTGAGGATTGCGCTTTGTGACGAACCCCCGAGAAATTCCGGCCAGGT
>WNGA01007760.1_pt1 | contig 14832 bp, 15 predicted proteins | sample 5400061 | NCBI WGS metagenome assembly WNGA01 (sample SAMN13153366, study PRJNA577476) | soil metagenome | isolation source: 100 cm soil or saprolite under grassland replicate 2 | place: USA:California | collected 2016-06-15
ACCACGGACGGCTCAAACCACGACTTCGACCGATGCGCGGACTGAAGCGAGACCGCACCGCGAGTGTCATTGTCGCCGGCCATGCCTTCGTCCAGAACGTCCGCAGGGGGTTCTACGACCTCGGGACCGACGTTCCGCCCAGACTCCCGCCTCGCTGCCGCGTTCGCCGAGCTGGCTCTCGTGATCTGATACCAGTCGGGACAAATGGATCCACCGGGCCAGCTCTAACGCCAACGCAACAGTGCCGCCCTTTGCCTTCGAGCGGTCCGACACCTGGTAGTCCGCCGGAGTGTTTATCGGAGAGATCGTATTGGCCGGCGAGCCCTCGTGCAGCGCCTTCTCATCGACCTGGAGGCGGACTGCATCTCGGCCCCGGACGTGTTTGTGGCGCCCAGAGAGAAGCGCTGAGGGATGACCACCCCCGCCCGCGCTTAAAGGGCGGCGCTTCGCTTGTCGACACCCATGGGAAGACCAACCAACGTGGAGGTCTCAACTTGATCATCTTCGGGTGGGGCGGACGAAATGCGAAGGACCACGGTCCGATACTTCCGCAGATCCTCGGTCTTGCTCTGCCGGCCGCAGTCATGAGCATCTTGCTTGCGGCGTGCGTCTCGATCCCCGCTGCTCCCTCCGAACAGGCGACGTCGCCGTCGGTGTTCGACGATACGACGCCTCGGTTCTCGCCGGATGGGAAGGACATCGTCTTCGTTCGCGAGGCGGACAGCGATTCTGACCTGTACGTGGTCAACGTGCGAAGCGGACACACACACCTCCTGGCCGATGTTTCGGACTACGATCTGGACCCCGTGTTCTCGATGGACGGCACCCACGTGCTGTTCGAGACATCGCCGAACGGGTTCGCCCAACTTTACCTGGTTCCCTCCGGTGGGGGTACGAGCCAACCGATCTCCGACGTTCGCGACGGGTGGGCGACATTCCCTTCGTGGTCGCCCGACGGCGAGGAGATCGTGTACTCGTGCGGACGGCCTTCCTACGAGCAGTCGGATCTGTGTCTGCTCTCGCCATCGGGCGAATTCCTCGGGCTCCTCGGCGACGAGTCCCCCAGCCTCGAGATCGAAGCGTCCTGGTCACCGGACGGCACGACGGTGGCGTTCGCCTCCAACCGATCGGGTGACTCGGACGTGTACCTCATCGACGTCGAGAGCGGACGGGTCACCAGGCTCACCGACGATCCGGTGCACGATGCGGATCCTGCGTGGTCTCCGGATGGATCGCAGATCGCCTTCACCAGCCATGGGAACGACGTGCCTCACATCTGCGTGATGAGGCGGGACGGTTCGGACGCGGCGTGCGTTACCCAGGGGACCCAGCCGTCGTGGTCGCCCGACGGTGCGCAATTGACGTTCTACCGAGACACTCCCGAGGGAACCCGGATCTTCATCGCCGATGCCGATGGTTCGGGCGTCACGCAGCTCACCTGAGGACGCGGGCGCGCGCTGGGAGGTCCATCGGTCCTCCTCAACTAGGAATCAGATTCTGGACCGCCCGCCATGCAATCCAAGCCTGGGGATGTCGACCTTCTATATGTGTCAAGTCCCCTGCATAGCCCTCCAGTCGGCGATCATCTGTCGGTACACGACGTTGGACAGGTGTCGCTTCAGGCACCGCATGGATTCGTTGAACGTCTTGCCCTCCGCCCGTCTACGTCTCACGTAAGCCTTGGTCTCCTCGTCCGTGCGGTAGCGAACGAGCGCCGTGTAGTGAAGGGCGAAGTTCAGCTTGCGGTTCCCGCCCCGGTTCAGCCGGTGCCTGAAAGTCATCCCAGAGGAAGCCAGGAGTGGGGCCGTCCCGGCCATCTTCGCGAACGCACCCTGCGAGCGGATCCTTCCCACGTCTCCCACCTCTCCCAGGATCTTGGCCGCGATGACAGTCCCGATGCCCGGCACCTCGGTGAGGGTCGTCCCCGATTGAGCGAGCGCATCCTTGAGCCGGAGCTTCGTCTCCGCGATCTCTTGGCCCAGGCGTCGGAGCTCCCGGATCCGTCGCCGAACGAGCTCGGCGCGGACGGAGGGATCTTTCTTCACTAAGGTCGCGGCCGTGGAAAGGTGCTTGGCCCCGATGAGGTTCGGCACAGCCCGCTCGTAGCCCGGATGAAGCACCACGAGGTCGCGGTGGACCCGGTTGGCGAGCTGCGTTCGGGCGTGAACAAGCTGGTCACGGTAGTCGGACAGGAGCTTCAGGTCGGAAAGCGCCTGGGTTCGCCCAGTCGATGGTAGGTCCTCGCCTCGTGCCACGATCCGGGCGATCGCCACGGCATCGACCGCGTCTGACTTGCCCTGTGATCCCTTGCGCCGGCGCTCTTTCCATGTGAGCGATGCAGGCACCTCGACCACCTGTTCTCCGGCGGCGGCGAGGGTCCGGCAGAGCCCGGCGCCATAGGCACCCGACCCCTCGACGCCGACCGTCCGGGGCTGCTCATGACCCTGTGCCCACTCGAGGAGCGCCCGGTGGCCGTCTGGATGGTTGGGGAACTCCCTTACCCCAAGGACACGGCCGAGCTCATCCACGGCCGCGGCCGCGAGCGAGCCCTTGTGCGAGTCCACGCCGATCGATGCCCTCATCTAGCCTCCTTCCCTCGGGCGGCCTACGATGTGGGTCGGCGGAGGACATGCGGGCGTGGGGTTCTTGCCACCCTTCTATTAGGTCACTTCCGCCGTCCCGGTCCGGCCGGGGAGACAGTCGACATAGAGGTCAGCGCCACAGGTGCTGGCACGACAGCTTCCGGCGGGGTCATCTCCGGCCGGTTACCGGGACATCCTCGCTTGAGGCGAGGTCCCACCGTGGGATTCATACGCCCGCTTCCGTTAGAACTCGACAGTCGATCACCGGAACCGTTACCCCTTGGCGACTCCCAGGTCCTTCCTCATTTCTGAGACGACTTCCGTGCGAGCCTCCTTCAGGTAGTCCTGGAACCTGTCGACGGCGTCATCGAATGTCTTCAAGCCGGGTTGGTTCATCGCGGCCGCCAGGCCAGGCGACTTGATCTCCTCGAGATACCGGTTCGCTGCGTCGACGACTTCCCTGGACGCGACCAGCTCGAGTTCGGTAGTCGCCTCGTTGATCCCGCTCCTTCATGGCAGGGTGTGGCACTTGGATGTTCCCCCCGGTTGGTGTCGGTTGGTTCGATGGCCACGATCCGAGGAAACGCGCGGCCTTCAGCCATCCGATGTAGACGTCCTCCCGCAGGTTTCGCGTCTCACGAGCGCGCCCGATCCGCCAAGCGATTAGGGCACCTGCGAGACCGCCGAGCAGCGTGAAGATCCCAGGGAGGGCTGCCGTGATCGTGTCGTTGACCGTCGAGTCCGTGGCCAGGATGCTACGGCAGAGGCCAGACAAGGTGTCACACTCCAGTGCTACGGTTAGGCAATCGTCTAGATGAAGGAGACGCCCAGATGGCTAAGCCAGATCGTCGGGACGTGGTTCCGAGCAAGGGCGGCAAGGGTTGGGACGTGACGAAGCCGGGTGCGAAAAACCCGGTGTCGCACCACGAAACCCAGGCGAATGCAGAGAAGGCCGCGAAGCGCGACGTCCGGCCGGAGGGTGGCGAGGTAGTGATCCATGGACGCGACGGCAAGATTCGCGACAGGGACACTATGCCTCCCGCGCACGATCCGAACCCGCCAAAGGACACGAAGCACTGAATGGACGAGCACGAACACGAGAACGGATTCCAACACCTCGACTTGCCACTGACAGGGTTGGCACACAAGTACGACCTCGGTTGGAAGTTCGAGCCCAACATGGACGGGCCTCCAGGCTACCTGAGTGAGCCCTACTTGCTCTTGTACATCTCCTTCTGGAGGACGGACGGGCCACAAGAGAGGCCAAGGACCCTGCACTACGCGCTCACACGGAGTAAGTGGCAGAACGCAACCAGCGTCGGCGATAAGGACCGCGAGTACCTACGCAACCTGGCGTTGCCGCACGTACAGCCGGATCTCTTGACGGTCGAGCAGGGAAACGAACCGGCCTGGCTCGAGGAATCGAAGCGCTTGTATCTGCCATGACGAGCCACGTCCGACATCTTCTAGACCTTTCACAAGGAGCTCGTGCCGACCTCCTCCGAGTCCTCATGTCCCCATCAAACGTCCGCGCCGACGTCATCCGGCAGTTCCACGAACGCGGTGACGAGGGGATGGTCGAGGTTCTCGTGGAGCTCGAGGCCGACGAGGTACTGCGGGGATGGGTGGTGGAAATCCTCCGGGAGATCGAGCGCACTTGACCGGCCCCGGAGGACCGCCTGACAAACCTCCGGAGGAGTTGAGCTCCTTCGCTAGTTACCTTTGCCTGGTCTACCACGAGGCCCGGAACGTCCGATTCCTAATCAAGGAGGATTTTCGTGAAGCAGGGCCCTACGAGCGCGTCCGGTCATTGCCGAAGGATCGGGAGGCGGCGTGGGCAGAAATGCAGGTCCTGCGCTTTTGAGCCTCTTGGAGCGGGACTTCGGCCGCGGCTCGTGATGTGTTCGCGCACCAGTTTTCCGGCTCACACTCGAGGAGCTCGTCGACCTGTACGAGGACGAGCACTGGAAGGATGCGCCGCGCGGAGGAAACCGCTGGGCAGAGATCACTCGGTCGGTAATCGAACTGCGCGATGCGCTCAGTCGAGGGGACGAGGGTCGAGCCTCCCAGCTGCTCGGGAGTATGCCCAACATGCATCACAACACTGGCATCGTTGGCGACAAGCTGCGGGAGCTCGACGCATCGCTAGGACAGTGAGGGAGTTGATCGCAGGACACGAGCCCGCCGTTTGATCAAGAGATCGCGGGGATTCCCCATCGCAGGAAGTAGGCGAAGAACGGATCCGAGATGTACAGCGTCTCGAGTTCCGTGTCGTAGTCCACGACCGGCTCGCCCTCGATTCTCTCCTTTGCGATCTTGCTCATCTCCTGAAGGACCCGGGTGACTTCCGGCTGGGACGGTGGCTCATCCTTCAACACCTGGCGAAGCGCGCCGCGCAGTTCGACGTACGTGAGCTGCGTCAGCGGCCCGGTGTAGGCGATCGCTGCCAAGACCGCCCCGTAGATGTCCGTGACGCGTTCGTCCCTGAGCCTCCGCTCCTTTCGGTCCCGACGCTGGCGCGGCCCCTGGGCGAGGCGGTCGAAGGCAGACTTCGATGCGGTTGACGCCTGAGCCCGGAAGAAGGCATCCCAATCTGGCGCTTCGAGGGTGACCGGTTCAGCGGCCGTCTCTCGCACGCCGCTCTCCTTCACCAGCTGCAAGCAGAAGTCCTGCATGAGGAACGGGCTCCGGAAGCTCTCGTCCGCAAGCCGTCTGCTCAGCGTCTCGCCCGAGTCTAGGACGTTCAGGGCGGCGAAGCCTTCGCGGCTGATCCCCAGCAGCTCCTCCCTCGACCAGAACTCAATCGGGAGCTGCACAACCCGGCCTGTCATCTCCCTCTCCACGCGAACGGCGTCGTACGCCCTGTGCGGCACCGCTGCCAAGACGACGCCCAATCCCTGGAAGACGAGATCCTTCACGCCTCGAACGATGCCGAGCTGCACGTCTTGCGGCATGTAGTGGAAGTCATCGATCACGATCACGGGCCGAAGCCTCTCCAGCGCCTCCTTCACGGCCGGCTGAGTCGGTCGCTTTCTAGCCCGCGTCTTTGTCTCGCCGGTCGTGTTCGACTGCCCTCGCTGGTGCTCGGCGGCCCCCCCAATGCCTAACGGCTTTATCTGGCCGCCGCCGGACGTCGCCGAGGACGTGGTCTCTTCGTCCCGACTCGCGATCTGCTCCTCCAGCAGAACCTCCAGCTTGTCCCCGACGGTCCCCCAGAAGTCGGGCACCGTGCCGATTTCACCCCCAGCCAGCCAGACCCCATCCTTGATGACCGAGCGAAGCAAAACCGTCTTGCCGGACTTGGTAGGGCCAGACACGGAGAGGATCTTGTGCCGCTCGTCCAGGTAGTCCCGCAGCCGATCCTCGAGGCGAAGTCCCGCTCGCGGGTTATACGTAACCGTGGGCAGGCCACCAGCTACGAACACCTGCCCGGCTGAGACCTTGGTCATGTCGCCGAGTGTACGGCGCCGCAAAGGGTCACTCGACCCCCCTTCGCGTTCGCGCGCCGTCCCCGCGACGCAGAGCGGATGTGTTCACAACGCTAGATTCGCATTCCTGCCAATAGTGCGGAGGTCGGTTTTCGCCGACAGTCGCGCATCCACCCAAGGTGATGACTCATCGACCCGAAGGCCGAGCGGGGCCACGATCCTCTCGATCACGTGCAGGACGGGCTGGGGTGGCGGTCGGCGCGGCTGTGCAGGAACCCGGACAAGAGGGGGGGGCTTGGGTGAGTCGCATCCTCCCGATCCGACGCCTAGCTCGGCCGGGCGTGCCGGATGGCCAGGCGTGATCACTCTTCGGTTCGGGCGGCGCGGCTGTGCAGGAACCCGGACAGGGGGTCGACGGCCCTGGTCACGTTGCGGGCTGCGGCTAGGAGGGCTCGACGCAGCGGTTCACAAAGGGACGTAATCAGGGGGTCGATTCTGGCAATCCAAAGTGCTCTTCGAGGCGCTGGAGCGTGTGGGTATCGCTCAGCTTCGTGGCTGTGTTTTGATTCGTGAACAGACCCTGCTCCCAGAACGCCTCTTGGCGTGTATGCGTCCTTTCCCATCTGACTCGGACGAGGTACTCACAGCGCTCGGGATCATCGGAATTCGCGTCCATGTTTCGGGCGTGAAGGTCGGCCACCGAAAGGATCGGAACCATCCCATCATCGGTCGACACGTTGAAGTCGGCTACGGGCTGCACAGACTCCTCGACGATGCCAACACCGACGTAGCCGGTTTGCGGGATATATACGAATATGCGGTGGCCGGGCTGAAGTGCATTCAGGGTCCGCGAGTACCAAAGCCCGCCACCCCCCGAGACAAATCCGAACCTGACGGCATCCTCCCATCGTCGCCGGTCATGGCCCTCACCGTCACGCTCGCCGAAGGCGACGTAGAAGTCTCTTCCGTTCCAAGGTCTCTTCTTTCGGCTCGTCCGGGCCTCGCTCTCGCCCGGGTCAACCAGCCAGCTCCGAGCAAGGTATTCGTTGTCGCCATCCTTCAAGTAACGGAAGAAGACGACGTTGATTGGCAGGTCGTTATCGTTTAAGTAGCCGACGATGCGTTCAGTGCTCGGATCCAGCGCCGAAGCCACGACTAGCAAGTGATGCGACGAGTTCACATCTTCCGGTAGCTCGCCGAAGGCCTTCAGCTGCACGTCATCGAAGGTAGCCTCAGGTCGGTAGGCCTCGAAGATTCCAGACAACTCTTCGTAGTCCAAATCCTTGACCCAAGACCCATAGTCGAGGGCTTGGGCGACCACCTCCCGGGGTGTGCGCTCTCGCTTCAGTTCGATCACATAAACGTCACCCTGTGGCCCGAGGGCAAGGAGGTCTACAACCCCTCCGAACCGCGTCGTAACCTGCCTACCAATCACCACGAGTCGGTCCAGTCCGAGGATGCTGATGTCTCGCTCTAGTACCTCCTCCAGGCGCTTCTCTGAGTCGATAGTCGAGGACGCGATCGGAACCACGTTGTCGCCCTGAAGCCTCCAGAGAGCCATCTCAATCGGCATGGTTCCTCCCAAAACCTTGGATCAGCCACCCCTGAATGGAGATGCTAGAGATTCGCGACCTGATCCGCACCTGAGCGGCAGCGGCAATGAGTGCGGCGTTCTCACGAGCAAACGGGCGCCCTGCGCGCGGGCGGCGCGGGTTTGTGCAGGAACCCGGACATGCGATCGTGAACTAACTGCCCCTCCGAGGGAAAAAAATGATCCTGTTGACGCTCCGCTCCGCCGCCGACAGCTAGAGTCGCGAAAGGGCGCTAGAGGTCGACATCCTCGTATCTCGGCACGAAATCGGAGGGGTCAACCTCTTCCTGAGGAATCAGCCAGTCGAGAGGGAACTCCGCAGCCTCCAGCTCGTCGCTGCCATTTAGTGCCAGTCCACAGACGTGACACCGCAAGTCCGCTGGATAGAACGTCACTTCCGGATATGCCTCGTTCTCCCAGACGTCCGGATCCATGGAGCCATCAGGCACGGTCCATTCGGAATCAATCGAACCGGTCAGAAGTGCTCTATTCCCACACGCGGGACAATCGCCTAGTCGCCGTTCGTAGCCTCTTGCGTCATATGTTGCGTACATGCTTTCAATTAAAGCTTGCCGAGCATCTTGGTCCTTTCCCCTCATACGTTCCTTGAAATCTCTCTTTGCTTGCCCCAGTCGTCGAGCAACACGCTCGCGAGCGGAGTCTGCAGACGCAGACAGGCGCTCACCAACTGACATTGCGACGCCTTGCCAATACTTCGATGTCTCTACTCCGAGCACGCGTAGGATCTCCTCACATGCCCGCAGAAACGGAACAATCATGCGGCGAGCCGTCATCTCATCAACGCGCCCAAGATGCGCTGCCCCATTCCGAACCTCGATCAAGATAGTCAAGTCCCCCCGTGTAAGGTTCGAGATAGTTGGCAAGACTCGACTCACACGGGCGATTGCTTCCGACGTCTTTATCGTGCGTATCGCACCAAGGGGCATACGCGTGTGTCCGGGGACATTTGACGCATACAAGAGGGAATCGACACCATCAACCACAAGGCTCGGATGGATAGACGCGAGATACGCCTTCGCGAGTAGCTCAAGCGCGGCACCCGCGTGCAAGGCGAAACTGATCCAGTCCCCAGTGTCGTAATCACGCACCGCTGCTACTGCAAATTGTTGAGAAGCTGACTGCATATGCTGACGCAGATCATCCCCTGGTCCTAACGTCATCGCTCACCGCCTCGCTCGAGCCCGAGTGACTCTCTTGCCTTCGACGTCAGGCTGAACCCTTCCACGTCCCGCCATGCGACTCCAATCTCTCTATCCCTCTCAAGATAGTCGCGCCACTCGATCGGAACGGGTCCCGAGGCCAGAAAGACAAGTTTCGAGTCAGGAGGAACGACCTGGAAGAATCGGTATTCGTACAGCTGTCCGACGGCCTCACGAATCGACCTGGCCCAAGACAGGACAGCCTTGGCCTCGATGATCACAGGGGGATCTTCGACTCCGAGGTCGATCGCTGCATTGCGGCCGACACTGATTCCCTGCTTAACGAGCCAGCTCGCAAAATCATTGACCAGTGTTTCGTGAGTTCTTCCCCTCTTATGCGCACGTGCTTGAATCCGGGCAAGGTATTGCGTATCAGCCTTTGGTTTGAACGGCTTGAGAAAGCCTGCCCGCACGCCGGATGAGGAGGCAAGACCTGGAGGCCCCTCCTCGGGCGGGGGCTCCTCAAGGCCCTGCTCGGCGACGCCGTCACTGCCGAACAGAAGGTCTTGCATCGAGATTGGGAGCTTCGTGAAGTAGTTCGACATGAGGCGAAGGCCATCCCTTCGAAACTGAAACGGCAGGTAGAGCTTGGCTGCTGGATGGGAACTCTCAAGAGCGTCCCTGGCTTTGTCGAGTCGCGAGTGGAGTGACCGGATTTCTTCGAGGCCGACAACGGTTTCGAGCGGGACAAAGTCTTGCAAGGGGATTATCCGTTCGCCGGTCTCGGGATCCGTGACCCTCGCGCTTGCTGCCACGGACCTGCCGACGAAACGCTCCTCTCTCGCGTTCCAGTGATACACAATGTCGCCCGTTCGTACATCGTCAACGAGGTCGTACCAAGGATTGGGTTGCATATGCGCATCCACGAACGGGCATCGAAGTTCGACTCCCAACCCTCGCATCTCCCTCCGGATCTCGATCCACGAGCGTTCAGAAAGAGAGTCTTCCCACCAGTAGTTGGGGGTGGTGGCCCCAGAATCGGTCAGAGTGCGGACCTCAAAGCCCAACTGCTCCAACTTGCGTTGTACGGTCGCGCTGCCTCCAGAGAACTGATCGGAGGTTAGTGGGCCGAGGTCTGGGAACTCGTACCCATGTGCGACTCCGACAATTGCCTTAGAGTCGTACATTCTTCCGTCCACAACCAAGAAATAGTTGAAAGCACGACCGTACCCATACCGCTCAAGGAATGCCTTCCTTCCCAGCGTCTCGCACTCCTGAACCGCTTTGAGCACTGACTCCCGAGTCTGAACGTTAGAAAGTCCCACGTCTACCTATCCCGTCTCCTCTCTAGTTCTCAGGGAGCGAGAAGTCCACGAATCGGACCACGAAGGCCATCTGGCGCGGATACTCCTTGCCGGGAATGTCGGTGGGCACTAGCTCGATTCCGGGCAGTCGACCTGCGTGCACATCGTCCTGTATTTCTTCGCCAACGTGAACGTTGACGATGACCTGTCCCGCGACCGCCCCACCAACCATGCGAACCGCGCCGACTACAGGCCGACCAACGATTGTCAGGTCACGCGAAATGGTAACGAAGGATACGAGACCCTCATCGATCCCAAATGCGAGACCAAGTTCACTGGGGAGGCTCTGAGAGTTGCGGCGCAGACGCGGCATGGTCTCTTGGGCGAAGGAAATGAAGATCGACTTGATGACGTCGAGGGAGCGACGCCTGGCTCTCAGATGCGTACGGGCGTCGTAGGGCCAATAGGCAAGAAACCCATCTCCAGTGAACTTGTCAAACAAGCCCCCTTCACTAAGTACGGCATGGCGTGACTGTTCGACAAAGGCAGTGATGGTGGACGCATACTCAAAGGGATCAAGTGCCTCCATCATCGCCTGAGTGGACTTCCGAATGTCCGCCACCAACACAAGTACACTTTGCTGCCGTTGTTGCTCAATACGTAGCGTGAGACGCCGTGCCTCCTCGGTATTGAGCCACTCCCTGTCGGCATGTCGCGCCAGCATTCGGACTTCAGGCTTGGCGGCCTCGGGGTTGGGACTCACCTCAACGGGCTTCTCCGTGCGCGGCTCCCTCTCATAACTCTTGACTACCGGGGCCAGTGCACGCAGGGCCTCCTGCGTCCCTTCCCATGCCTGGCTTGCAAGCGCTTTGCGCAACGCCTCCTGCGTCTCGGCCGTCTGCTTTGCCCACTGCGCGACGGCTTGACTTCCGAGAGCGCTGCGCAACGCCTCCTGCGTCTCGGCCATCTGCTTTGCCCACTGCGCGAATCCCTGGCCCCCGAGCGCCTTGCGAAGGACGTCCTGCATTTCGGCCATCTGCTTTGCCCACTGCTCAGTAGGCCAGTCTGGATGGGAGTCGCGTGCCATGGCGTTGAGCTTATCGCCCTCGACTTTCAGGGGCTTCGGGATGAAGGAGCAGAACAACGGCAGGTCGTCCCGTCACGCTTGTGCTTCTCCGGGAACTGACAGGCGGTCTATTGACTCAAGGTTCCAACCGATCGAAGCGCGTCTGTTCGGTGCGCGAGGCCCGCTTTCTGCACACGTCACCTGGGCACCATCTGCTCGCCCGACCTGAGAGCGCTCTTCCGCAATAGAGACACCGGATCACGGGCTCCGGAAGATCAAGGAACGCAGCGATCACGTCCAGCTCGGATTCCGGCAAGTGCCCAAACGCATCATGTTGCCGAAGCTGGGATCTTGCAGCCTTCGCAACAGCCGAAGTAAGCAGGTTGAATGTTTCCCGGCCGGGTTTCCGTTTCCCGCTGAGCCAATAGGCAAACGCCCGCTCCTCGACTCCGACGGCCTCCCGCAGTTGAGTTCGAATTGCCGACTCCTTCGACAGACGACCTGCCGCCTCTATTACGTCCTTGAGATCGTCGTCTCCCCCGTACTCTATGAACTCCGGCTTATTGAGGACACCTCGCCCGATGCCCAGGCCTCGCGACTCCTTGCCGATCACCCGCACCCTTCCGGCGATCGAAGGAGAAGCCGAGGTGATTCCTTTCGTTCCCCGGCCAACGGGTTGACCGTCAGGCGCGACGGTGCGCCGATCGAACGCATTCCAGGCCCGAAGAAGCGCGTCGCCAAGCGTCTGCAGAATGAAGTATCCGGACAGGTCCGTCCGGACTGAGCGTCCCTCTGCATCTCGCCAGTCGGCTCGATGGGGATCGAACGAACGATGCATCGGCGCTACGACTTGGCCCGCGAGCGCGATGTTCGCAACGGCGACCCGACAGAACGGGCGGGCATTTGGATGCCGCTCCAGGACGTCCGGTCGAGATGCCGGGACCTGAATGAACCCTGGGCCGTCCCACCAGCCAGGAATCGCAGTCGGTAATTGCCACTCTATGTGCAGGACATGCTCAATTCCCTGGCTCACCCATGACGGAACACGCTCAAGGTAGTCCACGCGAGCGTCGGACATGCCTTCAAAACCCGTTTGCCACACAAGTCTTCCAGCTCGGTCCAACGACACCGGACAAGTCTTCTGGACCGCACGATATTGCCGGACCGACGTGGAAGAGACCGTGTGATGAGGAGCGGATCCGCCCCCGCGTCGAAGAGCCGTTCGGTTGGATCAAGACCGTCGCCGGCGGCCGCAAGCTCCGGTACAAGGGCCGAAGGCGCAAGCGCGCGTGGTTCCTGATTGCCGGAGCCGTCCACAACCTGCTCCGGATCACCCTGGACGCCCAACTCGCATGACAGAGCGCCTGAGTCCGGCCGAATCGCCACACGGCGAGGCCGGAACCGGGGCTGAGTTCGCTGGTCACTGCGTACGTGGAACGCAGCCTGCAGCGGCCGGCAGCGGGGCACCTTCTCGATCGGCCGATAACGTCTCTGCTGCGTAGACCGAAAGCCGGAGAGATCAAGGAGAGCTACCGTGACCGGTTGAGATGCGCTAGCGTCAATGCCGCCCATCGGGACTGGGCGCCTTTGGAGGGGGCGTTCTCAAAGGGGGGGTGAGGAACGATGCGACAAGTTCCCTTTCCCGACTCGGGTCCGCTGGTGACTGTGTTGCTGCCGGCATCGTTGGTGTCTGGATCCTCCCGGATCCCTGCCTATGGTCGGGACGCGGTCATCGCGATAGGGGTGGGCGCGGTCGCTATGACCGTACTCGTCATCCTCCTCCTGGTCGCCCTGGCCGTGGCTACGCGGACGATCATCGCGGGCTCCATCATGGTGGGAGCCATCTTGGGAGCCGCCATCGGCTTCTGGATCGGGGAAGCCAATGCCCCGCCGGAGCCGTATGGCTCGTACCGTATCGGCCCCTCTGACTGGGCTATGAGGGGGGCGCCGATCGGGCTCCTCACTGGAAGCATCCTCGGCGGCAGCGTCGGGTGGGCGTTGAGGAAACCGCGGAGGCGGCCATGAGCATGTGGCATGGTCGGCAAGGGGACACGCCCGATGCCGGGTCGCTCGTCTTCACCGAGGAGAAGCTGTACGACGTCAAGAACGACATCGTCGGTCTCGACTCCACCCGAGACGGCAGGTTCCTGTTCTGGTTCGAACGATCCCCCGATGGACGGGTGATCCCGGTCGTCAACGGGACAGCGGGGGCAAGCTTCGACGCGTTCTGGGACCCGTTCGAACGGATCGGCCGCCGGCAACGCCAGTGGCTTCGTCAGATGATCGTGGAGTCGGACTACACGTTCAGCAGGGATGGACGTCACTTCGCGTACGGGGGGAGACGACGGAAGGGCCTCTTCGTAGCCATCGATGGAGTCCAGAGCAGGGAATACAAAGCGATAGAGTTCGGACCCTACTTCGACCCAACCGGATCGACCTCCGTCTACGTGGCGAGGGTGGACGGTGTAAACCGCCTCGTCCTCAATGGGGAGATCCACCTCGAGCACGAGGTCGTCCCAGGGCTGGGAACTGCCTTCAGCCCAGACGGATCACGCATCGCATTCGTCGCCCGCGTTCCGGGCGGCGAGGCCGTGGTCCTCGACGGCAAGGCCGGACCTCCGTTTGCTCGGATCGTGAACGAGATCAAGATCGCGCCAAACGGGCGGGTGTCATACGACGTCGCCTTGACTCGGAAGCGCTTCCGTCGTCCCGAACGCTTCGCGTTCGTCGTCGACGAAAATGTGGTGATCGAATCCCGTTCCTTCTACGCCAGGCTGAGTCCCGACGGAAGGCGGATCTATCACCTCGACCATGATTTGGACCGTTGGTTCGTCGACGGTGTTCCCCTGCCTGAAGGCACGAAGTACGCCGAGTTCGCTCCCGACGGCCGGCTGTACACCGTCGCGGACGACCAGGCCTTCATTGATGCCGTCCCACTGGGCGTTCCAGGGTCGGACAGCCCCGTCTTCACGCCCGACGGCCAGCATTCGGCGTGGGACGCCAAAGTCGGCGACAAGCAGGTGTTGGTTCGTGACGGCAAGATCGCCAGCGACCAGATGGACGCTGTCCTCAACATCGTGTTTAGCCCGGACGGAACACGGATCGCCTTCCAGGCCTGGGAGGGGGAGTACCCGGAGCAGCGGGAGTTCGTGGTCGTGGACGGCATCGAAGGGCCGCGGTTCGACAGCACTGCGTTATGGCACTTCAGTCCCGACTCTCGGCATCTCGCCTATCGGGCTGAGGAAGGCGGGAAGACGTTCCTGATGCTCGACCAAAACCCTGGACCGCCTGTCGATGCCCTGCGCTTCCCCGCCAGCTTGTGGCCCTTCCCGGGCGTGTTCGAATTCAGCCCGGACAGCAACCACGTCGCGGCGGTGGCTATCCTGGGCGCCCAGATGAGGCCTCTGGTCGACGGGAGGCTCGGCCCAACGTTCGAGAGATTGGCGCAGCCGGTCTTCCAAGATGGGACCGTTTCGTTCTTTGGGTGCCGCGAGAAAGCCATCTTCCGACTCCGCGCAACACTGGACTGAAGTGGCCGCCCTCAAAGGCGGGGTCTTTCCTCCGTGACGCGCGGTGGTCCGAGCGCGCATTCGGTCGTTGCGGTGATCCGCGACGAGAATGCCTTACCGATCCATCGGCTTCAGCGAGATAGCTCGCGCTGCGCCGCGGCACGCACCGCAGCGACGATGCGGTCGAGGTGT
>WNGA01007762.1_pt1 | contig 14829 bp, 20 predicted proteins | sample 5400061 | NCBI WGS metagenome assembly WNGA01 (sample SAMN13153366, study PRJNA577476) | soil metagenome | isolation source: 100 cm soil or saprolite under grassland replicate 2 | place: USA:California | collected 2016-06-15
GAGAACAAAGAGAGCTGCGCTTGCCCATGCGATCAACTCGCGTGTCCTGATCCATTTTGGCGCGAGCGCCGATATCGCGACAGTCTGGCCGGATGTTGCAGTTGATCCAGATAGAGCTTCGAGAGCGAAACCCAGGTCGCGCGCCGAGTGAAAGCGCTCTTCCAGATTCTTTTCCAAACAATGATTCACTAGTCTTTCGAGCGCTGGTGAAACAGTCTTGTTGGTGTCTGATAGCTCCGGTGGGTCTTCCTTGAGGATCGCGCTCATTGTTTCGGCAGCCGATTCACCATGAAAAGCACGCCGACCAGAAAGCATCTCGTAGAGAATTGCCCCAAACGAAAAAATGTCTGAACGGTGATCGACTGAACGGCCTTTCAACTGTTCGGGCGACATATACCCGACTGTTCCCAACACCACACCCGGATCAGTATCAACGCGTCGCGTTGGGATGTCGGTTTGCGACTGAGTACTGTCACTTTGAGTTAGCTTCGCCAAACCGAAGTCGAGAATCTTCACTCGGCCGTCGTTAGTGACGAAGATGTTTTCGGGTTTGAGATCACGATGAACAATTCCTTTTTCATGCGCCGCCGCCAGACCATGAGCAATTTGCAGCGCGTAATCAATCACTCGTCGTTGGGCCAGTGGAGTCCCGCTGATTCGTTTGCGCAGTGTCTCGCCTTCTAATAGTTCCGAAACCACGTACGGCGAGCCATCGTGTCTGCCTATGTCATAAATCGAGAGAATGTTCGGATGGTTGAGCGCGCCGGCGGCGCAAGCTTCCTGTTCGAAGCGATGCAGACGGTCGGGGTCGCGAGAAAAGGACGAGGGCAGAACTTTGACAGCGACATCACGTCCGAGGCGCGTGTCACGCGCACGATAGACCTCGCCCATCCCGCCTGCGCCGAGCGGGGCGGTGATTTCATATGGGCCAAGTCGTGTGCCAGCACTAAGAGTCAATAGGTTTTGCTCAACATTGCATCACTGCGGCAGTCCGACGCGCCGCAAGAGAACCGCGACGCGCGGGTCTGAACGCAGGCTGTCCCATCTTGGCTCGACTTTGAGCAAAGTCATGCTAAACGAATGCTCCTTGTAAGCCATCCCACCCGCGCCAATCCGCGAGTGGACCTCTTAGCGACCAAGACGTGTACGGGAAGGAATGGCCATATCACCCTTGAAACCGCCTCAGGGTGCGCGGCCGATGCGCCGATCAGTGCTGAGTGAAAAGAATTTAGGGGAACTGTGCCAAAGGCTAAATCAATTCGAGCAGATGTTAACGCCAGCAGTTTATGCGCGCAAGCCTCATGCGCGCTCAATTACTGTGATCGTCATCATTCAAGTTTGCTGTTTGTGCCGTGTCTACTCCGCCGGAAATTTATTTATCTTGCAGCTTCGCTTCAGGTTAGGAAGCGGCGGCTGATCCCGAGCTTGCAGAGGACTTGCTGGAACTGTTCGCGCGGCTAATTCTCAAACTCTTTGCGACACTGTTCGAGTTGATCGAGGATCTCCGGCGCGCCCTTGAGTTCAGCCAGTGGGCGCAACTGCTCGTGGATGTAATTCCAGTCGAGCTTGCCAGTTTGCCGCACAACAATGCGCTCCACATCTGCCCAATCCTGCGTGCGTCCCGCAAAGGCCTTCAAGATGATCAGATCTTCGGCCGAGCAGATTCGCAGAGCAATGTTCGGTGGGTAATGGAAGAACGAGGATCGATGGACGAGCAACTCTTCAAAAGGCAAACCAGCAAGTGCTATGTCCAAGCCAACTCCGTTCGGCGCCCGCAAAAGGAGCACGCGTCGCTCGCGAGCAAATTCCGCCGCCTCAGGGATTCTTCCTTCATAGTGTCGCAGCAAGATTTGAATGAATTGCTCTTCGTGGCCAAAGCCAGTCAGGAGAGTCAGGTCCACATCCACTGTTTCGCGCGGCTCGCCCCACCGCTGTACTGCCAGTCCGCCAATGAAACAGAACTGCCAGTTCTCTTCGGTACAGATCGCTTGGAGTTTGGCTGCGGCTTGAATGACCTCATTCACGGTGGACCGCCTTCATGAACCATCGCTGTTGCTCTACAAGGCCGGAATAGGGTTTGGGTGCTCGGGGCGGACGGGTGTAGTCAGCGGGACCACAGAGCAACGCAATCGTCCGGTAGGTGTCGCGTTCTCGAATCTCCTTCCGCCGAATGCGCTCCAAATCTGGTCCTGCAAGCCGCCAGGTTTCGATCCAACGCCGAGTCATGGCAATCTGCTCTGGCGTCCAACCAGCTATGGCCGAAACGTTTTCTTTCATTGGGTGTGAGCATAATGGAAAACCAGGCGTCACGAAAGCAGTCGTGCGCCCTGCGGCCTGCGTCAGGTATCTGTCGTAAAGACTCAAGGATTGGACATCAAATGTCGGCCCTCGCGCAGCCAAGCCAGAATCTTTCTGGCAGAATTACCGCTCACACGCCTGAGCCAATCGCTGATAGTACCGCTGCGATTATTGACGATTACGTGGGCGTGGTCGGGCATCAAAACGTAGCCGATAAGCTTGGATACTTCTCTCGCGTTTCTCTCAGCACCTCAACGAAAAGTTCACAGGCTCGCTCGCTGCGAAAAACCGGAATGCATTACCGCTGACACCCTCAGATAAGCGAGGGGAAACCATCCTGCCTCTGCAAAATGTGCTGCAGAAACTGTACGCCACCGAAATCCTTGTAGGCGCCATATTCAGTCTCGATGAGCATATCGCCCACAATCGACTGACCGATCCACGTCTGGACACTCGCGAGTTGATTCTGCGCGTTGATGATACCGGTCATGTTGTACTTGCCACCGATCGTAAACGAAACCTCCGTTCCGTTCGCTAGCTTTTTAGTCGTGGCCTTGTTTGCTATTGCCGTTTTGATAAATCCTTGCGGTATTGCCCAAAGTGTGAGCATGCATTCGACCTGACTTTCCGGCGCGGATGCGGGCTCCGGTGACCCGTCGGTCCGGCCCAACTTGTGCCTCCAGCTTCAGGCATCGTGCAAGGCGTGGCTTGGACCCGCACCGCCTGGCGCCGCCAGAGTTACAGGAACGTTCCAAGCGGAATCTCCGCTGACTACCTGAAGCTGCGGTAGTTCGCCGAAGAAAGGCACACCGCCCCCACGCGGCATTGTTGCGCCCATTTCGCGCAACAACTCCAGCCGCATGCTGCGACTCTCGTAGTTGATCAGCTCACGTCCTTCACTTGATACCTAACACCCCAAAGACCTAAGACAACGCTTAACGACCCGCAAAAACATGCGTTAGAAAAATCGCAAGAAAAACACTTGCGTAGTTAAATGACTTCATGTATATTTGTAGTTAGGTAACTACACAATGCGTCTGAGAAGAGATGTTTTCCAAGCCATAGCAGACCCGACAAGAAGGGCCATACTTCTGTTGGTAGCTTCACAAACCATGACAGCAGGTGCGATAGCTTCAAACTTTGACACAGCAAGGCCGACAGTTTCAAAACACTTGCAAATACTCACCGAGTGCGAATTGCTTGAACAAGAGCAAAACGGCAGGGAAATTTACTATCACATCAATGCAAAAAAAATGAAAGAAGTAGCCGACTTTATTGAACCATTCCGCAAAATATGGGATGACAGGTTCAATAAATTAGAAACCATAATGAAAAAATACAAATCAAAGAAATAGAAGAATATGGAACAAGAAACAAAAATCAATGCCGAAGACGGCAAACAGGAATTAGTGATTACAAGGGAATTTGATTTGCCATTGGAATTACTTTTTAAAGCGTATGTAGAGCCCGACATTGTTGAGCAATGGATGGGAACGAAAGTGCTGAAACTTGAAAGTAAAAAGCACGGCAGTTACCAATTTGAAACAACCGATGCTCAAGGAAACAAATACGGGTTCAATGGGGTAATCCACGAGTTTGTTCCAAACCGGAAAATCACACGGACATTTGAAATGGAGAATACGCCTTTTGGCGTTCAGCTTGAGTTCTATGAATTTGAACGACTTACTGACGACACCAGCAAACTCAATATGCACGTGATATATGAATCGGTAGCACACAGAGACCAGATGCTGCAGTTACCTTTTGCTCAAGGCATAAACATGGCACATAACCGAATACAAGACATCGTAAGCAAATTAAAATAACCCATGGCCGGGTCAGTCGGTGCTGCGGGAACGGCGGGAGCGGGCCAGAGCCAGCCCACCGAGGTTCATGCCGATCAGCCCAAGCACCAGGGCCACGATGGCCCCGGCTCGCCCGTTGCCGGTGCCGATACGACCGGCGGAGCGGGCCAGAGCCAGCCCACCGACGACCAAGCTGATCAGCCCCACCACGGCGGCCACGTTGGCCTCGAGTCGCCCGGGGGTCATGGCGTAACCACTGGCGGCGGAATTTCCGTCTGCCGCATTACCACAAGCCATCACGCCTAAAGCGATAAGACTCAAAAGAAGGCAGAACGGCAGCAAAAAGTGAATTTTATTTCTTGTGAACATAATTACCTTCCTATGAAAAATATTATGTCACCGTAGACTTTTGCTTGTATTGGATAAAATTGACCTGGTTCAGATACACGGAAGGTGGATTATTCTTTACGTGTATGTCCTGTTCGAGGAAGCGGTCGTGCTGACGGAGATAAGCCGCGGGGCTGATGCCGGAGAGTTCATGAAACTCGCGAATCAGGTGTGATTGGTCAAAATATCCGCATTCCATGGCAATATCGATCCAATCGGAAGATTCCATCTGCTCGATAAGAGTTCGGACCCGTTGAAAACGCTGCACGCGGCTAAACAGCTTGGGGATCATTCCCACTTCCGCCTTGAAAACCTGAATGAACCGACGCTGGCTTAGACCAAGATACTTTGCGGCCTCCCTGACTGTCGGCCCGGCTTGATTCTTCCCGAACATTTCGAGCGGCGCCGAAACCGCGTAATGCTGTTCCACGCCGTGACACAAGCGGCTCGACAGAGCCTCATGGAGCAACTGAAACCGCTCGGCAGTAGTTCTTGCCTCACAAAGGCGCTCTCGCAGCCGACCAGCCGACGGTCCCCAAAGTGTTTCCAGATTAACGTGAGGGTCGGCGAGATCGCCCGCCGGGAGTCCGAGAAACGGAAAAGCTCCGCCCGGTTTGAAGTGAACCCCGATGATAAAGATATCTTCCGCGTCGGTCTTGTGCTCCGCCTCGTGGCCTTCGTATAGCCAAAAACTGTCTACAAACTTCGAAAGCGGCGGTTTCGGTTTGTAGGTCAGATACATAAGACGCTCAGTCAAACGCAGAGGATATTCACGCCTGTTGTTCGAGGGTATCATTTCACCAGAAATCGGGTCACCATGAAGATCTCAATGTTTCACTTCCGCTATGGCGACTTTGTTAACGCCACTGCAAGCCAAGTAAAGCTTGTCGTCAGGCGTGGCGACCATGTTCCGTACCACGCCGCCGCCCGAAGGAATGGGCCACGACTGAAACGATTTCGTTTTTGGATCGAAGGCAATTAACGTGTTTGGTTTGACGCCGGACTCGCTGTACCAAACAACACCGTCGCGCGTTGACGCAATTCCATAGGGACTCGAATTTGGACCACTGGGTGAAGGCCATTCTTCAACCTTCTCAGTCTTTGGATCAAACCTGCCAATGAAGCCGCGCGCGAAGTCGCTGTAGTAGATCGTGAAAAAAATCAATCCTTCTTGATTAAAGACGAGACTGTGCGGATCGCGTGCACGTGGATCAGGCATTCGATATTCCGTTACATCTCCTGTGCGCGGATCGAGCCTACCGATGTACGCCTTGAAGTTCGCGGTGAACCAGATGTTACCGTCCTTATCAGCAGCGAGCCCGTGCGGACCGGAGCCGGCCGTCTTCAATGGATACTCTTTGATTTCTCCTGTCTTTGGATCGAGCCTGCCCAACTTGTTCGTTAATTGGCCCGTGTACCACAACGCGCCATCCGGAGCGACTGCGGGATCATGCGGACGCGAGTTTGGCGTCGGCACGTCATACTCTCGAATGGTGACTCGCACATCATTAGTCACTGGTCGGGCAGCACAAAAGACAAACAATGGACAGAGAAAAAGAAAGACAAACTTCTTAACCATAACAAAGTGCCTCCGCCACCTAATTATCGATTCACCATTAGAGAAGCTTCAAGTCGCATCAGGGTTGGCTATCGAAAACTTGTCGAGCAATAAAACTGCGAATTTCCGCTGCGCTTGACTACGCTTTTGAGCGCCTTTATCGTTTTTCGTTGTCGAAATCCGATAATGCGCACTCAAGGTAAGGCCTGATGAGCGACAAGGAACTCTATTCCGGAATGATCCGGCTGCACATTCTTTATCACGCCTCAAGGGGTCCGATCTTCGGGTTGTGGATCATCGAGGAGTTGGGGCGGCACGGCTACAAGCTAAGTCCGGGAACTCTTTATCCAATTCTTCATGCGTTGGAGCGCAAGGGCTATCTGCGCTCTGCTCAGAAAGGAGAAGGACGTCAGGCGCGGCGCTTGTACCGGACGACACCGGCTGGGAGGAAAGCCCTTGCAGCGGCCAAGGTAAAAGTTCGAGAACTTGTCGGCGAGCTATTCGAGGATTGAGTAGTGTCCAGCGGAGATCACTTTTGATCTGCTCTTAAGGAGGAATTGAAGCATGAAATCAAATACACGGCGTGACTTTCTGCATACATCAGCAATCGTCGGAACGGGATTGGTGTTGACGGGTTGCAGTGGAGGAAATATGGCGAACACAGAGGGACAGAAAAAGGCGGAGACTTTATCCAAACCGGATGAAAACAAGATGGGCGGCGAAGTCACCGCGACTGAAGATTTGATGCGCGAGCACGGAATACTACGACGCGCCTTACTGGTCTACAGCGCGGCGGCAATTAAACTTCGCGCGAATCCTTCGGCGATTGTTCCTGACTCACTCCAGAAGACAGCTAAGCTGTTCCGCGCATTCGGTGAGGAGTACCACGAGAAGAAACTCGAGGAGGCTTACATTTTTCCCGCCGTAAAGAAAGTAGGCGGCGAGGCGGCCACTTACCCGGACATTCTAATCGTTCAGCACAATCGCGGTCGGGAGATCACCGATTACATCGTCAGCGTGACAGAGGGCAGCAAGTTCGGCGCAAATAATGCCGAGCCAATGGCGAAGGCTTTGGAGGCTTTCGTGCTGATGTATCGCAATCATGCCGCGCGTGAAGACACGATTATCTTTCCCGCATGGAAACAGACAATGACGGGTAAACAGCTCGACGAGATGAACGATAAGTTTGAGGACATCGAGCACGAGCAGTTCGGTGAGGATGGTTTTGAAGACGCTGTCAAACAGATCGCCGCAATCGAGAGCAGTCTCGGGCTTGCCGATATCTCACAGTTTACAGCGCCCTCGCCGCCAAAGATGTAAGAGATTCCCAGAGGATGAGTTGATGAGTTCACTTCGAAGACTTATGACTACGACGGCCCCTGCATCAGTAATCCTGATCCGTATCGCGGTCGGAGCTGTCTTTCTTTCAGAGGGCATTCAGAAGTTTCTCTTTCCGAATGAACTCGGTGCAGGGCGTTTCGTCAAGATCGGGATTCCAGCGCCGGAAGTAATGGGTCCCTTTGTCGGCACAGTCGAGACAGTCTGTGGCTCATTGATTATTCTCGGTCTCTTAACGAGATTAGCCGCAATTCCCCTGATCATCGATTTGTGTGTGGCGCTTATCTCAACGAAACTTCCAATTCTTTTAGGTCATGGGTTCTGGCGTTTCAGCCTCACCAAACTGTCCGCATACGGTTTCTGGAGCATGGCGCATGAAGCACGTACCGACGTCGCGATGCTGCTAGGATCGATTTTCCTGCTGATAGTCGGGGCTGGTGCATTTTCGTTGGATTCGCGGCTTGCTGCAAACGCCCAACGGAACGAGAAAAGCTCTCGCGAACAATGACTAAGAACAAGGACAACATCGCGAAAACCGCGTTTGCATTTGTCCTGGTCATCGGCATCGTAAATTTCTTTGCCGATATGACGTACGAAGGTGCGCGTAGCATCACCGGTCCTTTTCTCGGATCGCTTGGAGCGAGTGCAAGTGTAGTCGGTGTTGTGGCGGGCACCGGTGAACTTCTTGGCTACAGCCTGCGTTCAGTAGCGGGCTATTTTGCTGATAAGACTCACCGATACTGGCTCATCGTGTTTGTCGGGTACGTAATCAATATGCTTGCCGTTCCAGCACTGGCACTTGCCGGTAACTGGCCTATCGCTGCGACGCTGATAGTCGCAGAACGCACCGGACGAGCACTTAGAAAGCCGGTTGTGGATGCGATGATCTCCTACGCAGGTAAGTCTATCGGACGCGGGTGGGTGTTTGGACTGAATGAAGGACTCGATCAAGCGGGCGCGACTGTTGGGCCTCTTATCGTCGCATTGGTCCTCTACCTGAAGTCAGGATTCCGCACTGGATTTGGCGTGTTGCTCGTTTCTTCCGTTTTGTGTTTGGCAACACTCGTCGTCGCGCGATTGTGGTATCCCCGCCCTCAGGAACTAGAGACGGAATCAGCAGATTTAGCAAAGGCCAAGGGCTTTCCAAAGACGTATTGGATCTACGTCGCTGCGAGCGCACTGATTGCTGCAGGCTTTGCTGATTTCTCGCTGATCTCGTTTCACTTCCAGAAAGAGGGCGTCATTTCACAGACGGGCATTCCCTTGTTTTATGCTGTAGCAATGGGGGCAGGCGCGCTGACTAATTTGCTCTTCGGACGTCTCTTCGACCGCGTCGGCTTTCCGATAGTCATCTCTGCCTTCTTTCTCGGTGCACTGTTTGCCCCGTTCGTTTTCCTGGGACAGTTCTGGCTGAGCTTAATTGGTATGGCTCTGTGGGGAATCGGCATGGGCGCGCAGAACTCTTTACTAAAAGCTCTGCTGACGGGCGTCCTGTCGGTAGCGAAGCGAAGCACCGGATTCGGACTCTTCTATACGGGCTTTGGCATTGCGTGGTTTCTCGGCAGTGCTGCAATGGGTTTGCTGTATGACAAATCTATTCTTGCGGTCGTTATCTTTTCCGTCGTGTTTCAACTCCTCGCCTTGCCGGTCTTCCTTTGGGCAAGAAGCTGGTCCAAAAGCGATGCACTCGCTTGATGACTTTATGTCAACGTGCCTTAACGATGAATGAAGCAATCCTCTAGAGAACTAATCCGTGGTCTTCGACATGAAGCGGGCAAGGTTGCGGTAATGGCTAGACGGACGTGGATATTGATTGTGGCTGCGACTTTCCTGCACGGCGTTCTCGCCGGCTTGACTGTAGACAGGAGTCTGGTGGGCCTAGCTGCCTGGCACGAAATTGGAGTTGTGGCGTGGGCAAACTATAGCCGCTCGGCCGATCTCGGCAACGGGTTGGTGTTGTACCCAGGGCTGGCGATTAGCGGCGCACTACTTTCACTTGGCGCTGCCAAGTTTCGGATCCTTTGCACAGAGGATGATGCGGATACTCGTGATCTCATCGTCCTTCTACTGAATAGTCATAACTGCGAGGTGGTCACATCGGCGAGCTCTCATGACTCCCTCTTTTTGGCTCGAACCCAGCACTTCGATCTCTATTTATTAGATAATTGGCTGCCTGGTTCTTCCGGGGTCGCACTATGTAAAAAGTTGAGAAGGTTCGATTCTAAGACTCCCATACTTTTTTACTCTGGTGCTGCCTACGATCACGACAAGAAGGATGCTGAGGAATCCGGTGCACAGGGGTATGTAACTAAGCCAGCAGACGGTGATGAATTAGTTTCGGAAGTGCTTCGGCTAATCTCTGCATCGAGATTGTCCCGTAATTAATTCGGCTTAGGCATAGGCTCCATGAAGACCCCGGAGGAATGTTTTGATGGATAGCAGAAAAATAACGATCGGTATGGCTTTGATTGTCCTTTGTTGATATGTGCGGCCCGCTTTGCGCTCAAAATCATTTACTTTTTGTCTTGACTAAAAACATTGAGAATTATGATCGCGAGTTCACCCACTTCGACGGGCTTTGGGACAAACATTTGATAACCTGCTTCAAGCGCTCGCATTCTCTCTTCGACTCTGACATAGCCCGTTAAGGCGATGGCCGGAATATTCCCGCCTGCTTCTGATGATAGCGCCCTGACTCTTTTTATCAACACATAGCCGTCCTCTTCCGGCATTCCAATATCACTAACTAGCACATTCGGTTTCCATGCTGGTAAAACATCGATTGCGTCCCTCGCTGACGACGCCGTGGTCACGTCGGCGCCCAATTGCTCAAGCACAGTTCGCAGCATTTCCCGTGCATCGGCCTCGTCGTCGACCACCAGGATTCGGATTCCATTCAGATCGGGAGACTCCGAAGCCGTTGGTAATCCGGGCAATGCATGACGCTTCGCTGAATCAACCTGAGCAGTCCCTGCCGTGCTCGCGTCGCCAAGCGGTAATCTGACTTTGAAAGCCGCTCCCAATCCTGCTCCCGCACTATCTGCTTCTATTGTTCCACCGTGCAATTCCATTAAGTGACGGGCTATTGCCAGGCCTAATCCCAAGCCCGCATGCTTTCTGCTAATCGAACCATCCGCCTGTTTGAAACGGTCGAAAACGTAAGGCAGAAATTCACGGCGAATACCCTCGCCTGTATCTGTCACAATGATCTCCGCCATGGAGTCGCTACGTTCAACTTTAACCGAGACGTCTCCGCCCTTCGGCGTAAACTTGATACTGTTTGATAGCAGATTCCAAATGACCTGCTGCAAGCGTGCTGCATCTCCTCTGGTGTTGTCGACGGCTGGATCGCCAATGATTTGCAATTGGATTTCTTTGGCGTCAGCGGCAGGCTGGACAGAATCCATTGCCGCTTTTATTACCGAGGTCAGAGCAATTGGCTTGACATCAAGCCTCAAGTTGCCAGAAATGATCCGCGATACGTCAAGAAGATCCTCAACGAGTTGTGCCTGGGCCTTGGCATTGCGCTCGATCGCCTCGATTCCACGACTCGCCGTCACATCGTCGACCGCGCCTTTGCGTAATATGGTCCCCCAGCCGAGAATTGCGTTTAGTGGGGTGCGTAGCTCGTGGGAAAGTGTTGCGAGAAACTCATCTTTCGCGCGAGCGGCACGTTCGGCGTCGACCCTTAACGCATGTTCCCGCACAATTGATTGCTCGCGCTCTTGTTCGGCTTGTTTGCGCTCGGTAATATTGCGGTTGGTCTCCAGCACCAATCGCTGAAATGATGATTCGATCAACTGCTGACGACTTTCAACCGAAACCCGGCATCCGCTTTTGGTTATCTGGCGCAACTCACCGGACCAATGACCTTCGAGTTCGAGGGTTTTTTGATATTGCTCCTGAGATATCAGGAATTCTGTTTTAAGCAATTCATTACTTCTTCGATTGATCGCTTCCGATTTGCTGTAGCCATAGAGCTGTTCACAGCCTTTGTTCCACTCGATAATTCCCTTATCCACGTCCCATACGAAGATCGGCTCATAGGACAGATCGATTAGAGCTGCCAGCCGTAGTAGCCGCTCCGCTCCTTCTGAAGCTGAAGCGTCTGAGAGCGCCTGTTGTTGCTCGATGTGTTTCAGCTTTAGAGCAACGCGCCAGATTGCAAGGATGAAGGTGATTATGATTCCGATCACCAGGAGAGCTGTGCCAAAGCCGAGATCGAAGTGACCGGCACGTTGTCCCGCTAGACGCAGCCAGCCAAGTATGAGAGGCACTCCGATGCCTACAACCGTCAATCGCCGGGCCATGATTCCCGCAGCATTCTCATCGCAGACTATCGATAAGATTCCTTCGTCGACGCGTGCTCCAAGAATACCAATACTCAAGACAAATAGCGCGACAGCTGTAGGGAAGGCTATGCCGGTATAGCGGGAGATGCCGAACAGTGCTTCGGCTTGATAGGCGTAACCGATCACCGCGAGTAGCGCCCAAAAACCTGCGATCATCGTTAGGATTTGAGCGAATCGAATAGCGCGTCGGCGATACAGGAGCAGCAGGGCGACTCCGAACATGGTGAAGTCCGAAGACGCTGTGATACCCATGCGACCTGGGCTGGTCGTCGCCAGCGCTCCAGGCTGTTCTGAAAACAATAACTGGTCGATGCCGAGATTCCATCCGATGACATGCTGGCTTAGCGTCAGCAGACCAATCAAAGCAGCGCTGGCGGCGCAGACTTGTCCTAATACTCTGAAGGCTTGGTGGCGATTAGTTCTCAAGGCCCAAAGGGACACTCCGACCAGTATCAACGTGAGGGCCGCGTTCGCCTTCATCGTGATGACACCGTAAATACTCTTGAGACGGTTGATATCGAACAGCCAGCCCATCATTACTAATGCGCCAACGACTATGACAAAAACAGCGGCTGCGCGCGAAAAGGCTTTCGAACGGGTAACGAACGTAGCGGAGTTTGCAAGACGGTCAGCCATTGGGGGAAACCCATAGGATCGATCAGGCTCGCCTGCTTCATAGCTTGGGTCAACGGAGAAATGATTTATAACACATTCGGCACAACAGTTCCCTATTCAGCCACCTTGGCCTACTCTTTCTCCCCTCAAGCTTCGTGCTCAAACTTCCGCGAGCAGTGAATTCCTTATCCTCGCGGACGAAGTGGTGAATCAGAATCGGAATGTCAGATGATCAGGCTCGGGCCCGCGCTAACAGCCGATGCAAAGATGGGGCTAAGATCGTTTACAGGCACTTGCGATCATTGTCTAACCCTAAGATCTCGCGGTTGGTGTGTCTATGGTGTGGGAACTGTTCCGAAAGGAGTTAATTCTTGAGTCTTGAAACAGATTATCCGTACCTCACGATCATGCATCCGGCGCATCTTGCATACATTCGCCATCTTCCTCTCAATACCATGAATTATTTCCTGCGGAGTGTACTCGTCATTATTCTCGCCACTGGTTCAGCCGTTTCTTTCGCGCAAAGTACCGACACTGCGGTTATCGACAAGTTCATATCAACTCAGGCGGCGAAGGAAAAAGGAGAAGAGCCTGAAGGGATAAGAAAAGTAGTGACAGGTGACTTAAACCATGATGGCATTGTCGACACCGCAGTGCTCTACACCATCGAAGGCCAAAACGGAAGCAACAACTACATCCAATACCTAGCAGTATTTGTTCGCACTAAGAAAGGCCTCATTCATACGGCGCACCGATCTGTTGGCGGCAAGAACCGTAGAGAGGCTGAACTCACTTCGATCACAAACGGTGTGATCAACCTCAACACGGTAGACTACGGGCCAAAGGACCCATCCTGCTGTCCTACTATCAAGGGCACCACAAGATTCGCTCTCGATGCCGGCATCCTGAAGGAGAGACGCCGCCGACCGTAGTTTTCAATCGGCTATCAGCGCAGAATTGCCGCCGCAGCTCTCTGCGAAGCAAGAAACTAACTTCTTGTTTTTTTGAGCAAACTTTTTCGTAACGGCGGCACAGCCGGAGCGAACACAGTAATATTTTGGTTGCGGCTTGCTGCGCTGCGAAGCAATGCTCTAATTCTCATCTTTTAGTTTAGGGTTTGGGTAACGGATCTGGGCCAAAGTTGGCATGGACCAGGTTCCGTGATTTAATGTCTCTTTCTCGGGAACGATTTATTTCAACGCATTTGGAGGCGCGCAGAAAATCATGGCAAAGAAAATGACTGCTGTCTTTATTTTAATTACATCAATGACGATTATCGGTGTTCAGGCAAAGGCACAGACTCCGAAACGAATTCAGTTTGCTAAAGGCCAAAGTTCTACCTCGGTCAAAGGAACCACCGGCAATTACGGCGTCTCTTATGTTGTCGGAGCAAAGTCCGGACAAAAATTGGTTCTTAAGCTAACCCCAATTTCAGGACTTGGCATCAAAGTTGAAACCGAAGGAACAGAAGGACAGAGGGTTTTACTGCGCGAAGAAAAAGGCGGAACTTACGAGATAGGATTAGATGAGAGTGGCGACTACACGATCTTTATTGGCTCGACTACCGGCCGACCCATTTCGTTTACTCTAACCATCAAAATCACAAAACTGGCTGACATCTAAAGCTCCATCTCGCGATGTCTGGCCCACGCCTGCTTCCTTCCGCTGGTTATTCACATTCGGATCACCGGCTCGAACGGCCTGGGCCACGGCAAGCCGGGCCCTCGGAACAACATCGTTCCAATCCAACGATCGCTCGATATGCAGAGCATGATTTCCTATATACGAAGCTTCGACCACGGTGTTCTTCGTGACTTCCCGAGAGATGGTCAGGTTCCACTGCCAACTCTCAGCCGGACGGAAGTCCTCATTCACAGCATCGAAAGACGTCGTGCTGGCGAGCGCATTCTTTAGCCCGGGATTAATGGTGTCGAGGCTGCGGGATGTAGGACTATCATTGAGAGAAGAACTACTTCCTCCCCAACCCGCATCGACTGTTTGAGTCCATGGTGGATTGTTGCCTAAGGCAATCATGCGAGCGATAATCGGTCGGCCAATGTAGCGTCCGGCGCCCAGCCGAAGCGCGGTCTTGCCGTCACCAAAGATATCCCAGGCAATCCCCAGTCTCGGCTGGAAGCCTTTGTTGTACTGCTTCACCAAAGAGCGATTGAACCCCTGCGAACTGCCTGGACCAGAGCGCTGGCGGGATCTGAGCCATCGTACAATCTCGGGATGAAGTTAGTGATGCGATCGTTGGCAGAGTAGGGCTGGCCATATCTTGACCACCGCAGCCCCAGCGTGAGCGTGACCCTTGACGTTAGTTTCCACGTGTCATTCCCGTAAAACTCCAGGTCGTGCCAGCGGCCCAGCACGTTCTCCTGATGGTCGTGCTCGATATAACAACCAAGCGGTAAATCCTTCAGCAGTAGGTCCGCAATGGCATTCACGGTGCGGCTGTTAGTCCCACAAAGCAGGT
>WNGA01007763.1_pt1 | contig 14829 bp, 11 predicted proteins | sample 5400061 | NCBI WGS metagenome assembly WNGA01 (sample SAMN13153366, study PRJNA577476) | soil metagenome | isolation source: 100 cm soil or saprolite under grassland replicate 2 | place: USA:California | collected 2016-06-15
AACCGGTCCGGCCCATAGACTGCCTTGGCCAGGAAGGCGATGGTGGCCTCCAGCAGGATGCCCTCGCCGAGGTTGACGGTGCGGGGATGCTCAGGCGGGATGTTGGCGCCGCGCTGGTGGGAGACCAGGCAGCGGTAGTAGGGATGAGCGGGGCGGCTGCCCCACATCCGCAGCCCACAGCAGGCGCACACCAGCCGCCCACGGAACAGGTACTCGGTTTTCCTGCTCGGTGGACCGCCGTTGGTGTCGCTGCGGCGGGAGCGGGCGTTCTGCGCGGCCTTGGCTTGGACCTGCTCGTAGTCTTGGCGGCTGATGATGGGCGGATGGCAGGGCTGGTCGGACCAGATCCACGACTCGGGTGGGTTGTGCCGGCCGCGCTGCTTGCGGGCGCGGCGGTTCCACACCTGGTAGCCGGTGTACTTGGGGTTGCGCAGGATCTCCCAGACGCTGGCTCGACTCCAGACGCCCAGCGCCCGGGTGGGGTCGGGCGCGCTGGGCGGAGGGAATCGCTCGGCGTCGCTGTTGAGCAGGTCGCGGATCTCGGTCAGTCCTCGGGTGCCATGCAGGTACTCGTCGAAGATGCGCCGTACCACCGGGGCGCGGATCTCGTCGAGGTCCAGGGTGTGGCGGACCAGCCCGCGGCGGGCCTTGTGGGGGTTGGGATGCGGGTGCGGGACCAGCTTGTAGCCGTACAGCGCGACCCCGCCCATGTGCCAGCCCTGGCGGGTGGCGGTCTCGTAGCCGGCGCGGGATGCCTTCATCAGGTTGTGGTGGTAGCCGACCGCGATGCCGATGTTGAGGTGGCGCAGCACGATCGAGCCGAACGATTCCTCGAAAGGTTCGTCGGCGCAGTGCAGCCCGATGCCGAGCTGCTTGAATTCGTCTTCGAGCTGGAAGGCCACCAGCGAGCTGCGGGTCAGGCGGCTGATCGACTCGACCACGACGCGGGTGAACGGGCGTGGGCTGCGGTGGGCGTCGTTGACCAGATCGTGCAGGCCGCCCGCGCGGGGGATGCCGATGGCGACCAGGGCCTGCGCGGAGGTGGCGCCGCGGTCTTCGTAGCGGCTGGTGCCGGTCTCGATCTCGTAGTAGACGGCGGCGATCCGGCCGCCCCAGCGGCCGACTGCGCCGTCGCAGATGCGGAGCTGGCGGTGCAGGGAGAGGTCGGGGTTCTGCAGTTCCTCGTTGGAGCAGCGCAGGAACGCTGCCCAAAGATCGTCGCTCATGCAGGTGCCTCCTGCTCGTCCTCGGGGTGGTGGCCCATGTGGGGCCGAGGTGGGAGGGCGGCGAGGAGGTCCCGGAGCACCCGGGCTTGGGTGCGGCGCAGCGCGTCGCCGGCGGGACCGTCAATCCACCGGATGTCCAGGGTGAGGGCCAGGGATCCACGTCGCCCCTGGTAATAGGACGCACGAGCACCATCGAGCATGTCAAATCGGTCAATTTTCTCATCGGTGTTTACGCTGGTCAGGGGCGCGTCGGCGCCGGGTGGGGCAGGCCCGTGCCCGCCCGGCTGCACGCCCCGCGGACGGGCGGCGACCCTGGCCGCATAGCACGCCCCATCCGGCTCAGCCGACCAGCCCTGCGGTGTGGGCTCGGCCGGGCTGCTCACGGCCGGTAACCGAAGGCCAGCACGTCCTCGTGCGCGATGACATGCACGGGCAGCCCGGCAGCGCGGGCCTTGCGGGTGTTGTCCAGTGCAAAGAACGAAGCGCGCGGGACCAGTCGCTCGCCGCGCAATCCCGCCAGCAGCGCCACCGCACGCTCGACTAGCACCAGCCCAACCTGCTCGGCGGCCCTCTCCAGCGCGCCGGGGAAGTCGAACAGAATGCCGCCCCGACGCCACGGCCGTGCGGTCACCACCACCAGGCCGCCGGGCCGCAGCACCTTGGTGCTGGCGGCGAGGATCTCCACCATCGCGTCCAGCAGCGCGGTCTCCCCGGCGGTGGCGAGGTTGGCGCGGCTGGCACGATCGGTGTACTTGGCGTTCCACTTGGTGACCTTGCCGGCACCGCATCCGGCATGGACGCGGCCGTGCGCCCACGACCCGTAGGGCGGGGAGGTGAGCACCAGCGCCGCGCCACCGTCAAGCTGTCCGGCCAGCAGTCGGGGAAGCTGGCGGGCGTCACCAGCGACCACGCTGCCGATGCCGGCGGCGCCGTCGCCCATGGCGCGGGCGAGGTTGCGCTCGGCCAGCTCCGCCCACCTGGGTTCCAGCTCCACACCGACGGCGTCACGGCCAAGGTGAACCGCCTCCACCAGGGTGGTGCCGATGCCGCACATCGGGTCCACGACCAGCTCTCCGGGACGGGAGTAGTGCTCGATGGCGTGGCGGGCCAGGGCGGGCAGCATGCGGGCGGGGTGGGCGTTGGAGCACGGCAGGTAGCGGCCGATGCGCTGCGCGCGGTGGGAGGTCTGGGCGACCGGCCACACCGACAGCGGCACCGGGGCGCCGGGCCTGCGGTCAGAGGTCGAGCCGGTCAGCTCAGGCATCGGCGGCCTCCGGGGTGGCAAACACCAGCACGTCGGCATGCACCGCGTGGTGGGTGGGCTCGCCGTGGGCCAGCCGGGCGCGCAGGGTGCGCCGCTGCCAGCCGGTGAGGCTCGGCTGGAGGTGCCCGGCCTGGACCGGAGCCAGCAGCGCAATGACGTGCTGGAGGTAGGCGAGCCCGGCCTGCTCGGCTGCGCGGATGGTCTGGGCGGCCAGGTCGACCAGCCGGCCCGCATGCTGCTGGTTCCGGCTGATGGTGATGAGCAGGCCACTGGGCTGCAGCAGCGCGGCGCAGGCGGCCAGGCTTGAAGGCTCGGCCGTGGCGGTCGGATGGGCGTGGCCGTCGAGGTTGACGGTGACCAGGGCGTGCGCCTGCCCGATCAAGTTGCTGATGGCCTCGGGGCTGGTGGGGCTGCCGCGGCGGATCTGGACGAGGGGGCGGTGCTGGGCGGGCAGGGTCAGGTCGAGCGTGGCGCTGGTCTGCCGGGCACCGGCAGGGTCGCAGGTGAGCGCGACCGCGCGGCGGCCCAACAGGGCGGCCTGGTGCAGCAGGACCGGGCAGGTGGGGCCGACCAGCAGCGCGCCCGGCCGGGTGTACTCGGTCAGGAGGCGGCGGGCGAGCTGGGCGGGCAGCAGGGCGCGGCCGGCGGCAGGTCTGGTGGGCTGGTGGGAGTCGGGCTGGGCGCAGGGCCACAGCGCGAGCGGCACGTCGGGGCGGACGGGGGGGAATGGTGGGGCGGGGGTGAGCGCCATCCGGGGGTCTCCCCCGGCCGTTGATTGCGCCGTCACTGGAAACTTCCGAGCAGCCCCCCATTTGGGGACACCTGACGGCAAGCCCATGCGCTCTGTCCCGCCTACCGGATTGCTACCGGCCCCTGAGCAGCAGCGATAGCTCTCGGCCGGATACCGCGGGGACCTACCGGATTCCTCCTGCAACCTCCATGGCGGGGACATCCCACCGCGAGGAATCCGCTCATCAGCAGCCGAGGGCGGACTGGCGTAGCGAGCGTGGACTCCGGGAACGCGCGCCTGACTACGAATCGACTGTCACAGGCAATCGAGAACATTCCTTCAACACGACCAACTCGGATCACAGGAGCAAGCAGTGGAGGCAACCGTATCTTCGCCGCCAAGCCAGCCGGCCTCCTCACGCAGCCTGCTTGGCCAGGCGGCCAGCCAGGTGGCAATGATGGGCGCGTCGCTACCGGTGCTGTCGATCGCGCTGTACTGGATGATCCGATCAGGCTATGACGGCTTCTTCAACGAGCTGGGCGTCACGCCAGAGCAGGTCGGAATCAGCCAGGTGACCATGGTCAGCCGATCCGGCTACGCGATCGGGTCCATCCTGGCCCTGTCCCTCGCCGTTGTGATCCTGGTCACGCCGTTCCTGGTGCGGACCCCCGAGGTCGAGAGTTGGAAACCCTACTCGGTCGTGTCAGCTGGGCTGTGGGCCGTGGTCTTTATGCTCCCCAAGGGCCCGGCGTGGGGGTTTGGATCGTCGTTTGCGAAGCTGCTCGCCCTGATGGCGATCCCGTTTTCCGTGCGGACCGTGTGGCTGGCCAGCCGCCGCCACCGCACCAAGAGGGCGCAGCTGCGTCAGAACAGGATGTGGTATCGCGATCGTCGGGTCCTGTCGCCGCCGCTTGTGGCAGTGGTGCTCGTGGTGGTCATGGGCTTCTTCGGGATCGCGCCTGATTACATGCGCCACGCCGGCGAGCAGCGCGCACGGGCGCTGCTGAAAGGAGAGGTGCGGCCAGAGGATGCGTCGTTGGCGGTGGCGATCCTGTCCATCCCCACATTCCAGGTCGAGGTTGCCTGGCTTGACGACCGGAACGTCCCGGCAGGGGTCAAGGGGATGGAGGCTCCGTTGTACCTGGGCGAGGCTGACGGCCTGACGACGTTCCTGGATTGGCGCAATCACCGCACGGTCCGGGTGCCCACCGGGACGTTTGTACTCTGCCATCAGGCACCCTACGAAGACGACGCCGAACCGGCTGCCTGTCCCACTCGCGCTAGATCCAATCCGTAGCGACGGCTATCCCGGGCCGAGCAGTCTCGGCCGGACTCCACCGTTGCGGGCAGGATGCGCCGGGCTCGCTCCGCCCGGCCCAGCCGCGAGGGCTTGGTGCTGTTCGCTATGGCTGCCTATCGGATTCCTACCGGCCCGCTGAGCAGCGGCGATAGCTCCAGAGCTGGCCTCCGCGTGGACCTATCGGATTCCTATCGCCGCCATGCCCCGACGACCGGTGGCACAGACCGGTGGCCTACCCGTTTCCTACCGCGCACCTGGCGGTTTCCTACCGCGCGATCCCGTGCGAGCGGCTGATCGGAAAGCGGTAGGCGGCCGTGGCGTCCTGCGACTCCCCGTCCTCGTGCTTGCCGAAGGGAGCCGCGATGCCCCGCCCCGAATCGTTGCCATTCGACCAGGTCGACACCGTGTTCCGGCTGCTGACCACCGGCCCGCAGCCGCTGGGCCTCGACGGCCGCCAGGTCGGCCATGGCCTGCCTGCCCGCCAGATCCCGCTGGATGAGCTGCGCACCCGACTGCTGCACCCCTCCACCAGCTTCGCCGCCCGCGACGCCGCCATGGCCGTCCTGCTCGCTCGAGCCAAGGCCGAGGGTGGCGCGGCCACGGTCGGGCTGGTCGGGGTGCTGCTGCCGGGCCTGCGGCATGCCGCAAGCCCGATGATCCGCGCCTGCCCCCGCAAGCGCGCCGACCTGGAGGCCGAGATGCTCGCCGGCCTGCTGGAAGCCATCCGGTTGTTGCCGGTCGATGAGGACCGGGTGGCTGGGCGGCTGCTGCGCTGGGCGCTGTTTGCCGGACGGCGCCTGTTGGAGCGGCTGTCGGTCCAGGGCCGCCGCGAGGTGCCGGTGTGGACCTCGGCCGAGCCGCCCCGTCCCGCCAGCCACCCCGACCTGGTCTTGGCCGAGGCCGTCGCCCAAGGCGTGGTCACGGCCGCAGAGGCGGAGCTGATTGGCGAGACCCGGATCGGCGGGGTGTCGCTGGGCGAGTTGGCCGGGCGGTGGGGCATCAGCTACCAGGCGGCCAAGAAGCGCCGGCAGCGCGCCGAGGCCCGGCTGGTGCCCTGGCTTCGAGCCCGCTTGTCCCCAAACGGGGGGTGATCCGGAAGTTTCCAGTGAGGGCATCGCACTCGCGGCCCGGCGCCCAAGCACCGGCTGTTGGTTGCGCCGCCGACACCACCCGCCGCGACGGGCCACGGGTGCCCTCCCCACTCCGCCTACCGCTGGTCTCGCACGAATGGAGCTGCAGTGTCCCTTCCGCTTTGTCGTCCCCACCCGCGCCCACCGGGGTGTCGGGTCGCGCCGCTCGCCCGAGCGCTGATGGCCAGCATCCTGCTGCTGGCCACAACCGCCCAACCCGCCCTGGCCCAAGCCCACGTGGACCCGACCCTGTCAGGGGTCCTGGACCGCGCCCGCAACGTACTGGTGGGGCTGCTGATCGGCATCGCCACCTTTCAGCTCACCATCGCGGGCCTGCGCAACGTGATGGCCGCCGGCGAGCCCGAGCAGATCGAGAAGGCCAAGCGCGGCGTGAAGGCCGCCGCGATCGGCTACGGCCTGGCCGCGCTGGCACCGCCGCTGGTCGGACTGCTCAAGTGGATCATCGGAGCGTGAGCCCGATGCGCCACATGCTGCGCTCGGCGGTTGCGGCCGGGCTGGCGTTGACCGCCCTGCTGCTCGCCATCCCTACGGCTCACGCCGCCCCCGCTTCGCCCATGCCAATCGCGGCCCCGCCATCGTCGACCACGCCCAGTAATCCCACGATCACCACGGCCCCAATGCCAACCACTCCGCCGACGACCGCGCCGTCCGGGAATGGCGGCATCCGGGACCGACTGCGCGACCGGCTGCCGTTCCCGTTCGGCAACGGCCCCGGCTTCTCCGACATCGCCGCCCGCATCCGCGACGCCATCAACGGCTGGTTCCGCGATCTGGTCGCCAGCTCCCTCGGCCCGCTGCTGGACATGGTCGCCCGTACCGTGCTGGCCACCCCCGACCTGGCTGCCGCGACCAGCCGGGTGCGGGAGCTGTGGTGGGTCTCGGCTGGGATCGCCAACACCAGCATGGTGCTGCTGGCCACGATCGGCGGGGTGCTGGTCATGACCCACGAGACCATCCAGACCAGCTACGGTCTCAAAGAAATCGCGCCGCGCCTCGTCCTGGCGCTGCTGGCCGCCAACCTCAGCCTGATCATCACCGGCCAGGCGATCGAGCTCGCCAACGCGCTGGCCCGCGCCCTCCTCGCGGGCGGCACCGACCCCGCCAACGTCCAAGCCACGCTGCGCACCCTAGCGCTGGCGCCGCTTGACACCTCAAGCGGCCTGCTCATCCTGATCGCCCTCGTCATCGCGGTCATGGCGCTGGTGCTGGTCGCCAGCTACGTCGTCCGGGTCTCGCTGCTGATCGTGCTGGTGGCGGGGGCACCGCTGGCGCTGGCCTGTCACGCGCTACCCAAGCTGGAGGGCCTGGCGCGGCTGTGGTGGCGCGCGTTCGCCGGCTGCCTCGGCATCCAGCTCGGCCAGGCGCTGGTGCTGGGCATGGCGGTGCGGGTGTTCTTCGAGGCCGACCGCGCCCGGGTCCTCGGCCTGGCCGGCTCCGCGCACCTGGTGGACCTGATCGTGGTCGGCTGCCTGCTGTGGATGCTGCTGCGCATCCCGGTATGGACCTCCCACATGGTGTTCGGCCGCCAAGGCTCCACGCTCGTCCGTCTGGTCAAGTCCTACTTCATCTACCGCGGCATCCGAAGCTGGGGGCGAGGCTGATGCCACGGATTCCCGCCGACGTGGAACGCGAGGACCGCATCGCGTTCAACCTCACCGCCCGCCAACTCGCCCTCCTGGCCGCCACCGCCATCGTGGCGTGGGTGCTGGCCAGCGCCGCCCGCCTGCTGCTACCCCTCCCGGTCGCGGTCGGGCTGGTACTGCCCGTGCTCGCGGTCGGGGTGGTGGTGGCACTCGGGCAGCGAGACGGGCTCGGGCTGGACCGCCTGGCGCTGGCTGCGCTGCGGCAGGCTCGCTCGCCACGCCGCCAGGTCCCCGCCCCCGAAGGCGTGCCCACCCCGCCCGCCATCTTCGCCCACCTTCCAGCCTGGCCACGCCCGGCGCCGCTGCGCCTGCCCGTCCACATCATCGACGCCGACGGGGTGGTCGAGCTGGGCCGTGACGGCGCCGCGCTGGTGTGCCAGGCGACCACGGTCAACTTCGCGTTGCGAACTCAGGCCGAGCAGGAGGCGCTGGTCGGCGCGTTCGCGCGGGTGCTGCACGCGCTCACTGGCCCGGTCCAGCTCGTGGTCCGCACCGAGCGGGTGGACGTGGACACCCTCGCCAGCGAGCTTGACCAGGCGGCGGGTGGGCTGCCGCACCCGGCCTTGGAGCAGTGCGCCCGTGATCACGCGGCATTCCTTGGCGAGCTGGCCCGCCGCCGTGACGTGCTGCGTCGCGCCTGGCTGGTGGTGTTCCGCGACCCAACCACCGCGGAAGCGAGTGTGCGGCTGGCCCGCCGCGCCGAGGAGGCCGCCGCGTTGTTGGCCAAGGCCGCCGTCACTCTCACGGTGCTGGACGCGCCCGCCGCCCGCATGGTGCTCGACGGCGCTCTCGACCCCGAGATCCTGCATCTGCCCGCGGGTCACGCCGCGCCGCAAGCGGCGGACGGGCCAATCACCCGCCGTCCGAGGAGGCCAGCATGACCCTGCGTGCTCGGCTGCTGCGCCGCCGCGATGACTACGCCCAGCAGGTGCCACCCCAGCCGCCGGGTCTCCTTGGCCCGGACGCGATTGAGGTCGGGCCGCGCTGGCTGCGGGTAGGCGGCACCTGGTGCCACACCCTGGCCGTCACCGGCTACCCCCACGAGGTCCCCCTCGGCTGGCTGGAACCGATCCTGGCCGCACCCGGCACCCTCGACGTCGCCCTGCACATCGAGCCGATCCCCCCGGTGATCGCCGCCGAACGGCTCCGCAAGCAACTCGCCCGGCTGGAGTCCACCCGCCGCCTGGACACCGACACCGGCCGCCTGGCCGACTTCCAAGCGGAGGCCGCCGCCGACGACGCCGCCGAGCTGGCCCGACGCCTGGCCCGCGGCCAGGGCCGGCTGTTTCGCGTCGGCCTGTACGTGACCATCCGCGCCCGCAGCCAGGCCGAGCTGGACAAGCAGACCGACGCCATCCGCGCCCTGCTCGGCTCCCTGCTACTCACCAGCCACCCGGCCACCTTCCGCACCCTGCAGGGCTGGGCCACCACCCTGCCGATCGGCGTGGACGCCCTGCGCATGCGGCGAACCTTCGACACCGAGGCGCTGGCCGCCGGGTTTCCGTTCGCGTCCGCCGAGCTGCCCCACACCGACGGCGTCCTGTACGGGCGAAACCTCAACAGCCAGGGCCTGGTGTTCTGGGACCGCTTCACCCAACGCAACTACAACACCGTCCTGCTCGCCCCCTCCGGGTCGGGCAAGAGCTACCTCGCCAAGCTGGAAGCTCTGCGCTGGCTCTACCAAGGCGTCGAGGTGTTCGTGGTCGACCCCGAACGCGAATACCAGCGCCTCGCCTCCGCGGTCGGCGGCACCTACCTGCGCCTCGGCGCCCCCGGCGTGCGGCTCAACCCCTTCGACCTGCCGCAGCCCACCGGCACTGAGGCTGACCGGAAGGCGCTCACCCGCCGCGCGCTATTCCTACACACCCTCATCGCCGTCCTACTCGGCGGGCAGCCCACCCCCGAGGAGGCCGCCGCTCTGGACCGCGCCATCCTCGCCGCCTACAAGGCCAAGGGGATCAGCGCCGACCCACGCACCCACACCCGCCCCGTCCCACTGCTCCGCGACCTGGCCGCCCGCCTCGCCCGCGACACTCAGCCCGGGGCCAAGACACTCGCGGCGCGGCTGGAACCGTTCACGACCGGCTCGCACCGCGGCCTCTTCGACGGGCCAACGACCGCCCGGCCCGAGGGGCACCTCGTCGTCTTCTCGCTCCGAGAACTCCCCGACGAGCTGGCTGGTGTCGGCACCCTGCTCACCCTCGACGCGATCTGGCGGCAGATCACCGATCCCGCCCGGCGTAGGCGGCGGCTGGTGCTGGTGGACGAGGCGTGGCTGCTGCTGCGTGACCCGCTCGGCGCTAAGTACCTACACCGCTTGGCGAAGTCGGCCCGCAAGCACTGGTGCGGGCTCACGGTCGCCACCCAGGACGCCGCCGACGTGCTGGCCAGCGAGCTTGGCCAGGCGGTGGTCGCCAACGCCGCCACCCAGATCCTGCTCGGCCAGGCGCCCCAGACCATCGAGCAGGTCGCACGAGCGTTCAGCCTGTCGGGCGGGGAGCGGCAGTTCCTGCTTGGCGCGCAGCCGGGCGAGGGGCTGCTGCTGGCAGCCGAGCATCGGGTCGCGTTCAAGAGCCTGGCCAGCCCCGCCGCCGAGCACCCTCTGGCCACGAGCGACCCGGCTGAACTCGCCGAGCTACACGACGACGAGGCAGCGTTGTGAAGCGTCTGGTCGCCGCCGCGGCGGGCCTGCTGCTCGTCCCGATCATCCTGCTCGGTGCCGCGGTCGGCGCTCTCAGCAGCTCGGACCCTACCACGCCGGTCGACGCCCGCGGGGCGGTTGGGCTGGCGGTGGCCGCGGCGCAGGCCGGCTTCACCGGCCAGGGGTTGCGGCTGGCCGTGGCGGTCGGGCTGGCAGAGTCCGGCGGCAACCCCACCGCCCGAGGCCCCAACCCGCCAACCCCCGGCTGCCCGGCCGGCTCCACCGACCGGGGCGCCTGGCAGCTCAACAACTGCTACCACCCCGAGGTCGCCGATGCCTGCGCCGACGACCTGGCCTGCGCGGCGCGGGAGACCTACCGGATCTCGGCGGCCGGCAGCGACTGGCGCGAATGGACCACCTACACCTCCGGCGCCTACCACACCCAGCTCGCCGCCGCCGACCAGGCACTCGCCGCCCTCGCCGCGGATAGCAGCGACGGCGGCATCCCGCCGGGCTTCGGCACCCCTGGCCCGTGCGGGCTGTCACCCGCCGCCGACTACGCCAAGCACCTAGTAACAGAGCTGTTCGGGATCACCGACATCGGCGGCTGCGCCTTCTCAGGGCATGTCGAGAACAGCGACCACTACCCGGACGGCAACGGACAGGCGCACGCCATCGACGTGATGATCGGCGCCAACAGCGCGCTCGGCTGGCAGGTCGCTACCTGCGCGGCGGCGAACGCCGCCGCGCTGCACGTGAAGTACGTGATCTTCCAAGGCCAGATCATCGACTTCCGCGAGCCCACCCCGGCGTGGCATGCCTGCCGCGACACGACCTCGAGCTGCGCACTGCTGCACGGCGAGCACGTGCATCTCAGCGTGACCGACTGAGCCCACCCACCAACCTCCATCCATGCCGTCACTGGCCCGCCGACACCCAGGCATCCACCCCAAAGGAGGACGCGCGTGCGGTTGCTCCGCGCCCTGCCCGCCACTCTGACCACGAACCCGCCCGACCCCGCAGACAACCCGTTCGGCGGCTACCTCCAAGACCCCTGGGGCACCCTGGGCCGCGCCGCCCGCCATCTGCTCCACGTAGCTACCACGACCGGCGCCCGCCTGGCGGTGCCGGTGGCCGCCGCGCTGCTGCTGGCGGTGGCGGGCCGAGTGGCGCTCAACCATTGGCGCACCGTCCGCCTCCACCAGGGCGCGCGGCTGGTGGAGATCTTGCCACCACCCCAGGTCGACCCCGACAGCGCGGCGGCGTTCTGGCGCAACCTGCGCGGCCTGCTGCACCAGCGCCGCCTGCTGGAAGGCCGCCCCCATATCGTGTTCGAGCTGCGCTGGACCCCCGAGGGCCTCTGTATAGGTGTCTGGGTGCCGGGCATGCTGGCACCCCGGCTGGTCGAGCGGGCCGTCCAGGCGGCCTGGCCGGGTGCGCGCACCCGCACCCACACCCCCGCACCCCCAGCGCTGCCCGAGCTGTCCGGTAGGAAAGTGGTAGGTGGCCGGCTGCGGCTGGCCGCCGCGGAGTGGTACCCGCTGCGCACCGACCACGACCACGAGCGTGACCCGCTGCGCGCCCTGCTGGGCGCCGCCGAGGAGCTGGGCGCCGGCGAGGCCACCATCGTGCAGGTCCTGGTCGGCCGCGCTAAGGGGAGCCGGCTGGCGGCGTGCCGCCGCGCCGCTCGGGCGTTGCGGCGTGGGCAGGCCCCCTCGCGGCGGGGCCGGCTGCTGGACTTCCTCAACCCGCTGGTCAACGACGCCGGGAGCCGCCGCGCCTACACCGACGACCCGGCCCGGCAGGCCGACGTGCGCGCGATCACCGCCAAGAGCGCCGAGCCCGGCTTCCAGGTCGCCATCCGCTACGGCGTGGCCACCTGTGTGGACGAGGACTGGCGGGGACGGCTGCGGGGGCGCGGGCACGCGCTGGCGGCGGCGTTCGCGGCCTACGCCGACCGCAACCAGCTCACCCGCCGCATGCTCTGGCGACCGGACAGGGCGTTGGAGGTGCGGCGGCTTGGCCGCGGCATGCTGCTGGGCCTGAGCGAGCTGGCCGCGTTGGCGCATCTGCCCTGGGACCGCGCCGTGCCTGGCCTGGAGCGCGCCGGGGCCAGATCGGTCCCTCCCGCCCCAGGCGTCCAACGGGCGGGGAAGGTGCTCGGCGACGCCGACGCCGGAGCGGTCCGGCCGATCGCCTTGGCTCCGGTGGACGCCCGCCAGCACACTCACATCCTCGGCGCGACTGGCTCGGGCAAGTCCACGCTGCTGGCCAACCTCGTCCTGCAGGACGTGCAGGCCGGGCGCGGCGTGGTGGTGGTCGACCCCGCCAAGGGCGACCTGATCCGCGAGCTGCTGGACCGCCTGCCCGCCTCGGCCGAGGGGCGGCTGGTGTTGCTGGACCCCGACGAGCAGACCGCCCCGCCGACCTTGAACATGCTGGAAGGCGCCGACCCTGATCTTGCCGTCGACCACCTGCTGGCGACCTTCCGCCGCGTGTTCGCCTCCGCCTGGGGGCCGCGCACCGACGACGTACTGCGCTCGGCGTGTCTGACCCTGCTCGCCAAGGGTCCGGCCACCCTGATCGACGTGCCCCGGCTGCTCACCAAGCCCGGCTACCGCCGGCACATCCTGGAGGGGCTGGACGATGAGCTGTTGCAGGGATTTTGGGGCGAGTACGAGAAGCTGCCCGCCGGGGTGCAGACCCAGCTCGTCGGACCGGCGCTGTCCAGGCTGCGGGCGTTTCTGCTGCGCCCGTTCGTCCGTGACGTAGTCGGCTCCACCACCTCCAGCTTCGACCTGGGCGAGATCCTGGACGGCGGCATCCTGCTGGCGCGGCTGCCCAAAGGCGTGCTCGGCGACGACACCGCCCGGCTGCTGGGCAGCTTCGTGGTCGCCAAGGTCTGGCAGGCCGCCAGCCACCGCGTCCGCACGGGCGAGACCGCCCGCACCGACGCGGCGTTGTATGTGGACGAGTTCCACAATGTGCTGCACCTGCCGCAGACCTACGAGGAGCTGCTGGCCGAGGCGCGCGGCTACCGGCTGGCCCTGACCCTGGCCCACCACAACCTGGTGCAACTGCCCCGTGAGCTGCGTGAGGCGATCAGCGCCAACGCCCGCTCCAAGGTCTACTTCGCCTGCTCCCCCGAGGACGCCCACGCCCTGGAGCGCCACGTCGCCCCGGAGCTCTCCGCGCATGACCTGTCCCATCTTGGCGGCTTCCAGGCCGCCGCCCGTCTGGTCAGCGGTGGGGTGGAGGCACCCGCTTGCACGCTGGTCACCCGCCCGCTACCGGCCCCCGTGGCGGGGAGGGCGGTGCGGCTGCGCGCATCTGCCCGCCGCCAGTTTGGACGCACCATCCCTCAGCGCTCTGGGGAGCTGGTACGCCGCCAGCTCAACGACGACGACCCGCTCTTGGCCGAGGTGGACGACGAGGACAGCAGCCCGAGCCCGCCGGTTCGACCTGCCGAGGCCGGCAGTTCCCTCGGCAACTCCGTCGGCAACCCGGTCGGCAACTCCATCGGCAGCCTTAGACCTGCCGGGGGGTGGGAGGCCAACACTGCAGGCCAGCACGCCTCCCACGACCGGCGCGCGACGGCCGACTCCGGAACGGAGCCGGCATCGCCTCCCCCACGATCCCCCCAAGGGGGAGCGGGGTAGCCGATGACCGGCCCCGTCCCGGCCGCGCAGGCGCGGGCGGACGCCCGCGCGGCACGCGCGGCACCCCGCCGAGCACCCGCCGCCTCGGCTGGCTCGCCCGCGCCGAGCCGGCCGCGCACGCCCGCGACCGCCGACCTTGCCGCGCTGGCCGCCCGGCTCACCCCACGCGACCGCCAGCTCTGCCGCCTGCTGGCCGAACATCGAGTGCTGACCACCGACCAGGTCACCGCGCTGTTGTTCGACGCGCCCACCACCGCCCGGCATCGGCTGTCGATCCTTACCCGGCTGGGGATTGTGGACCGGTTCCGGCCGCTCTTGCCACGCGGGGAAGGCTCGGTGCCGTGGTACTACGTGCTCGGCCCGGCAGGCGCCGCCGTGCTGGCCGCCGAACAGGCCACCACCCCCGATCGGATCGGCTGGCGCCGCGACCGGGCGCACGCGATCGCCCATTCGCAACGGCTGGGCCACCTGGTGGGCGTCAACGGCTTCTTTGCCGCCCTGGCCGGCTACGCTCGCCGCCGCCCGGATGCCGCCCTGTCGGTGTGGCTGTCGGAGCGCCAGTGCGCCGACCGTTGGGGGCACGTGGTCCGCCCCGACGGCTATGGCCGCTGGCAGCACGGCGGACAGGGAACCGCGTTCTTTCTGGAGTACGACAACGGCACCGAGCCGCTGGACCGGGTGCTTGCCAAGCTGGAAGTCTACGCGCAACTTGCCGCCGCGATCCGCCCCGCCACCCTGGCGCCCGTGCTGCTGTGGCTGCCCGGCCCGGGGCGGGAAGCGGCCCTGCGCGCGGCCATGGACCGCCCCCCGGTCGCGGTCGCCACGGCTACCGCCCGGGGCGGCAGCCATCCGGCCGCCGCCGTGTGGCTGCCCGCCCCTGGGGGTGGCCCCCGCCGTCTGCTGGCCGCCCTGGGCGGCCCGTAGGCGGCCCCGGTGCCGCTGCCCACCCTGGGGGCCGCCCCCCGCGCGCCCGCGTGGGCGTTCCCTGGCGGCCCTGGTCAGACGGCCCCAGGGGCGGGGCGGGATGGCCACCCTGGGGCCGTCCGGGGTGGCCGACCGCACGCCCCACGGCCCCAACTTTTTCAAAATCGCAGGTCAGAGGGGTTGACGGCGGCCCAGGATGGAGGTACGACATTGCTCGTAATCCAGTCGTTCCCTACGAAAGGGGGATCGCATGCTAGACCTCGCTAACCTCGCAACCAGTACCCTGCTGGG
>WNGA01022456.1_pt1 | contig 14827 bp, 12 predicted proteins | sample 5400061 | NCBI WGS metagenome assembly WNGA01 (sample SAMN13153366, study PRJNA577476) | soil metagenome | isolation source: 100 cm soil or saprolite under grassland replicate 2 | place: USA:California | collected 2016-06-15
CGGATAGCGGAACAATAACGAGCCTCCTGGCGCAACTTCGTCGGCGCCGGCGATTCGCCTCACAGGCGCGGCGGGCGCGCGACCCGTCAGGCCGATGAACGCGATCAGGACGTTGACGCTGGCCAACAGGCCCGAACCGAGCGTGAGAAACTTCGCGAGTTCCCGCCGCGTCATGTAGTTGTCTTCGTCCCACCGGACGGGGAAGTCCTCGCGCCAGCGCGGACGTTCGTCAGCCATCAACGGCCCTCCAGCAGTGCTGCGACATCGTACAGATCGGCCTGCGGCGGTGATCGCCTGAGAGAGCTGAGGGGAATCACCGCCACGTTCACGTGGGTCACCTCCGTGGGCACCAGAACGAACACCTTGGTACGCACCTGCTGATCGCCGAACTGCCAGTCGTTGACCGCCCGTCCCTGTCGCGTCCGCATGATCTCCGCGATCGTCGTGAACGCCAGTGCGCCCGAGGGACACACGGTGGCGCACATCGGACGCCGGCCCGTGCTCGTGCGGTCGTAGCACATATCGCACTTCATCATCTGATCGGCGTCGCCGTCGTACTTGGGCACGCCGAACGGGCACGCGAGCACGCAGTTCGAGCACCCGATGCAGCGCGGCTTGAGCGAACTCTGGACGACGCCCTCGGCGGTCTGCTTGATGGCGTCGGCGGGACAGACCTGCGCGCAGATCGGGTCTTCGCAGTGCATACACACCTGCGGCGCCGTCTGCACACTGTCGCGCCGCTCGACCGTTTCGAGGTGGATGAGCGATCGCCCGCGATGGGTGTCGCATTCCTCGCACGCCTGCACGCAGGCCTGGCACCCGATACAGCGCGAGTAGTCGATGAAGAACGCGAGCTCGCTCACCGGATGCCTCCGGCCGCCGGCTCGAGCGCGGCAATCTCACCGACCGGGTCCGGCGCTTTCGAGATGCGGACGGCGCTGATCTTGAACTCGGGAATCTTGGAGACGGGATCGATTGCGCGGATCGTGCAGTTGTTTGCCGATCGGTCGAGCGGCCAGTGATACGGGACGAACACCGTGTCGGGCCGAATGGTTTTCACTACCTGCGCGCGGACGACGATGGCGCCGCGGCGGCTCTCGACGCGGACGAAATCGCCATCTCCGATCCCGAGCGACCCGGCCAGGCGCGGATGGATCTCGCACTGCGGCTGCGGGTACTGGTCGACAAGCGCGCCGATGCGACGCGTCTGTGTGCCGGAGAGATACTGCGACACCACCCGTCCCGTCGTCAGCACGATCGGGTAGTCGGCGTCTGGTTCTTCAGCGGCGGGCCGCCAGTCGGCCGGCTGAAAATGCGCCTTGCCGTCGGGGTGCCCGAACCGCCAGCCCTCGTACAGGCGCGGCGTGCCGGGATGATCGAGCGACGGGTAGGGCCAAAACACGCCCATCTCGCGATCGATGCGCTCCCACGTGATACCGGCGTAATCGGCGACGCCGCCTTTCGAGGCGACGCGCAGTTCTTCGAAGATGTCGCGCGTCGACTCGTATGCGAACTTGTCGCCTGCGCCGAGCCGTTTTGCGAGGTCGCAGATGATCCGCCAGTCCTGCCGCGCACCCTGCGGTGGTTGCACGACCTGGCGGTGATGGATCACGCGCCCCTCGACGCTGGTCGTCGTCCCTTCGTCTTCTTCCATCAGCGAGCCGGGGAGCACGAGGTCGGCGTAGCGCGCGGTCTCCGACATGAAGAAATCGATCACCGTGAAGAATTCGAGGCGGCTGAGGGCCTCCCGGATGAACTCGCCGTCGGGCAACGACACCGCGGGGTTGAAGCAGAGCAGCAGCAGACCCTTGCACGGCCGACAATCCGGTATGTGGGATGGTGGATTCCTCGACCCCCCACACGCCGGAAATGTATTCCCGGTGCGTCGGGTTCTCGAGGTCGCGCGCACCCGGCAGCTGGTCGCATTTCTGTCCCTGTTCGCGCGCGCCCTGACCGTTACCCTGACCGGTGATCATCGCGTAGCCGCAGCCTTCGCGCCCGATGCGACCGGTGGCCACCACCAGGTTGATGGCGGCGATGCAGTTCTCGACGCCCTTTGAGTGGTGCTCGATGCCGCGGGCGTGCAGGAGGAAGCTGCTCTCGGCCGGTCCCCACATTTCGGCCGCGCGCACGATCATCGAGGCGGGCACGCTGGCGATAGTCGCCGCGTATTCCGGGGTGTAGCGCTCGACGATAGCCTCGACGGCGTCCCAGCCGGTGGTATGCGCGGCGATGAACTCGCGGTTGATCCAGCCGCGCTGCACCATGACGTGGAGCATGCCGTAAAAGACGCCGATGTCCCCGCCTGAGCGCACGGGGATAAAGAGGTCGGCGGTGCGGCCGATCGGCGTCATACGCGGATCGAGCACGATGAGCTTTGCGCCGTTCTCGCGCGCCTGCCAGAGATAGTCGGTGGTGATCGGGGCGCACTCGGCGACGTTCGCGCCTGCGACGAGAATCACCTTCGCCTTCGGAATGTCGCTCCAGGGGTTGGCGCTGCGATCGATGCCGAGAATCTTCTTCGACGCGGCCGCCGCCGACACCATACAGAGCCGACCGTTGTAGTCGATATTCGCAGTGCGCACGGCCACGCGTGCGAACTTTCCCATCAGGTACGCTTTCTCGTTGGTCAGTGAGGCGCCGGTCAGTACGGCGAAGGCGTCCCGCCCGTAGGCGGACTGGATGCGCTGAATCTCGCACGCGGTACGGTCCAGCGCGGTGTCCCAGTCGATCGGTTGGAAGCCGCGCGCCTCGTCACGAATGAGCGGCGTCAGCAGCCGATCCGGATGCTCGTCTTGCATGTAACGCTTCACGCCTTTGGGGCAGAGCTTTCCTCTGTTGAAGGGGAACTCCTCCCAGGGCTCGAAGCCGACGATCCTCTCGTCCTTCACCTTGAGCTGGATGCCGCACTGCTGGCCGCAGAAGCAGCAGTGCGTCGGTACGATCCGGTCGGGCTCACCGCGCGTGGTCCAGCCGCCGGCCGGTTCCCGGTTGAGATGCGGGCCGAATTGCGCCACGAGATCCGGGATCGAGGCTGGCAGTCTGGCCATTACGCGCCGCGCCTCCAGAGCGCGTCCTGCGTCAACGCGAGGTTCTTGCGGCGGCAGGCCGGACAGATGTCCTGATAGTGCGCGGCCGAATCGTCCGGTAGGCTGGGCTTCACCGGGACCGCTTCATATCTGATTCCCAGCTCGCGCTCGACCTGCTTGAGATCGTCGATGTGCATCCGCGACGCGAATGGTTCGTGGCATCGCGCGCAGTGAGCCGCTTCGCCCTTCGCGCCGGTTTCGCGATAGAAGGCGACGCCGAGCTGTGCGGGCCGCTGGAAGATGTGGAAGAACTTGCCGAAGGGCAGATACAGCAGGGTGAAGATCACCGTGACGGCGTGCAGCTGCGACAGAAACACGAAATGCAGACCGCGCATCAGATGGGTCGAGACGGTCAGGAAGACGCCCGTGATCGACACCGCAAAGAGCATCACCAGCGGCAGGAGATCGGCGCCGAACTGCTGGACCGCGAGCGCACCGCGATCGCGGCCGCGCCGCCACATTGCCAGGGACACGCCGGTCATCACGAGCACCGCCGAGATGTCCAACACGTTGAACACGAGCGGCGCAAGCGGACTGCCGAGATCGAACGTAAACACGCGCAGGCCAAAGACGAACGCCTGGTAACGCTCCTGTGCGGCCCCCGCTGTCTCGAAATGAATCCACCCGAAGGACAAGGGGAACGTGACCGCACCGGCGAGCATGCAGCCCCAGAAGATGAACCAGTGGGCCGCCCACCGCAACGGCGATCGTTTCTCGATGAACCGCTGCGCGACGATGTTCATGGCGAACAGTGCGGCGAGGCGCGAGAGGTTCTGCACCACGCGCGACCGGGCGAAGAACAACCGCCAGCCGCGCTGCCAAAAGAGACGGGTGGGCGGTTTCGTCAACCACATCGAGTAGCGGTACCCGAGACCGAACGCGGAAAACACACTGGCGCCGGCGTAGGGGACAAGCGCCGCATCGAAATCCCTGAGCCGTCGGCTGCCGAAATAGATGCCGGCCAAGACCAGGGAGGCAATGAACAGGCCCCATCCGGTGGCGCGTACGACGTCAGCGCGGGGAGAAGCCGTCACGAACGGAGTATAGGTGACCGTGGACCGTCATGGCTGACTGTGCCGACTTCCGCCGGGCGGCCACTCGGTGCTGAGCTCGATGAGCTGGCCGCTTCACGGCGCCTCCGATGCCCGAGCTCACGGTTCCGGTCTAGTCTGCGGGCCGGTCACGCCTCACGGCGGAACGCGGCTTCGTAGATCACGGGCGCCTTGCTGCCCGTAAGCGTCCCCGGCTTCGGCACGTTGTACTCGTGGAAGGGCACGCTTGGATCCCGCACGAAGCCGACGCGACGTAACTCGGCGTTGAGTTGGGTCTCGGTGAGGAAGCATTGCGGTTCGCCGGAGAACTCAGTGAAGACGAACGATTCTCCGGCGACAGGCGCGATCTGCGCTGGAAGCGTGTTTCGCGAGAACGTGAACACAAAGAGTCCCGCGCCTGGCTTGGCCACCCGAGCCGCTTCCTCGAGCGCTCCTCGGAATTGCGCGGCGGACCGCGCAAGATTCCAGATGCCGTGGGCAATGACCAGGTCGAAGCTGCGATCCCTCGCCGGGATGCGCTCCATCGGCGCAAGGACCACATGAAGTCGGTCGTCGAGCCCATGTTCATGCGTGCGACTCGCGGCAGCGCAGAGCATGGGCCACGACAGGTCCGTGCCCACGACATTCCACCCGAGGCCCGCGAGCGGGAGCGCGTTACGTCCGGCGCCGCAGCCGATATCGAGCACGCGCCCTCTATGGGAGCGCTTCCGCTCCGCCTCGGCGAACGTCATCAGCACGGCGTTTGGCGCCGACCGTGCGAATCCCGCCACGGTGCCGGGAGCGCTCCACTGTGAGCCTGCGAGCGGGTCCACGCTCGAAACATAGCACGCGCGCCATCGTCGCGAACGATGATGATGTCAACTACTGTTCATGTTCAGTAAGGATCGTTCGATGGTCCTGGGAGGAATGCGTGGCGAATCCATCTGAAATGCCGGGCGCGACCACAGTAGCGCCCGTGACGCTGGCCGCCTACCAGGACGGCGCGGTGGTCAGTCGCATCCTGCTCAAGCGCGGCGGCGGCACAGTGACGCTGTTCGCGTTCGACGAAGGCCAATCGCTCAGTGAGCACACCGCGCCGTTCGACGCCGTCGCGCACGTGCTGGAGGGAGAAGCCCTGATCACGATCGCGGGCGTACCGCTCACCGTGCCAGCGGGCGAGATCGTGCTGATGCCGGCGAATCAGCCACACGCCGTCGCGGCACCCAAGCGGTTCAAGATGCTGCTGACGATGATCCGATCGATCTGACGCTCGCGGCGCACCCAGACCATCGACAGCATGTTCAATCGTGACGCTGACCGCTGGGCGAAACGCCGGTGCAACCGGTGCAATGTGGCGCGGCAAACCTGGCAAATATGGCGCCCGTGGCAATCGAATCCCTGTATGTTCTTGAATCTAAATAGGTAGGGAGAGACCGAATCCCTCTCTCTCCGCCAAGCAGCAAATCGCGCCGGCGCCGCTGCGTCGATTTGGCTATCGCGTTGTCGATGCGCCGAGCGCAGAAGCAGCCTGGCAACTCTTCGAACGCCTGGAGCGCCCGATCCACCTGCTGCTGACCGACCTCATTTTGCCGGGCATGGACGGCCGCCAGCTCGCATCGCAGATCGTGCGCGCCCAGCCCACAGTTCGAGTGCTGTTCGTGTCAGGTCATGCGGACTGGCCTGATGCCTCCAACCATTTCGTTGATGACGCGCAGAGCTGCTCGCCAAGCCATTCACGGCTCGAGAACTCGTGACAAAAGTGCGCCACCTATTAGGCGCCACGTCCCCTGAGGCGTGAGGTTGCCTGCTGAGATGGCGCTGCGGTGGCCCGGACCGCAACGGTCCAGCTGCGAGGTAGGGATGCGAGCCCGCTCAACGGTCCTTCACCGCGTAGAATGCCCCTCACGGACATCCACAACCCCGACGCAGAAGCTGGCGATGATGCGGCGACCACGCGCGCCGAGAGCGGGCCCGCGCCGCACGTTCCGAACTTCCAGCCGCTCGAGGACGCGCGCTTTCCGCCCGGTCAAATTTTCGCCTCACGCTACCGAATTGTCAGCCCGCTCGGCCGCGGATCGACCGGGGAGGTGTACCGCGCCGACGACCTCAAACTGGGCCAGCCCGTTGCGCTGAAGCTGTTGTCGCCGAGCGGCGACCAGCATCCCCGCTTCGTGGACCGTTTCATCGAGGAAGTCCGGCTCGCGCGTGGCGTCGCGCACCCGAACGTGTGCCGCGTCTGCGACATCGGCGAAGCCGACGGCTGGCACTACCTCTCGATGGAATACGTCGACGGCGAAACGCTCTCGTCGCTGCTCCGGCGCATCGGATCGCTGCCGGCCGAAAAAGCGCTCGACATCGCGCGTCAGTTGTGCGCGGGGCTGGCCGCGGCGCACGACCGCAGCGTGCTGCACCGCGATCTGAAGCCGGGCAACATCATGCTCGACGGCCGCGGCCAGGTGCGCATCGTCGACCTCGGATTCGCGACGTCGATCGCCGGACCGGTGCACGACATCGGCGGCACGCCTGCGTACATGGCGCCCGAGCAATTGCTCGGGAAACACGCGAGCGAGCGGACGGATCTGTATGCGCTTGGCGTCGTGTTGTACGAGCTGTTCACGGGCCAGCGTCTGTTCCGCATGCGCACATTCGCGGACCGGGCGCTCACCAAGGAGCCAGGCCCGGCCGCGCTCGCGCGTTTGTCGGGGATCGATCCCGCGGTCGAAAAAACGATCCGGAGCTGCCTCGAGGTCGATCCGGCGGATCGTCCCGCGTCGGCGTGGGCGGTTGCGGCGGCGCTGCCCGGCGGCGACGCGCTCTCTGCGGCGCTCGCTGCAGGACGGATGCCGTCGCCCGAGATGATCGCGGCCGCCGGGCAGAAGGGCGCGCTGCGGCCAGTGACCGCATGGTTGGTGCTCGCCGCGATCGTCGCCGGCACGCTGGGCGTCGGGCTGCGCGTCCACGACGTGATGCAGATCGATCCCGCGCGGATCCCGAAGCCGCCCGAAGTGCTCGCGGAGCGCGCTCGCTCGATCCTGTCGCGCGTCGGGCACGTCGCGGCCGCGCGCGACACCGAATACTGGTTCGAACCGGACATCCGATTCGTGTATCGCCAGAGCCCGCAGTACCTCGTGTCGCAAAACTCGATGCACGTGGTGATCGAGCGTGATCCGCCCGATGACACGCCGGGGATGGCGACCGTCGTGCTGGATACGAACGGGCGGCTCCTTCGTTTGCACGCGATCGCCGAGACGCGCGATCGCCTCCCCAGCGACGCAGCTCCAGCGACGTGGGAGGAGCTCTTCGGCGACGCGGGACTCGACGCGAGCGCATTCGTGCGGACCGCGTCGGCGCCCATGCCGCTTCTGCCCCACGATATGCGGATCGCGTGGGAACGCCCTCGAAGCCGTGCCGCCGATGGACTCCGCGTGATCGGTGCCTCGCTCGACGGGCGGCCGGTGTACTTCGACGTCACGAAGGTGGACGCGGCGCCGCCTGCGCGGCAGACGTGGTTCTCGCGAGGCGCGCGGTCGCCCGCGAACGAGGCGCTGCTCGTGATCTTTTCGATCGCGTTGTTCATCGGGGGCGGCATTCTGGCGCGCCGGAACCTGCGACTCGGCTACGGCGACACCCGCGGCGGCCGCAGGCTGGCGATTTGGATGGCGAGCGGCGGGGTGTTGTCGGCGGTGCTCCGCGCCCACCACGTGCCGCTCGTCGTCGACGAGTGGATATTTCTCCTCGTCGCCACGGGATGGGCGCTGGTGTGGACCGCGTTTGCCTGGCTGATCTACATCAGCCTGGAGCCATACGTGCGCCGCTGGTGGCCGCATACCCTGATCTCGTGGGCGCGCTTGCTCACGGGGCGCGTCCGCGATCCACTGGTTGGACGCGACATCCTCGCAGGACTGCTCGGCGGCGTCGGGTTCGTCGCGCTGCTCATCGCGCGCGTGGAGGTCTCGCGCCGCACGGGTGTGGCTGTCAGACCGCTGGATCAGGCCTATTCGCTCGAAGCGCTGCAATCGGTGCGCTACTTCGGCCTGATCGCGTACTTCGCGATCGACACGTTGAACTTCGCGCTGGCGATGCTGGGCACGCTGCTGCTGATTCGCGTCATCGTCGGCAACGAATGGATCAGCGTCGTCATTTGGGTGCTCAGTGTCGCGACGCTCAACCTCGGCGTCGGCACCTTGCCGTGGGATCCCGTGTTCGCGGTCGCGCTGGCCGCGTTCGGCGTCGCGGTGCTCCTGCGCTTTGGGCTCGTGTCGACTGCGGTGATGCTTCTCTTTACCGACTTGATGACGCGATTGCCGGTGACGCTGGACGCGCGGGCGTGGTATCGGCCGCTGTCAATCCTGACGTTGTTTCTGATCGGCGGCCTTGCCGTCTACGGTTTCGTCGTCGCACTTGCTGGTCGATCGGCGTTCGGCGTAGCGCCGAATGATCGCACACAGAGAATCTAGGGCGATTTACAGATCGTCGTCGCGCAAAACCTTCAGCCGTGTCTCAGAGCGTGTGCTCGATCGACGCGTGATCGTTCCACACACTCATCGCAAACGTCTCTAGGCGCTGATTGAAGCTCGCGGCATCATCCCAGAACGCCGCGTGTCCCGCATTCGCCATCATCTGGATTTGCGCGTGAGGCATGCCTGATCGGTGCTGATCGACCGCCGCCGGCTTGACAATCGCCTCATCGGCCCCATGCGTAATCAACACGGGTTTGCGGATCGTGGGCAGGAGATCATCATTGTCGAACGAGCGGGACAACAACGCCTGACGCACGTAAGCCGGCACGGAGACGTTGTATCCGAGCATCAGGTACAGCTCCGCCTCCGACGGTTCCTGGGCAAACGCCATTCGCAACAACAATTCCAGACCGCGCACGCTTTCTTCCGCATCCGTGGACAAGAGGCCCGGAACGAGGCTGAGAAATTCAGGAGTGAGAACGGACAGTGCCTCGTCACTCCCGAGCTTCGTGATGCCGCCGAATACGACCAGCCACAGAGGATGGCCTGCTCGAGCCTGAGCGATTGTAAGACCGCGTTGACGTCGTCGGCCCACAGTTTCGAGTCAGCATAGGCATCGCGAGGCTTCTCGGACAAACCGTGGCCTCGCAGGTCCATGGCCACCAGTCGGTGGTCGTTCGCCAAGTCCGAGTTCATTTGGCGGCTCCAGGTAAGCCAACACTGCGAAAACCCATGGATGAACAGAATCGGACGACCCTGTGGATTTCCCGTCTCCACGACATGAAGCCGCGTGCCGCCACCACCCCTGATGTATTGACTCTTCATGATGTTCCCCCTCGCGATGGCGCAGAAGATGGTCGCGCCGCTCGTTCTGATCGTCGTTGATGACGGCCGGCATCCGCAAAGTGTGCCCGCGGGTCCGCCGATTACGGGCGCTGATTATCGCTCACCGGTGAAGCAAGTCAACCGTCGGCCGGAACGCTGACCCGAAAACGCGGAGGCGGTGTCAAAATACCGGATGGATCGATTCGCTCAGGATCTGCGTTACGCCATCCGGAAGCTGGCCGCCGCGCCCGCGTTCACGCTGGCCGCCGTCGCGACGCTGGCGATCGGCATCGGCGCGACGACCGCCATCTTCAGCACGGTCAACGCGACACTGCTGCGGCCCCTGCCCTTCGCTCATCCCGAAGAGCTGATCGCGCTCAGAACGCGCTATCCCGACGGACGGGTCACGACCGGCCTGGTGGCCGCCGCCGAGCTCGCGCGGATCAACCAGTCGCGGGGATCGGTCGTGGGAGGCGCCGCGTTCGGGTCGTCGCCCTTCGCCGCGACGCTCCTCCGCGAAAACGCCCCGCCGGTGCGCGCCGCGATCAGCTTCGTCGGCGAAGGGTTCTTCGAGCTCTTCGGGCTGCCGATGACGCTCGGCGCCGCGTTCACGCACGAGCAACAGCTCCCCGGGCCGCGCGGTCCAGGCCCAGGGCCGCCGCCCGTCGTCGTGCTGTCGCACCGCGCGTGGACGGAGATGCTCGGCCGCGATCCGCAGATCGTGGGGAAGACGGTGCGGTTCGCCGAGATCAACGCGACCGTGGTGGGCGTCGCGGCGCGCGACCTGGACATGCCGCGCGGGACGGATTTCTGGGCGAACGCCCGGCTCGACCCGCAGGATATCGGACACGGGCTGAACGCGATTCTTCGCGTGAAGCCGGGCACGACGGTCGAGCGGCTCAGGAGCGAGCTGGCCGTGACGATGACCGGGCTGGCGCGCGATTTTCCGCGCGGCGAGGAGGGACGCGAGTTCGTCGTGCAGCCGCTCGTCGCCTCCATCGTCGGCGATCTCGGACCGACGCTGCTCATCGTGTTCGCAGCCACCGCGCTGCTCCTGCTGCTCGCGTGCGTCAACGTGACCAATCTGCTGCTCGGGCGCGGGGCGGCGCGGGCCCGCGAGATCGCCGTGCGCACGGCGCTCGGCGCGAACCGCGGCCGCATCGTGCGTCAGCTCCTGACGGAATCGTTCCTCGTCACGCTGCTCGGCGCCCTCGCCGGCTTGTTATTCGCCTTTGCGGGCGTGCGCGCTCTGCAGACGCTGGGCGCGTCGAAGCTGCCCACGGACCTGAAGACGCTGATCAACGAGAGCGGACGTTCGACCAGCGGCGGCCGCGGCACGTCGAGGCTCATGGGCACGATGACCGTCGCCGAGGTGGCGCTCGCGCTGATGCTCGTGGCCGGCGCCGGCTGGCTCGTTCAGAGCTTTTCGAGACTGCGCGCGACCGATCCGGGGTTCGTCGCGGCGGGACGGCTCATCGTGGATGTCCAGCCGAACCCGCAGAGCGCGCGCGGGCCGGAGCAGACGCTCGCGTGGACGCGGACGCTGTTCGATCGCCTGCGCGCGATTCCCGGCGTCACGAATGTGGCATCGACGGCGGCGTTCCCGCTGCGCGGGACGCTCGACAGCTCTCTGATCGTGCTCTTCCAGGGCGAACCGGTCGAGACGGCGAACAGGCAGGGCTCGCGCATGCGGCTCGTGACACCTGGGTTCTTCGACGCGATGGGCGTGTCGCTCGTCGCCGGCCGCGATTTCACCGCGGACGATCGCCAGAACACGGCGCCGGTCGCCATCGTCAACCGCGAGTTCGTACGGCGGTATATGACCGGCAAGGATCCGCTGCGCACGCAGTTCGCGTTCGGCTATCCGACGATCGATGCGAAATCGTCGCGGACGATCGTCGGCGTGGTCGGCGACATTCGCTACCGGTCGATCGCCGAGGAGGCCGAGCCCAGTTTCTACGTCTCGCAGGGACAGTTTCCATTTCCGCGGCAGACAGTGGTCATCGCCACGCGGGCTGCTGACGCGGCTCCCATGGCCGCGACAGTCCGCGCCGAGATCGCGCGCCTGGACCCGCAGCTGGTCGTGGAGGTCGGCACCGTGTCCGAGCTCGTGGCGTCGACGCTGACGCGGCAGCAGCTCGGGATGACGCTCATGCTTGTGTTCGGCGTGACGGCGCTCGTGCTGGCGGCCGTGGGCATCTACGGCGTGATCGCGTACGCGTCCGCGCAGCGGCTCGGCGAGATCGCGACGCGCTTGGCCCTGGGCGCAACGCCCGGACAGGTCTTCTGGCTATTGATGCGTCGCGGTCAATGGCTGGCGGCAGCGGGCGTGATCATTGGTCTTGTCGCCGCGTACGCGGGAGGCCGCGGCGTCGCGAGCCTGGTATACGGGATTCACGCGTCGGACCCGATCGTGCTCGCGGCGGCCACGGGTGTCGTCGTCTCGATCACGTGGGTGGCGACCGCGATTCCCGCGCGCCGCGCCGCGCGCATCGATCCCATCCTCGCCTTACGAGGCGACTAGATGGGTTCTAGCTTCATATCGCTTCGGCGAGCGTCAGTGCAAACGGATCGCCTCGCTCGATCCACTGCTCGGCCACCTGGAAGCCGGCCGATTCGAGCAGGTCGACGACGTCGCGGGGCCGGTACTTGTACGAGCTTTCGGTCCAGATGCGCTCGTCGCGCTCCATGCGGAAATCGAGCTGCGCGCGCTCGATGTGGACGTGTTGCGGCGATCGGGCGACCAGGTGCATCTCGACTCGCGATTCGCACGCATTCCACACGGCATGGTGGGCGAACCGATCGACGGCGAAGTTGCCCTCTAATTCCCGGTTGATACGCACCAGGAGATTGCGATTGAAGGCTGCGGTCACGCCCAGCGGATCGTCGTACGCCAGCAGCAGGTCGCGTTCGGGTTTGACGAGATCGGTGCCGAGCAGGAGCGCGTCGCCATTCGCAAGCGCCACGCGAATGTTGTGGAGAAACGCCGCAGCGCCTGGCGGATCGAAATTGCCGATGTTCGATCCCAGGAACAACACGAGCGTTCGGCGCCCGGCGTCCGCGTCGGCGATCGCTTCGCCGAGGCCAACCTCATACGGCGCGTGGTGCGTCAGGACCCGAACGTTCGCGAGAGATTCGAGCATCCGCATCGAGATATCGAGCGCGGCACGAGAGACGTCGATGAGGTGCACGTTGAGCGCTGCCGGGAACGGTGCCGCAGCCTCGATCAGCAGCCGCAGCTTGTCGCCGCTGCCGGATCCGAGCTCCACAATCGTGGACAGCTGATCGATCCTGCGGAAGACCGCGCCGCCGTGCGCGGCGAGCAGCCGCGATTCCGCGCGCGTGATACCGTACCACGGCAGCCGGCAAATCGCTTCGAAGAGCGCGGATCCGAGCTCATCGTAGAAATACCGTGACGGCAGCTGACGAGGGCTCTGTGCCAGGTAGTACTGCACGTCCGCCGCAAATTGCGCGACCGACGCTTCGTCGGTCGCGCCGGATCGTTCCCCCGAGCGGGGAATGACCGGTCCCATCAGGACCGGTCCCTTGCGAGACGGAACGTGGCGTACACGTACGGGTAGCGCGCGCGGAACCAGTTGCGGAAGGTCGGCCGCAGCAGCTCGCGCGCTGTCGCCGGCGACGCGCCCTTCATCACGACGTGATCGCCGTCGAAGAAGTCGGCTGAGTACTCCGGATATGAGGGCATCGGCCGGAAGCCAGGGAACGGTGCGAATGCGGTGCTGGTCCACTCCCACCCGTTGCCGACGAGATCGTCGATGCCCCAGGCGCTGCGACCCGCCCGGTGGCTGCCCGCCGGCTCCGGATCCCAACTCGAAAAGTCGAACACACCGTGAACGGCGGCCGGTTCCGCATCGCCCCACGGATGTTGCCGCTCGGGGCCGTCGGGTGTCCCGAACGCCGCGCGCTGGAATTCCGCCTCGGTCGGAAGCCGCGCGCCGCGCCATCGGGCAAAGGCCGCCGCTTCGGCAAAGCTGACGTACACCGGCCACGACTCCGGCAGCGGAATCAGGTTGAACATGCCGCGCCAGTACCACTGACCGTCGTGACGTTCCCAGAACAATGGATGCGCGACACGCACCTGGCGCAGCCACGACCAGTCGTCCGGCCGCCACCACTGCTCCTGGCCGTACCCGTCGCCCTCGACGAACTCGAGGAACGCCGCGTTCGTGACGTCGTTCCGCTCGATGGAGAACGCGCCGACATCGACCGCGAAGCCGGGAGACTCGTTGTCCCACCCGAACGGAATCGCGCCGCGATCGGCGCCGAGCGTCGCGCGTCCAGCGGGCACCTCGATCCATTCCGCGGGCGGCACCCGTCCGCCGACGCGCGGCTCGTATCCGTGCGGCGCGCGCTTCTGCTCGAACGGCAGGCGATGCCACATGTACAACAGCGTTTCCTGGTGCATCGCTTCGTGTTCGAGAATCGTGAACACCGCCGCGTGTCGATCGAGCAGCGGATGCCCGGGGCGATCGAGATCGTCGTTGGTCAGCGCGTCGAGCACCTGTCGATCGGCTTCGTCCGCGAAGGCTTGAACCGCGGCGCGGCTCGGCCAGTCGCTCCGCGCATCGTGCGCCGGCGCGTGGGCTTCCGACGGATCGATGCCCCGCGCGAACAACCGCTCGAGCCGCTCGTCGATGCCCGGGCGGCCGAGCGCGCGCTTGACGAGCGTGTTGAAGCTGAACGCTGGCAGGTGACCCTCGTAGAAGACGATCGGATGCCGCAGGTCGATGGGCTGGCTGTAATACGCCTGATCGGCGAGCAGATCGAACAGCGTCCGCGACCGCTGCCGATTGCGGCGATACCACGCGGTGAATGCTTTCTGAGTAATGTCGAGTCGGCTAACGACGTTCGTCATGGCGCAACCTGTGTTGAGACGGCCGATTCGCTTCGAACGATTCAATCTATCTCAGGAACGCGGCTGTCCGCACGGCAATCGGCTTTGCGTTTCGGGGCGCCCTACAGCGCGGCTCGAACCGCCCGGCACCAGATCGGTTGTCAAGCCGTAAATGAGGTGCGAGGCGAGTGCGGATGCGTCGCACAGCATCCAATGCTCGCGCGAGGAGATGCAAGGCGAACACCGCGCGGACGTCGCGTGGCGCCAGCACGGACATGGTGGACAAGTTTCAAAGTCCATAATATGACTTGACATGTCAAATTAGTCCAAATTATCCTTGCCTCTAACATTGAGACTCAGTCTCGTTTCATTGGCAAAGCTGAGTTCGAGTAACCGAAACAGGGAGCATCTGCGATGACTAGCAGGCGACGGTTTCTGAGACTCGGTGCGGCGGGCGGCGCAGGGCTGTACTTCACGACGAAGTACGGGTTTGGTTCGCGCGTCTATTCGCAGATTCCCGGAGGCACGCTGCCTCCCGATGTGATCCCGAAGTTCGTCACGCCCCTG
>WNGA01009387.1_pt1 | contig 14826 bp, 17 predicted proteins | sample 5400061 | NCBI WGS metagenome assembly WNGA01 (sample SAMN13153366, study PRJNA577476) | soil metagenome | isolation source: 100 cm soil or saprolite under grassland replicate 2 | place: USA:California | collected 2016-06-15
GACGACCACACGTTCAGGCGTCACGCCGATCCGGTCAGCGAGCGCCGCTTCGAGCACCGACGCATCGGAGTACCGTCGAAGCAGCTCCGGCTCCAGAGCCGCCAGCTCGGTGAGCAGGGCTCGCGGTGGTGGCGGGCCTTCGTTGCTGTCGAGACGCAGGAGGCGCGCGCTCATGGCACGATCTGCGAGAGTGTGGAGACGACAACGTCGGTGCCGCCGGCCGCTTTCACCGCCGGGATCACCTGCGGCAGCAGCTCGCGCGGGACCGCGGCCTTCACTGCGTATCCGGTGTCGCCAAACAGCCGGGATACTGTCGCTTGTCGCATCGATGGCAGCACGGCCACGACGGCGTCGAGACACGCCGCCGAGGCGTTCACCTCCAGCATCACGCGGCGCCGCGCCTCGAGCACGGAGTTGATCAGCAACACGAGATCGTCGATGAACCGTCGCCGCACAGGATCATCCAGCGCGGCGCGGTGGGCATACAGACGGGTGGAGGAGCGCATCAACTTGGCGACGATCGCGAGGTCGTTTGCTTCCAGCGTCGCACCGGTTGCCGTGTTGTCGACGATCACGTCGGCGTCTTCGGGCGGAAACACCTCGGTCGCACCATACGACCGAACAAACTCGGCGCAGAGACCGCTCGCGTTGATCCAGCGGCGCGTGAGCCGCTCGTACTCCGACGCGACGATCAGGCGACGCTTGGGCAGCTGCCCGCCTTCGAGCAACGCGACGGGAGCGGCTGCGACGAGCTGTACGGGATCGAGCCCGGTGTCGAGCAACTCGACGACGTCCGCCCCACCCTCGAGCTCCGCCACCCAGTCCGCGCCGGCGAAACCGATATCGCGGCTGCCGAGGGCGAGCATCTCCACGATGTTCTGGGGTTTCAGCATTTTCGCTTCGGCGCCCGGCAGCGACACGTCGGGGCGATAGCCCCGCGCGCTGGGGCGCACGCGAATGCCCGCGTCGGCGAGGAGGGTCAGCACGCTCTGCTCCATCCGGCCTTTGGGAAGGCCGAGACGGAACGGGACCGCGCGTGGTACGAATGTGGACATCGATCGACTCCGTCGTTGGCCGAACCGGAGTCCCCCAGGTCCCGCGACGCCGCCCAAAAAGCACGACGCCGGCCCTGGGGGGCCGGCGTCGGTGATGATTCAAGACTCTACACGCCTCCGGCTATCCCCCGTGGACCGAGTGACCGTGGTGATGCCGGTGCGAAGAAGTACGATTCATTGACCGTGATATAGCGCAGTGGTGAAACTGTGTCAATGCGCTCGGGCCGGATCCGCATGATCGCGATCGCCAGTATTCTGCCGCTGCTCATCCTCGCTCTCTGGGTCTTCATCGTGAAGATGCCCGGACCGGCGTTCAGCGGTCCGCTGCCGCCTCTTACGCCCAATCAGGAGCTGATCCGCACAGGCCTCCAGCGCCACGTGCGAGCGCTCGCGCACGACATCGGTGTCCGCAGCGATCAGACCTATTCCAACGTGTTGCGGGCGTCGGCGTACATCGAACGCCGCTTGCAGGATCTCGGATACACGGTGGCGTCACAGGATTTCGCAGCCGGCAATCGCAGCTATCGCAACATCGAAGCGACGCTTCCCGGCACGCCGGGGCACGCGCACGAAGTCGTCGTGCTCGGCGCACACTACGACACCGCCGAAGATGCGCCGGGCGCGGATGACAACGCGAGCGGCGTCGCGGGCGTGCTCGAGCTCGCGCGGATCTTTGCCGGCGAGCGCCAGGCGCGGACCGTCCGCTGGACCGTCCGCTTTGTCTTTTTTCCCAATGAAGAGCCGCCGTCATTTCCGACGGCCGACATGGGCAGCCGCCATTACGCGACGGCCGCGCGCGAGCGCAACGATCAAATCGTGGCGATGCTGTCGATCGAGTCGATCGGCTACTACGACACCAGCAAAGGCAGCCAGCGCTACCCGTTCCCGCTGAACCTCGCATATCCGGATGTGGGCGACTTCATCGGGTTCGTCTCGAACCTCAGGTCGCGCGCGCTGCTCCATCGCGCGATTGCGGCGTTTCGCGCCCACGCCACGCTGCCCACGCAAGGTGCCGCTGCGCCGTCATGGGTGCCGGGCGTCTGGTGGTCGGATCATTGGTCGTTCTGGCGGGCGGGATATCGCGCGATCATGATTACCGACACCGCGCCGTACCGGTATCCGTTCTACCATACTCCGCAGGACACGCCCGACAAGCTCGACTACGATCGAATGGCACGCGTGGTCCACGGGCTGACCCACGTGGTGCGCGTACTCGCGAACTGAAGGCTTGCTAGCGGTCGAGGCGCGCGAAGGCGCGCACCGGAAAGCTTCCCATGCCCTTCACGCGCGGCGGCACCGCAAAGAAACGAAAGCCGGTCTCCGGCAAGTCGGCCAGGCGCGTCATGTGCTCGACGATCGCGACGCCGGCGCCAAGCAGGATCGTGTGAGCGGGTCGGCTGGCGTCCTTGTCGTCATCGATATTGAGCGAATCGATGCCGACGAGCGCGGCGCCCGCCTTGGCGAGATACTCGGCCGCGTCCTTCGTGAGAAACGGGTGTTGACCGCCCGAGTAGGTGTCGGTGCGCCAGTGCGTGTCCCAGCCCGTGTGGACCAAGACGGCCTTGCCTTTCACGTCCTCGGCCTTGAATCGTGAGGCATCGATCGCGCGTTTGCTTCCAACACTCGAGCGTACGACGACGCCCGCCAAATCCGCGACGGCTTCCAGCGCGTAGCCCGCGACGTCGCGACCGTCTTCGTAGCGATGGAACGGGGCATCGATGTAGGTGCCGGTGTTCGCGAGCAGCTCGATCTTGCCGATCTGGAATGTGGTGCCCGGCGCGTAGCGGGCGGTCGAGGCTTCACGCGACAGCCAATCGCTGATCGCGGGCGACGGCAGCCCGCGGTACGTCACCATACCGTGCTCGATCTCGTGACTCAGGTCGATCAGCCGGGCCATATGCGGGCGAGCGCTTTGAGCAGTTGACCCTCGGGGGTCGAACCGTCTGGAGCCTCAGACAGGACCATGGCGAGCCGCCGCCGGAGCAGGGGGTCGCGGGTCGCCTGCGCGGCAAACTGAACGGTCAGAGGAACGAACCAGGGGGCCTGGCGGGCTCCGGAGCCGGCGCGGGCCACCGCCGCGTACTGCTCGAACAGGGCGAGCAGGAACGCACCCTTGGACGGGAAATGGCGGTAGATGGCCCCTTTGGTAAATCCAGCGGCGAGGGCCACTTCGTCGAGCGTCGCCAGCTCGAAGCCGCGCTCGGCGAAGAGCTCGAGCCCAGCGGCGACGAGCAGGGCTCGCGTTTCCGACTTGCGCCGCTGATGAATGATTCCCACGGGTATCTACGATACTCACGGGGACCTGTTGCGCAAGGCGCTCCCGTCTCCACATTGTGCGGCGTGCCTGACAACCTCCAGTTCGACCGCGCCGAGCCCAGCCCAGGCGCCGCGGGTCTCACCGGGACCATCGCGTGCTCCGTGTGCGGCAGCCAGCTGACCGACAGGTATTTCGTCGCCAACGGCCGCATCGTGTGCGACAAATGCCGCCGGGGGGTCGAAGCGGAGTGGAACCGAGGGGGAGCCGCGGGTCGCTTCATCACCGCTCTCGGCCTCGGGATCCTGGCGACAATCGCCTGTTCGATCCTGTGGTACGTCGTCCTCAAAGTGTCGGGCTATCAGCTGGGTATCATTGCCGTCGCTGTGGGATTCATCGTCGGTGGCGCTGTGCGCAAGGGCTCGAATGGCCGCGGCGGGTGGCGCTATCAGACGCTGGCGATCTTTCTCACCTACACCGCCATCGTGACATCGTACGTCCCCTTCATCATTGAGGGAATTCGCGAGCACCGGGCGGCGCAAGTGACGACGACCGCTACGGCTCCCGCCGACACCAAGCCCGTTAAGGATTCGACGGCTGTGGTGACCAAGGCCGAAGCGATTGGCCCGCTCGGCTTCGCCATCGGGGTCGTCCTGCTGCTCGGGGTTCTCTACGCGGCGCCGTTTCTCGCGGGTCTCGAAAATGTCATCGGGATTCTGATCATCGGGTTCGCGCTCTACGAAGCGTGGAAGCTCAACCGCCGAATGGAGCTGCGCGTCTCGGGACCACACCGGGTCTCGCCGACCGGCGCGCCAGCGTAGAAGCGCCGGTCTTGCTCGCGTGTCCGAGCTGCGGGACAGAAGTCGCCGCGGCCCTGCTGGTATGCCCCGCATGTGGATGGCTGCGGTTCTCCGAAGATCTCAAACGCCTCGCCCGCGAGGCCGACGAGCACAGCCGCGCCGGCCGTTTTACCGAAGCGCTGGTCGCCTGGCGTACCGCGCTCGATCTGCTGCCTCCCAACAGCAAACAGTACGCGGCTGTCAGCGAGCGCATTGCGGAGCTGGGCCGCCAGGGTCCACCGAAGCCTGAGCAACCCCGCCCGGCATGGACGCGGCGGGCCGGCGTCCTCGGCGCGATCGCCTTGTTCCTCTGGAAGTTCAAAATTGTTATCGCCTTCATCCTCACGAAGGGAAAGCTGCTGCTCCTCGGCTTCACGAAAGCCGGGACGCTGTTCTCGATGGTGCTGTCCGTCGGAGTGTACTGGCAGGCATTCGGTTGGAAGTGGGCGCTCGGCGTTGTCGCGTCCATTTACGTACACGAGATGGGGCACGTCGCGATGCTGCGGCATTTCGGGATCCCGGCCACGGCACCGATGTTTCTGCCAGGAATCGGAGCGGTCATTCGCAGCCGATTCTATCCGACAGACGTGGTCGCCCAGGCACGCGTCGGTCTCGCGGGGCCAATCTGGGGTCTTGGAGCCGCGCTTACCTGCTTTTGCATCTACCTGCTGACGGATCTCCCCGCATGGGGCGCGCTGGCGGAGATCGGGGCGTGGATCAACCTTTTCAACCTGACGCCGGTGTGGCAGCTCGACGGGGCACATGGCTTCAAGGCGTTGACGAGACAGCAACGCTGGATCGCGGTGGCGGCGGTTGCGGTCGCCTGGGGTCTGAGCAGCAAGGGCATCCTCGTCCTCCTTTTGATCGCCGCCGCGTGGGCCGCGCTCGGTGGCAAGGCTCCCGAGCGACCAGACCGCCGGACCCTCCTCGAGTACGTCGTCCTGGTTGCCGCGCTGACCGCCCTCGCCACAATTCCCGTTCCTGTGACCGCGCTCGATTAGATACCGGGCAGTATCTTAGATACTCGGGGGTCCCTTGACTGAGCTAACTGCCAGTCTAGGTTTGCCATTCGCCTCCGACAACGCGCCGTTTTCGCACTCGGGAGAAGGAATGCCGTACATCATTGCCGAGCCGTGCATCAACGTCAAAGACCGCTCCTGCGTGGACGTCTGTCCGGTGGACTGCATCTACGAAGGGCCGGACATGCTCTACATCCACCCCGACGAGTGCATCGATTGCGGGGCGTGTGAGCCCGAGTGCCCGGTGACGGCGATCTTCCCCGAAGAGGACACGCCGCCGCAGTGGAAGGACTACATCGCGAAGAATCGCGACGTCTTCCAGAGCGAGAACCCGCCCGGCAAGCCGCAGCGCAAGGGCTCGTAACTCAGAGCTGGCCCAGGAAGGCGTTCACGGCGTCGTTCACCGCCTGCGGTTGTTCCAGCGGCGCCAGGTGGCCCGATCCAGCGATGACTCTGAACTGCGCACCCGAAATCGCGCGAGCCATTTCCTCCATTCCTTCGGCCGGCGTGATCTGATCGTCCTCGCCCGCAATCACCAGAATCGGAATCCGAATCTGTCCAAGTAAGGGCGTCGAATCGGGGCGGTCTCGGAGCGCGCGCAGCGTGACGACCATTCCATACACCGGCTGCCTCTCGATCATTGTTGTCACCTCGCGCACGACCGCCGGTTACCGTTCTCGCGTGACCCCCGCGAGCAGCCTGGGCACAAGCTCCGCAGCGATCGCCCCCGGGCCCTCGCGCTCGGCTTTTGCGGCCATGGTGTCTCGCCCCCGCTTTGCCTCCGGCGTGTCTGCAGTCGCTTTCGTGCTGCAGAGAATGGCTGCGCGCACACGCGCCGGGAACGCGCGGAGCAACTCGAACGTGATGTAACCGCCCATCGATTGACTGCACACCACGACCTCGTCGACCTGCAGATCGTCGAGGATACCAACAAGTCTGACCGCCTGATCGGCGAGCGAGTACGGACCTGCTGCAGCGGGAATATTCACCAGGCCCGCTCCCCACAGGTCCGGTACAACGCGTTCCCAGCGCGACAGCGCGGCGATTTGATGTCGCCACATCGCATTGTCAAACGGGAAACCATGAATGAAGAGTACCGGGAGATCGATCATGGCCAGGCAAAGGTATGCCAGAATACGACTCGTTGAACATTCACATCGGCACGGTGCAAAAAGCCGAAGGCCTTTGCCCCGTACGCTGGGTCGAGATGCACATCATGCTCGTCGGCTAACGCCCGAGCGCGCTCGCCCTCGGGCGTTGGATGACCATAACCCTTCCCCATCGCGTCCACCACGCGAAGGCGGAGCGCGGATCGCGGAACGCTGAATTCAATTCCCGCGCGACGTATCAGCGCCACCGTTTTGCGCGCGAGCCGCGACGTCCGCCACCGATTCGCGACGATCCATGGCGCGACACGGATGGCGACCACGTGCGTGGACCAGCCGAGCCACGCGACGCCGAGCGCGATTCCGGCAGCCGTACCACCTGTGCCGAGCGGGACGACGATCGTGTCGGGCGGCGCGTCGAGCTGCGAGCCGAGCTCGAGTGTCGCGAGGAAGTGGCCGATCACCGCATGCGGATCCGCGCCGCCTCCGGGAATCCAGTGCGGCGTCCCACGTCCGAGCTGACGCGCCGCCCACCACGCTCGCAGCGCGGCCCACGGCAACGTGACCAGGGAGGATGCGCGGACGACCAGATTGGCGGTTACGGCGGTGGAGGCCGCGACCGCGCGACTCGCGTCGGTATCGGGTTGCGGAAATGTCGCGACCACGGTGCGGTAACCGCGGGCCTGCGCGCAGCGGGCGGTCGCCAGGCAGTGACTCGAACCCGTGCCGCCGATCGTCACGAATACCGACCGCGGCGGCGCGCCCGCAAGTAAGAACTCGAGACCGCGCACCTTGTTGCCGCCGCTCTTGTCTTCACGCTTGAGCCACAGCGCCCGCAATCCAAGCGCCCGCGCGAGAGACGGCTCCTCATCGAGTGGTGTAGGCCACTCGGCGAGACTGCACGGCGCGAAGGCGGCGCGTATCTTTGTGGCCAACACAGCGGAGCGATCCATGCAAGTGACCACCGATTACATACGTCATGCGGCGCGAGCCGCCCGCAAATGCGCGGGCGATCCGCTGGGCGGAGCCCCTCAGGCTCCCGATCCGGAATTCTACAAGACGTTGGCCAAGGCGCTGGAGCAAATCGCCGCCGGGATGGAGGCGCTGGGGAAGCAGGAGTGAAGTACGTCGACACGCCGCAAGACCTTGCGGCGTTCATCGCTTCCGTGCGCCGGGAATCGCGCGTCGGCGTCGACACCGAGGCGGCCAGCTTCCATCGGTATCGCGATCGCGTCTACCTGGTGCAGATCTCGAGCGCGACGCAAACCGCGCTCATCGATCCTGTCGCGATTGCCGCTCCCGACCTCGGTCCGGTCGGGGCGTTGCTCGCCGATCCCCAGCTCGAGAAGGTGTTCCACGATGCCGACTACGACCTCCGGGTACTCGACCGCGACTACGGCTTCCATGCCGTGCGCCTGTTCGATACGCGCGTCGCGGCGCAGCTCGCCGGTGAGCCGGCCATCGGCCTGGCAGCGCTGCTCGAGAAGTACGTCGGCGTGAAGCTCGCTAAGGAGCACCAGAAGGCGGACTGGTCGCTCAGGCCGCTGACTCCGCCGATGCTGGCGTACGCCGCCGCCGATACGCACTACCTGCTCGCGTTGCGCGACGCCCTGGAGCAACGCCTGCAGTCGCTGGGACGTCTCTCCTGGGCACAGGAGGAATTCAAGCAGCTCGAATCGCTGCGTTGGACCGGCGTCGCGAGTGGTACCGATGACGACAGTTACCTCAGGCTAAAAGGGGCGAAAGGACTGGCCCCGCGCGGTCTGGCAACACTACAACTGTTACATCGCTGGCGGGATAGTGTCGCTGAACGGGAAGATAAGGCGCCGTTCCGCATCATCGGCAACGACTCCCTGGTCGCAGTCAGTCGCGCGCTGCCGGCGAGCCGAGCCGATCTCTCACACATCCGCGAGCTACCTAGCTCATTGGCGCGGCGTCATGGTGATGCGCTACTCGATGCCGTGGCCCGCGCGAAAGCACTCGGTGACAGCGAGCTGCCGCGGCTCGAGCGCCGCCCGCGCCCGCAGAAGGATGCAGGGTTGGATGTGCGCCTCGAGAAAGTCAAAGCCGTTCGCAACAGGGTCGCGGCGGAGCTTGCACTGGAGGCTGGGGTGTTGTGCGGCAGGACGACGCTGGAAGCGGTGGCGCGGGCCCGGCCGGTCGATCGGGCTGCGCTCGAGCAGGTCAGTGAAGTGCGACGCTGGCAGATCGCCGTGCTCGGTGACGCGCTGCTGGAAGCCCTGCGCTAGAACCCCATCATCGCGCGGATCTTTGGATCGATCCGCTCGGGGGTCCAGTACGGTTCCCACACGATATCGATGTCGACGTCCTTCACGCCCTCGATGGCGCGCACGACTTTGTAGATGTCGTTGGTGATCATCGGCCCCGCGGGACAGCCCGGCGAAGTCAACGTCATGTTGATGCGCACCAGCCCGTCCTCGACTTCGACGTCGTAGACGAGGCCCAAGTCGACGATGTTCATGTCGAGCTCGGGATCTTTCACCTGGCGTAGAGCCTGGCGCACCGTTTCAGCGCTGAGCACTGCAGTCGTCACAGACGTTTTCTCCTCCTGGCGAACCTAGCGACCTGGAATCCCGCGCACCAGACAGTGCCGCCGCATGGCGATCTGGGCGTACATCCGGCGGGCGAGAGGCAACACGCCGGGAATCCGAAACAGCAGCGCCAGCCAGCGCTTCCGGGGAAACAGCCGGAGCAGCTCCGGGATCGCATCGGCTCCTGCGTACACGCGGCCGTCCGGTAACACGAGATGCATGGCAGCGGCGAGCGCCGGCAGCGCGATCGGGAAACGCGCGACGGCAACTGCGTCCTGGAACGGTACAACGCGGAGCACTTGTTCCCGATCCCAACGGTGCACCAACTCCACCGCCCTGCGGCAGATGCCGCATTCGCCGTCGTAGATCAACGTCGGCTCGGAGAGATCAGTGAACGAGGGCATCAGCGGCGCGCGCCGCGGCGTCGGCGACGCGCCCGCGAACTTCCTTCAGCCTGGTAAACGAGTTTCGCACGCGGGGATTGTACGCGCGATTGGTGAGCAGGAGAACAAACACGTCCCGGTCCGGATCGATCCACAGCGATGTCCCCGTCCAGCCGGTATGGCCATAGCTGTGTGGACCGAACAAGGTACCGGCACTGGAAGTCTCCTCGCCGGTCGGCAATGCCTCCCACCCGAGTGTACGCGCGCTGACTCCGCGACGCGCGCGTACCGCGACCTGGGTGAACTGGTGAACCGTTTCTTGTTTCAAGAGCCGGGGGCGATCCGGCAGCAACCCTTCATTCAACATGAATTGCGCGAACCCGGCGAGCCCGCCGGCCGTCGCGAAGACACCGGCGTTGCCGGAGACGCCGCCGAGCTTCCCGGCGCTCGGGTCGTTGACGACGCCCGCGATCGGATGTCCGCGCCACAGGTTCGTGGGAGCGATCCTCGGCACCAAGCGCTTCGGCGGCCGGAACAGCATTTGTTGATCGAGCCCCAACGGGGCGTAGATCGCGCGCGTCACGAATGCATCCAGCGTCTGGCCGCTCACGTGCCGGACGATCTCGCCCAGGAGAATCGCGTTGAGATCGGAGTACACCATGCGAGTCCCGGGCGGTGCGATCGGCACCGTGGTCAGAACCATGCGCAACGCCGCCGCGCTGTCCGCCGCCTCGCGCAGTGGCAACGTCGCGCGCAGACCCGACGTGTGGGTCAAGAGATGCCGCACCGTGATCCCCGACGTACCGGGACTGTTGAAGTCGGGGAGGTACCGAACGACCGGAGTATCGAGCACGACTTTCCCCTGCTCGACGAGCAGCATGAGCGCGGGTGTCGTCGCCACGACCTTGGTCAGCGACGCCACATCCCAGATCGTGCTGTCGACGCTCACGGCCGGGCTCGCCGCGCTCCACGTCAGGTGGCCGTACCCTTTCGCGAAGAGGATCGTGTCGTGGCGGCCGACGACGAGGACCGCGCCGGGGTAGACGCCTTGCTGGATCCCACCAAGGACGGCGCTATCGAACACCGAGGGAACAACACCCTGCACCAGCGCGAGAACGAGAGCTACGACCAAATGCCTGGGATCCGCCGGCTACAGGAGGGGCAGCGCCCGTCGGCTCCGACGCGCTGCTGCTTGATGACGTAGCCGTAGCGTTCGATCAGCAGGTCCCCGCAGTCGGGACAATAGGTGTGCTCCCAGCGGCCGACCCGCCCCGGGAGATTTCCCGCGTACACGAACCGCAGCCCCGCCCGCGTACCGATCTCGCAGGCGCGCAACAGGGTCGCGACGGGCGTGTTCTCCGGGTCGGTCATCTTGTAATCCTTGTGGAACGCCGTGACGTGCCACGGAATCTCCGGCGACACCGACGCGATCAGCTCGGCCGCGCGGGTCAGCTGGGCATCGTCGTCGTTGAACCCGGGCACGATCAAGGTCACGATCTCGAGCCAGAAGCCCCGCTCGTGAACCATCCGGATGGCGTCAACGACGTGCTGGAGCACGCCGCCCAGCTCCCGATAGCGCTTATCGTCCATCGCCTTGAGATCGATCTTGTAGCAATCGGTCCACGGCCGGATGTAGTCGAGTACTTCGGGCGTGGCGTTGCCGTTCGAGATGAACGCGGTCATCAGACCGGCGGGCCGGGCGGCCTTGAACACGTCGACCGCCCATTCGGCGGTGATCAGCGGCTCGTTGTACGACGACCCCACCATGCGCGCGCCTTGCCCCCGCGCGAGGGCGACGAGCGCGTCGGGCGTCACGTCACTCGGCATCACGCCCGCCGCATCGTCCCGCAGCGCCTGCGAGGTGAGCCAGTTCTGGCAATACCCGCAATGAAAATCGCAGCCGAGCATCCCGAACGTCAGCGTGTCGCTCCCCGGGAGGCAGTGGAAAAATGGCTTCTTCTCGGTGGGGTCGCATTGCAGCGCCGCGACGTATCCCGCCGGCGTGAACAGCGTCCCTTCCTTATTGAATCGAACTTTGCAGATGCCGCGGCGCCCAGGCTTCACGAGGCAACGGTGGCCGCAGGCGAAGCAGCGGACCGCGCCGTCGTCCAGCTTTTGGATCAGCTCTGCTTCACGAACCCGTGTGTCGAGCGTCTGCGAGAGGCTCAGCGCAAATTCCCCGGCGTGAGCTGATACAGGAGCATCACCGTCCGCACGTCTCGGTCCGAGAGATCCCGGACCTTCGCGGTCGGGAACATGATGTCAGTCGAGTCCTTCGAGTGATCGAGGCCAAGCAGGTGGCCCACCTCGTGGGTGGCGACGATACGGATATCATCCGCGTCCATCGGCCGGCCTTTCGGATCGAACGTGGCGAGCGTGACCGTCGCGCCCTGAATGTGACCGTTTTCGTCCCACGTGACGTCGGTCTGCCCGGTGCGCTCGATCTCGAACTGAATGCGCCACTTCACCGTGACTTCCGCGTTCGTCGAGTCGCCGTCGAAGTCGAACCGGACGGGGACACCGGCGCTGGTCCACAGGCGGAAGGCCGATTTTATCGCATCGATGAAGGCCGGTTGGAAGTTCGCGGCATGGGTTGGGGCGAACCACACCTTTATCGGCGCGGTCGTCCGATTCTCCCAGCGCCGGAGCGTGGAGTCCCCGCCCGTCTCGAGCATCTCGCCCAGATAGGTGCTCGAGCCGCTGGACCGGATGCGGCGCCGTGTCTCCGAGCGCGCGAGCAGCTCGACGTACGTCGGCTCGCGGCCGCCCGGGCCGGCCGGGACCGCGGTCCCCTGCGAACTGGTGGTCGGCGGCGTCGCCTGTGGAAGCGGGGCCCCGGGCGCCAGCGGCGGCTCGGCGATTCTGAGCGGCGCATTGGCATCGGGATCCGCAGTGGCGCGGCGGGGTGTGGGTCGAAACGCGTCCCAGAAAATGAACAGGACGATGAGGACTGCTGCCGCGGCGATCATCCCCGTGAGCCGACGTTCCACCATGCGCGCAATATGCGAAGAACGCAGGCCGCGACGCTAGCATTGCACTTCGCACGTCCCTATGATTGTGGCCCGCATGTGCTTGGATCGTAGGTGATCGCGTTACCCGCCAGGCAGATCGTCCGCTGGCGCGGCTGGGTCATCGGCGCGTGGGCGGTGCTCGCGCTGCTGTTCGTCCCGAAAGCCGCTCACGTACAGCGCGTCCTCGCCGTTCGCGGGATGAACGTCGCGGAAACGGAGTCGGCTCGCGCCGCGCAGCTCATCCGCGAATCATTTCCCAATCCGATCGCGGAATACGTCGCTATCGTCGTGCACGGGCCCGTCCGCTACACGCACCCGCGATTCGCAGCCGTCATCGATTCGGTCTCGGCGGCACTCGCCCACCAGCCGTACATCAGTCAGGTCATCTCGGTCCGCAGCATCGGCGAATCGACGTTCGTCAGCCCCGACCGCCAGACCACGTTTCTCATCGCGGCCCTGACGCCGGCCAGCACGACCGACGTGAGCCGGACGGTCGTCCCCGAGCTGCGCGAGACGGTGCGGAGCACGCTCGGGCGCCTGCCGCACGCGGACGGGTTCGACGTGAAGGTCACGGGAAACCCGGCGCTCGACTACGATGTGCGCACGATCAGCACCGCGGACACGCGGGACGCCGAGCGCCGCGCGGTGCCGCTGACACTGGCCGTGCTCGTGCTCGCCTTCGGCGCGCTGGTCGCGGCGACGCTACCCATCATCGTCGGCGTGCTGGCGATTACAATCGCGCTCGGGATCGTCGCCGTCGCTGCCCAGTTTCAGACGATGTCCGTCTTCGTGCTCAACATCACGACGATGGTGGGCCTGGGCGTCGGGATCGATTACTCGCTGCTCATCGTCACGCGCTTTCGAGAAGAGCTGAACCGCGGTCTCTCCCCAGCCGACGCCGCGGTACGCACGATTCAGACGGCGGGTGCGGCCGTGATGACGTCGGGGCTGACGGTCGTGGTCGGATTCGCGGCGCTCATCCTGACGCCGCTGACCGAGACGCGCTCGGTCGGGGTCGGCGGGTTGATCGTCGTCGCGGTGGCGGTGTTGCTCGCGACGACGTTTTTGCCTGGGGCGCTCGCTATCCTGGGCCGCGATATCGACCGCCCGAGGTGGCTCGCGCGGATGCTCGCCTGGATTCATACGCCCCAAGGGTGGGAGCGGTGGGCGCGCTCGCTCGGTCATCATCCCTGGCGCGCAATTCTCGGCGGCGGGCTCGTGGCCGCGCTCCTGACGTTTCCGCTGACCCAGATCAAGATCGGGCTCCCCGCCCGCAACTGGTTTCCGCCGGACGCCGAATCGGGACAGGGGCTTGCGGCACTGCGCGAGATGGGGGCGAGCGGCGTGATCCAGCCGCTGCGCCTGGTCGTGCAGCTGCCCCCTGGCGAGTCCGCGTTGTCGGGACGCCGGCTCGCGGGACTCAAGGCGCTGAGCGACTCGATCGCCAGAGATCCGCGTGTGCGCGAAGTGCGCGGCGTCGCGACGCTCCGGCCCGGCATGTCCACTCTGCAGCTGGCGATGTTCTACGACGACCCGGAAGCGGTGCGCGAACGCTATCCCGAGTTCTTCAATGCGTATTTGAGCGCCGACCAGCGCACCACCCTGATTGACGTGATCGCCGCGGACTCCGTGTCGCTGACCGGAATGATGGATCTGGCGCGCCACGTGCGCGGAACGATTGCGCGCGGTACACGCCTGCGCGGCGCGGAGGTGGTCGTCGGAGGCTTCGCCGCGTCGAGCCTGGACCTGCAAGAGAATCTGCTGGCCCGGTTCCCCGGCATCGTGGCGATGATCCTCGGCGTCACCGCCGTCATGTTATTGATCGCCTTCCGCTCGGTGCTCGTCCCGCTGAAGGCGGTCGTGCTCAACTGCGTTTCCGTCAGTGCTGCCTTCGGGATCACCGTCCTCGTCTTCCAGCACGGCTATGGGGCAAGTCTGTTCGGACTCGAGGGGCCGACCGAAGCCATCTTCGTCGTCGTGCCGGTCCTCGTCTTCGCGACCGTCTTCGGGCTGTCGATGGACTACGAGGTGTTTCTGCTGACACGCGTGAAAGAAGTGTTCGACAAGACCGGGCGGAACGATCACGCCACCATGGAAGGTCTCTCGACGACCGCGTCGACGATCAGCTTCGCGGCCCTGATCATGATCATCGTGTTCGGTAATTTCGCGTTCACGCGCGTGCTCGCCGTACAGTTCATCGGATTCGGGCTCGCGCTGGCCGTGCTGCTCGATGCCACGCTGATCCGGATGGTGCTGGTGCCCGCGATCATGCACATCGCCGGACGGTGGAATTGGTGGCCGGGCGTTCGAGCGCCGCGGCGCGATGTCGACGAGACTAGGTAGGATCCAGCAGACGCAACTTTTCCCCCCACACATCCCAATGCCAGGCCTCGACGCGGACGCCGGTATCCGGGTCCTTGAGCGGCTTGTACTGCAGCCAGCGGGCGTGAAACCCCAGGGTCCGGCCCAGCTCCAAAAGCCCTGCCTTGTCCGAGCTCACCAGATGGACCATCGGTTCGTCGCGGATCTTGTGGCGGTGAAGCCAAACGCCGCCGTTGAGGGCGAAGCGCATCCCCTCACGGCGGCGTTGGAATTCCCGATACGGCG
>WNGA01009683.1_pt1 | contig 14824 bp, 13 predicted proteins | sample 5400061 | NCBI WGS metagenome assembly WNGA01 (sample SAMN13153366, study PRJNA577476) | soil metagenome | isolation source: 100 cm soil or saprolite under grassland replicate 2 | place: USA:California | collected 2016-06-15
TGCGAGTGGCTCTGCCGGCGAACATGGCCGCGCGGGGACGGCGGGAAATCGTACTGGTGGAGGATGTCATCCTGAGCGAAGCGAAGGACCCCCTTCGTTCTTGCGCACAAAAGGACGCCGCGCTCCTCTCCGAGCTCAAAAAACGCCCGTTGCTGCTGTCCGATGCCTTGGAGGCCTTTTCGCGATCGTCGATCCAGCGGCTGCGCGACACCGGCGTGATCGCCATCCGCGATCATCTCCGGGACGCCGTCGGCGTTCGCTACGACCGCTTCGCGATTCTGGACGCCGCCGAGGGCGGCGGCGCCACACTGCCGCCGAAGCAACGCGAAGCAGTGGATCTCTTGCGCACGCGCGGCGGAGAGGTGTCCGTGAAAGCGCTCAGCCCCTCGACCGTCAACACGCTAGCGCGCAAAGGCATCATTCGCGTCGAGCGCCGCCCGCGCCGCCACACCCTCGACTCGTTTCTGACAGATGTAGGGCCGCCGCCCTCGGCGGCCGAATTCCGGTATTCGCATGAGCAGCAGCACGCGATCGATGCGATCAACGGAAAAACCGAGGTGTATATCGAGGTGATGAGGGAGGCGGTGAAGCGCGGACAACAGGCGTTGCTGCTCGTTCCGGAAATCTCCCTGACGCCGGTGTTTGCGGCAAGACTGAAAGAGCGCTTCGGCGAGCGCATTGCAATCCTGCACAGCAGTCTCTCGCCAAGCGAACGTTACGATCAATGGTGGCGGGCACGCCGCGGCGAAGTCGACGTGGCCATCGGGCCGCGCTCCGCGCTTTTCACGCCCTTTCACCAGCTCGGCGTGATCATCGTCGATGAGGAGGGCGATGGCGCATACAAACAGGATGAGACGCCGCGCTATAACGCGCGCGATCTCGCCGTGGTGCGCGCGCAGTTCCGCGGTATTCCGGTCATTCTCGGCTCCGCCACCCCGTCGCTCGAGAGCCGCGAAAACGCCGCTCGCGGCAAGTACACACTGCTGCGCATGACGCATCGGGTGGAGGCACGCCCGCTGCCGGAAGCGGACGTGATCGATCTCCGCCGCGAGCGCGCTGAAAAAGAAGACCGCGGTTTCGTGATCTTCAGTCATCCGCTCAAAGCCGCGCTGCAGGAGATTTTCGCTGCGGGCGAGCAGGCGATCATCCTCATCAATCGCCGCGGCTATGCGCCCTATCTGCTCTGTCGCGAATGCGGAAACGATTTCCGCTGCCGCGACTGCAGCGTGACCATGACCGTGCATCGCGGAGTTGGACTGCTGATCTGCCACTATTGCGGCGCACGAAAGAGCATTCCGGCCAAGTGCCCGCTGTGCGGCGGCGAAGTTCTCCAGCCGATCGGCTTCGGCACCGAGAAAGTCGAGGAGCGATTCCGACGTGATTTTCCGTCGGTCACCGTCGACGTCCTCGACCGAGACTCGACGCGCCGGAAAGGAGCGCTGGTGCGCATCCTCGACGGCTTCCGAAGCGGAAAAACGCAGGCGCTGATCGGAACGCAGATGCTCAGCAAAGGTCATCACTTCCCGAATGTGACCCTCACCGCCGTCCTCAGCGCCGACTCGATCCTCGGCTACCCCGATTTTCGATCCGCTGAGAAGACGTTTTATCTGCTGACGCAAGTCGCGGGACGGTCGGGACGCGGGGAGCGGCGCGGGCGGGTGTTGATTCAGACTGCGTTTCCGACGCACTACGCGATTCAGCACGCGCTGCGGCACGATTACGAGGCGTTTTACGAGTCGGAGATTCAGTTCCGCAGCACGTTTCACTATCCGCCGGTCACGTCGATGATTGCCATTCTGTTCCGCGGCGCCAATGCGCTCGACGTGGAGCGCGCAGCGTCGTCGTGCGGACGCATGCTCGAGGAGGCGATCGCGCCGCTGGCCGGCACNNNNGCGCCCGCGCCGCTTGCGCGCATCAAAGGGGTGTATCGCTTTCAGATCCTGTTGCGATCGCCGCATCGCGTCGCGCTGCGCCGGGCGGTGGAGGGCGTGATGGGCGGGCGGCGGTGGAAAGGGGTGGATGTGGCGATCGACGTCGACCCGATCAATATTTTGTAACGTCGCGATGACGTATGTAGGGCCGCGGCCCTCCGCGGCTGGCCGCCGGGGGCGGCGGCCCCACACTAGCCGACAAGGTAGAAGCTCACCTCGATGTCCAGTCCGAGGGCGCCGGCGGCGGTGAGGAGCTCGGAGGGCAGATGCGCAGTGCGCGCCAAATACTCGCGCTGGGGACACGAGAGGTCGATGATTGCCGCTTCCACTCCGCCGAAGCGAATGAGACGCAGCAGCTCGTCACGGTTGTCACGCAGAAACTTCATCGCAGCGACGACCTGCTCCTTCGACTCGTCGCTGTCGCTGATCAGGACGTTGAACCCTGATGCCTTCTGCGCACCGCGACTGGCAGGCCGCCGACGCTGCCCTTTGCGGTAGACGATGTCGGGCTTGAAGCGGCTGCCCTTCAGATAAGCATCGACATCAAACGCAGCGCCGGAGGCGCGAAGAACGCAGCCAGGCATTAGGCGATGGCCTTTTCCGGCAGCGGTTGCTGCAGCGTGACCAGCCCTTCGAGCAGCTTCTCATCGATGCGTCGATCGATGCCCCGAACCATCTCCGTCAGACGCTGAACGTGTTGGATGACGATTAGGAACGCGCCGCAAATCGACTCCGCCTTTGACCGCTCGGAGGTTTGAAAGGGATACCGCCGGCCGAACAGATTCGCATCGAGCGAGGCGAGGCTCGAAACCACGTGTGTCACTGCGAAGTCCATCCGCGCACTCGTCTCCGACGGCGGATTCGAGGTTCGGGAGTACTTCGCGGCATCCGCCAGCCGGTCGATTGCGCGGTAGAGTGCGCGCAGCTCGATCTCGATCGATTCGTTCGATGGGGCGGCTGCGATCGAGGAGCAGAGCTTTTCAATCCGCCGGCGAAGATCGTGGTCGAGCTTGTCAATCATCCATTCGACCGGCGGGACGTGCCGCATCCGTTCGTTTTTCCCCCACGTCTCGACCAGCGACCTGGTCGCCGGCCTCTCCGTCAGTTCAGTTGCCACTGTGCTGTTCATTTGTTAGCGTGCCGCACGATGAGCAGCGACCCCTCGCAGTTCGATGAGCCCATCAACGCGATCCGGCGGCAGATCGACGAGTTGACAGCGGCCGACGCAGATCCAGGCCAAATCGAGGAACTGCAGCGGAAGCTCACCAAAGTCGCGAACGAAATCTACTCCAAATTAAGTCCGTGGCAGAAGACTCTCGTCGCCCGGCACCCGCAGCGGCCGTATACGCTGGACTTCATTTCCTTCCTTTTCGAGGAGTGGGAGGAGATCCATGGTGACCGGAAATTCGGCGACGATCCGGCGATCGTTGCAGGATTTGCGCGCTTTCGCGGCCATCCGTGCGCCGTCGTCGGGCATCAGAAGGGGAGAAATACGAAGGAGAAGGTCTTCCGGAACTTCGGACAGCCGAGGCCGGAGGGGTTTCGGAAGGCGCTGCGGGTGATGAAGCTCGCGGAGAAGTTCAAGCTTCCGGTGTTCTCCTTCGTTGACACCCAGGGCGCCTACCCAGGCCTCGGCGCTGAAGAACGCGGGCAGGCGGAGGCGATCGCCGTCAATCTGCGCGAGATGGCGGCGCTGCACACGCCGATCCTGGTCAGCGTGGTCGGGGAGGGTGGGAGCGGCGGCGCGCTGGCGATTGCCGTCGGCGATCGCGTGTACATGCTCGAGCACGCGGTCTATTCGGTCATCTCGCCGGAAGGGTGCGCGGCGATTCTATGGAAAAACTCCTCTGCCGCGCCGGACGCCGCTGCGGCAATGAGAATCACCGCGCAGGACTTGAAAAAATTCGGGATCATCGACGACATCGTGCCCGAGCCGTGCGGCGGCGCCCATAGCGATCCCAAAGCCGCGGCCGATCTGCTCGCGCCCTATCTCGAAAAAGGGCTGCGCGAGTTGCAGAAAGTGAAACCCGCTCTACTCCCTGAAGAGCGATTCGATAAGTTCCGTAAAATGGGTGTATTCGAAAAAGGTTAACGGTTGCCGGTTCCCGGTTACCGGCAACCGGCAACCGGCAACCGGCAACTATGATCTACGACAACTGGGTTCTAGCTGAACAGCCCGCCGAAGCCCAGAACTTTCCGATCCACCCTGTCCTGCGCGACATCCTCGTCCGCCGCGGCATCACGACTGAAGACGAATACCGCCGCTTCGTCGCGCCGTCGATTGCCGATTTGCACGATCCCGCGGGCATTCACGGGATCGACTCGGCATGTGAGCGGATCGAAGGCGCAGTTCGCGACAAAGAAACGATCCTGATCTACGGCGACTACGACGTCGACGGCGTGACCTCCATCGTCCTCCTCCAGACCGTCCTCCGGCTCCTCGGCGCCGACGCCGCGCATGTCGTGCCACACCGCCTGGTCGACGGCTACGGATTGAAACTCGAGGTGCTGGAACGAGTTCTCGCCGAGCGCGAGGTGCGGCTGGTGATCACCGTCGACTGCGGCATCACCAGCGTCGAGCCGGTGCGCCGGGCGATCGAGCTGGGCATCGACGTGATCATCACCGACCATCATCTGCCGCCCGGTGTGCTCCCGGATGCGGCCGCGGTGCTCAACCCAAAACAGCCTGGCTGCGCATATCCGTTCAAGGAGCTCGCGGGCGTCGGCGTCGCGTTCAAGCTCTGTTGTGAGCTGATCCGCCGCGCCGGCAAGAGCATCTCGACCGAATCGCTGCTGAAGATTGCCGCGATCGGCACCGTCGCTGATGTCGCTCCGCTCATTGGCGAGAATCGAACGATCGCCTGGCTCGGGCTGAATGGCCTTGCGGATCCGCGAAATCGCGGTTTGCGAGCGCTGATCCGCCGGCTCGGTATGCTCGGCCGGCCTCTACGAGCTGTAGATATCGGATTTCGTATCGGACCGCGCATCAACGCCGCCGGCCGCCTGGCCTCCGCAGAGACAGCGATCGATTTGTTCAGCGCCGAGAACGATGACGTTGCCTGGCAGCTCTGCGCGGAATTGGATCGCATGAACGCGGAAAGGCAAGCGGTGGAATTGGAAGTTCGGACCGCTGCCGAAGAACAGGTTACTGAGTTGCTTGGTTGCTCGGTTGCTGAGGAGGGGAAACCGAGCAACCCACGAGTCTTGATGCTCGCGGGAACAAACTGGCACAAAGGGGTGATCGGCCTAACGGCCGGGCGAATCGCGCAAAAGTACCACCGGCCGACGCTGATGATTTCCCTCCACGGTGACCAGGCGGTCGGATCGGCGCGCAGCATTCCGACGATCGATCTGCACGCGCAGCTCGAATCGCTGTCCGATGTCTTCTCGCATTTCGGCGGTCATGAATTCGCGTGCGGGTTCTCGCTGCCGGCCGCGCGTCTTCCCGAGTTGCGGGAGCGGCTCGTCGCGCAATTCGATACCCTCGACGGCAGCCTCTTCCGGCGCGATGCACAGGTCGACGCGCGTTTGACTCTCGCCGACCTCAACGCTGATTTTGTGGCAGCGCACGAGATGCTGCAGCCGTTCGGCGCCGGGAATCCTCAGCCGCTCTTTCTCGCGGCCGGCGTGAAGGTCCTTTCGCGACGCGGTTTCGGTGAGGACTGTTGTGAGCTCATGCTGGAGGATGCCAGCGGCCGCGCGTCCGCCGTCCTGTGGCCCTCAGCCGGCGCGCTCAACGGCGTCCTGGCCTGCGGCAGCCGTGCTGACGTGCTATTTCAAGTCGAGCCGGGTCCTCGGCTCACGGTTGTCGACGCGCGGAATTCCACTGACTCGTAAGAAGTTGCGACGCCTGTGCAGCGCACGATTCGAATTCTTCGCGTCGCGCTCCCCATCGCCTTCTTCGGTTTCATTCTCCTGATTGCCGTCAGTTGGAATCACGCCCGGGTGCAGAAGGACCGCAGCATCACGCAGCCGGTCACCTCGACAATCCGGCCGAACGAGAAAAATCCGCAGATCGAGTCGAAGACGTTCGAGGACACGCAGACCATCGCCGGCCGCGTCGCCGCACGCATTCGCGCGCGACGCCTGGTTGGATTCGTCTCGAACTGGAACACTCTCGAAGATGTCGAGCTCACGATCTATCGGCCGAACGGCAAAACGTACGAGCTGATCTGCCCGCAGGCGCAATTCAACAGCGACACGAAAGAAGCCGACGCCAAAGGCGGCGTCAAAGTGACCTCCAGCGATAACGTGGAGATCACCACGGCGGAGATTCACTTCGACGGCAACCGGCTGACGAATCACATTCCGGTTCAGTTCAAGGTCGATCGATGGATGGGGAACGCCGGCGCGCTCGATCTCGATGTGCAGGCGGAACAGCTCCGGCTCTACGACAAAGTCGACGCGACGATGCAGCCGGCCGACGCCACCGACACGCCGATGAACCTGAAGGCGCAGGAGGGGCTCTTTCGCCGCAAAGAAAACAATGTCACCTTCACGACGAACGTGCTCATGACGCGCGACACCGACAAGCTTCTCTCCGATCGCGTCGTCGCGCAGTTCACGCCTGACCGGAAGACACTGATCGGCGTGCAGGGCGAAGGACACATCACCATCACCACGTTTGACGACACCGGCGGCAGCGGGAAGAAAGAGATCACCTGCGATCGCTTCTGGAGCGACGTCACGAATAATCAGATCAGCGCCATCAATGCGGCCGGCGATCAAGCGCCGGCGCACGCGATCATCGACGGTCCGCCGAAACGCGACCTGGTGGCGAAATCCATTCGCGTTGGCCTCAGCAACAAGCAGGTCAGCGACCTTCGCGCCGATTCGAACGTCATCATGAAGGAGCTCGACACGAATCGAGAGATGACGACGGAACAGATGACGGTGTACTTCGATCCGAAGCAACACCGAGCGGTCAGCGCAGCCATGGATGGGAACTTTCATTACAAGGATCCCAGGAACACGGCCAGTGCGGTGAAGGCGAGTTACGACATCCTGAACGATCATGTCGTCCTCACCGCCACTCCCGGTTTCGATCCCACGGTGACATCGGACGCGCAGACGCTGAAAGCGAAGCTGATCGAGTTCTCGCCCAAAGCGGGAACGGCGAAGGCCACCGGCGAAGTCATCGCCCAGCTCGTCTCGAAGCAGAACGGGCCGTCTGCGGATACGACGACGATCTTCCCAGCGAACAAGCCGGTCTTCGTGAACTCCGACACCGTCACCATGAGACAAGCGACCAAGCTGGCGGTGTTCAGCGGTCACGTTCGCGCGTGGCAGGATACGAACACGCTCTTCGCCGATGAAATGCAGGTGCAGGGGATGGGAGATCAGATCGCGGCGCGGGGCAACGTGCGCACCTTTCTGTACAACACCGCCGCGACGGAGCAGCGAAAAACTCCGATGCTCACGCGCAGCGACAACCTCGCTGCGCACAAGCTGGAGCGGCGGATCGACATGTTGGGCCAAGTCAAGATCGATGACGAGCAGCGGCACATGACGGCGGAGAAGGCGTCGTTCTACTTCGACGCGAATCGAAAAGTCGAGCGCATCGAGGCGCAGGACAAAGTCGTGTTGCTCGAACAGCCGCCCGGCCGCAAAGGCACTGGAGACAAGGCGACGTACTTCGTCAACAAACGCCTCATCTTTGTCTACGGAGCTCCCGCGTCTGTGACCGATTCGAACGGCAGCGTCAGCGGCGATCAGATTGCCGTCGACATCGCCCGCAACAAAGTCGAGATCATGAGTCCGACTTCGGCCACCAAAGGGACGTACAAGCCGCAGTAAGTTGCCGGTTTCCGGTTGCCAGTTGCCGGTCACGCTCCATACACTGGCAACCGGGAACCAATGGCCGACCACGAGACGACGGTGCTTCCGTTCACCACCGAGCGCGAACGCTCGCCGGAGCCGTTGCGTCTCGTCGCCGACCATCTGGTGAAGATCTACAAAGGGCGCAAGGTCGTTCGCGATGTTTCGGTGGACATCCGCCAGGGCGAGATCGTCGGACTTCTCGGTCCCAACGGCGCAGGAAAAACGACCACCTTCTACATGATCGTCGGGCTCGTGCAGCCCGACGATGGCCGCGTCATCCTGGGAAACGAGGAGATCACCCCTTTGCCGATGTATCTGCGCGCGCAGCGCGGAATCAGCTATCTGCCGCAGGAGCCGTCGGTATTTCGGAAACTGACAGTCGAGGAAAACTTGTTGGCGGTGTTCGAGACGATGGACTTGCCGCTCGCGGAGCGCGAAGCGCGAACGCGAACATTGCTCGAGGAATTCGGGATCACTCACATCGCGCGCAACCGCGCGTATTCGCTTTCGGGAGGCGAGCGGCGGCGCGTGGAGATCGCCCGGGCCCTGGCAATCAAACCGGCATTTATCTTGCTAGATGAGCCCTTTGCAGGAATCGATCCTATTGCGGTTTTCGAGATTCAGAGAATCGTTTCGCAACTTCGCGCGCGAGGGATCGGGATCCTCATCACAGATCACAACGTGCGCGAAACTTTGAAGATCACCGATCGCGCCTATATCATCAAAGAAGGCGAAATCTTCCGGCAGGGCGTCCCCGAGAGTCTCTCAGCGGATGCGGAGGTCCGGCGAATTTACCTGGGCGAATCATTCAATTTGAGCTGAGGACGCAGCGCTCCTGCCGAGCACCGGACCATGGCACTAGAACAAAAACTTCACCTTAAATTATCACAAAAATTAATAATGACGCCTTCGCTGCAGCAGGCGATCAAGCTGCTGCAGTTGAGCAAGCTCGAGCTGCAGGAAGTCCTCAACCAGGAGCTGCTCGAAAATCCGCTCCTCGAGGAAACCGCCGAGGAAGTGAAGAGCGAAGAGGCGGAGACCACGGACCAGAAGACGGAGGCCGAGGACGAAGCGAAGAAGGTCGAGGCGAAGGAGAAGGACAAAGAGAAGGACTCCTTCGAAGAGATCGACTACGACGCGTACTTCCAGGACTACATCGAGTATGGCTACAACCCGCGGATGAGCGAGGAGCATGAGGAGTTTCCAATCGAGAACACCCTCACGCGTCCTCCGAACCTCACCGATCATCTCACGTGGCAACTGGCGATGAGCGACGCTTCGCCGCGCATCAAAGAAATCGGCCAGTTCATCATCGGCAATATCGACGAGGACGGATATCTGCGCGCCAGCAGTGAAGAGATCATCGCTGCCGGGCCATACTCGGCGGAAGAAGTCGATCAGGCGCTGCAGGCGATCCAGTCGCTCGACCCGATCGGCGTCGGCGCCCGTGATCTTCGCGAGTGTCTCCTGCTGCAGCTGCAGTTCCTCGAAGTGGACGAGCCGCTGGTCGAGATGATCATCCGCGACCACTGGGACATGTTCATGCAGCGGCACTTCGTCCAGCTCGCCAAGGTGCTGGGCATCGACATGAAGACGCTCGAGGGCATCGTGGAGATCGTCAAGCATCTCGATCCGAAGCCCGGCCGCAAATATTCGAACGAGCGCGCCATTTACGTCGAGCCCGACGTCTACGTGCAGAAGGTCAGCGACGAGTACGTGATCGTGCTCAACGAAGACGGCATGCCGAAGCTCCGCATCAACGGCAGCTACAGGGCGATGCTCAACTCGATCGATTCGAAGCAGGACGGCGAAACCGTCAACTACATCAAAGACAAGATTCGCTCAGCAGTGTGGTTGATCAAATCGCTCGATCAGAGGCAGCGCACGATCTACAAAGTCGCCGAATCGATCGTCAAGCATCAGCGTGAGTTCCTGGAGAGGGGGATCGATTACCTCCGTCCGCTGGTGCTGCGCGATGTGGCCGACGACATCCAGATGCACGAGTCCACTGTCTCCCGCGTGGTGTCGAATAAATACATGCACACGCCGCGGGGGCTGTTCCTCATGAAGTACTTCTTCCACAGTGGCATCGATTCCGAAACCGGGGAAGACATCTCCAGCCTGACCGTGAAAAAGAAAATTCAGAGTTATATCGAAGCCGAAGATCCAAGAAAGCCCCTATCGGATTCCAAAATCATGAAGATTTTGAACGACGAAGGAATTAACATTGCTCGCCGTACCGTGGCCAAATACCGCGACGAGCTGAACATTCCTTCCTCCACGGATCGCAAGCAAATTTTCTGATCAAAGTGAGGGTGTCCTTATGGCAACCGGGATCATCGGTCGCAACTTCGAAGTGACGCCGGATATCCGCGAGTTGATCGACAAGAAGCTGAACAGGATCGTGAACAAGCTCTTCGATGATGTCATCGACATCCGATGCGTCCTGCAGGTCGAGAAATACCGCAACATCTGCGAGATCCTGATCGTCGGCAAAGAGCATGACGTGAAGGCGGTCCAGGAATCCGATGAGTCGATGCAGGACGCGATCAATGCGACGTTCGATCATCTGAAGCGACAGGCGCAGAAGAACCGCAAGCGCATTCGCGATCACCATCGCAAAGACGGCAATCACGCAAAAGCGGATCGCGTCACCGACTGGACCGTTCAGGTTCTCGATCCCCGGCGCATCCGTCTCGCGGAGGACAGCCGGCCGAGGATCATCAAGACGAATAATCTGCCGATCCGGCCGATGTCCATCGAGGAAGCCGCGCTGCGCCTCGATGATTCCAAGAACGAGTTCATCGTCTTCCGCGATCTCGATACCGACAAGGTCTCGGTGATCTACAAGCGGCGCGACAAGAATCTCGGCCTGATCGCGCCTGAAGTGTAGCGGGTTGCGGGTGGCCTATGGCGGGTGGGCCCACCCGCTACCCGCCACCCGCTGTACCATAGCGCCGTGGATCAAGAGGACTTCCTTCAAACCACGGTGCGCTCTTTGCTTTCGGGTGAGCTCAACGAGCTCGCGCTCAAGCTGATCACCGGCGATGACGGCCTCGATCGCACGATCCTGAGACCGCGAGTGCAAAAGCCGGGACTGGCATTCGCCGGCTACTACGAATACATCAAGCCGTGGCGGGTGCAGATCATCGGTGAGTCGGAGACCAAGTACCTGCAGTCGCTGCCGGCACGACTGCGTGAAAAGCGCGTCCGCGACATCGCCGCGCTCGACGTCTCCTGCTTCATCGTCACGAAAGGCATCACCCCGCTCGACGAACTCAAACAGGAGTGTGAGAAGCGCTCCGTTCCGCTGTTCTCCACGCCCGCGCTCTCCTCGGTGGCAATCACGCGCACCACGTATTTCCTCGAAGAATCCATGGCGCCGAAAGTCACCATGCACTCCGGCCTCCTCGACGTCTACGGCATCGGCGTGCTTCTCCTCGGCGACAGCGGAATCGGCAAGAGCGAGTGCGCGCTCGATCTCGTCTACCGCGGTCATCGCCTCATCGCCGATGACATGGTGGTCATCAAGCGTCATCCGAACGACGTGCTCCTCGGATACTCGAACGACCTGCTGCGGCATCACATGGAACTGCGCGGCATCGGAATCATCGATATCAAAGATCTTTTCGGCGTCGCTTCCACGCGCGACGTGAAGCCGATCGACCTCGTCGTCAAGCTCGAGAAATGGGTCGAGGGGACGGAGTACGATCGGCTGGGGATCGCCGGTGAGACGTACGAGCTGCTCGGCGTTTCAAAACCGTATGTCCGCCTGCCGGTCGCCTCCGGCCGCAATCTCGCCCTTCTCGTCGAGATCGCCGCGCGCAATCACCTGATGAAGCTCCAGGGCTATGATTCCGCGCGCGAGTTCACGCGGAAAATCGATGAACAGATCGCCCGTCAGGGAAGTGCCGCATCGGAGGCCTTGCCGCCAACGAATCGCGAGGAAGTCGCGAGCTCGGAGATGCGCAGCCTCCACACGCGAACTCGATTTCACCCTGATGTCCTCGATCGCACACGACGTCAACGTTGAGGTGGGGCATGTCCAAACGATTGATCTTTGTGGCCATCGTTCTCTTTCTCGTGGTCGCGTGTCAGAAGGAGAGCACTCCTCCTCCCGGAGCGCCGATGAAAGAGGGCGCGCCGCCAATGCCGATGACCACATCGCCGGCGGCGACGTCGACGGCCGGACAGCCGCAGAAGCTGACTGGATTCCAGACGCCTGAATCCGTTTTGTACGATCCGGAGCAGGACGTCTACTTCGTCAGCAACATCAACGGCCAGCCGCTCGCCGCGGATGACAACGGCTTCATCTCGCGCATCAACGCCGAGACGCTGCAGGTCGATCTGAAATGGATTGATGCGGCAAAGCCCGACATCATCCTCAACGCGCCGAAGGGCATGGCCATCGCGGGCGATGATCTTTATGTCTCGGACCTTTCCGTGGTGAGAAAGTTCGATCGTAAAACGGGCAAACCGAAAGGGGACATCGCGATTCCCGGCAGCACGTTCCTGAATGATGTCGCCTCAGACGGCAAAGCGGTCTACGTGACCGACAGCGGCCTCAAAGCCGGCGCGAATGGTTTCGAGCCGACCGGAAGCGATGCGGTCTGGAAAATCGTCAGCGACAAACCGCAGAAAATCGCCACCTCGCCCGGCGCGCTGCTTCGGCCAAACGGCATCGAAGTGGTCGACGGTCAGGTGTGGGTGGTGTCCTTCGGCAGCAACGAGCTCTATCGATTGGAGAACGGCAAGAAGGTTTACGTCAATCAGTTGCCCAAGGGGAGCCTCGATGGCCTGGTGCATCTCAGCGACGGGTCTTTCCTTGTTTCGAGCTGGGACGGCAAGGCGGTTTACCGCGGCAAGGACAATTCGTTTCAGGCCGTCGTCGAGAATGTCGATTCACCGGCGGATATCGGATACGACACGAAGCGCCACCGGCTGCTGATCCCGCATTTCATGGAGAATGTCGTAACCATTCATGAAGTGCAGTGAACGGTTGCCGGTTTCCGGTTGCCGGTTGCCGGCAACTGGCAACTGGGAACCGGCAACGGAATGAAGAATCCAGAATACCTGGTCATCATCACCGGCCTTTCCGGCTCCGCTCTACAGTTCATCCTGAGGCGCGCAGCGCCGAAGGATCTCCGGTGGCAGTAACAAGGTGTTCGGATGAGGACAAGAATCGCGGATGCACCGGAGATCCCTCGCTCCCGCCGTCCTCCGCCCGCGCTCGGGATAAACTGAAGAACGAGTGAAGAATCCAGAATACCTGGTCATCATCACCGGCCTTTCCGGCTCCGGAAAGAGTTACGTCCAATCCACCCTCGAAGACCTCGGTTTTTACTGCTGCGACAACCTGCCGATCCAGCTCATCGAGGCGTTTCTCGAAGAAGTCGGCAGCCACGAAAACGCGAGCAAGGTGGGGATCGTCGTCGACGTTCGTACGCACGACTTCGCAAACATCTTTCCAAAGTTCTATCGCCAGCGGATCCAAAAGCTCGTACCGAATATCGTGCTGATTTTTCTCGAAGCGACGGATGAAGTCCTGGCGCGGCGTTACTCGGAAACGCGCCGGCCGCATCCGCTGGCGCACGACCTGCCGGTGCTCGAGGCGATTCAGACCGAACGAGCGGCGCTCACGGAAGTGAAGTCGCTGGCAAACCTCGTTCTCGACACGTCGCAGTTTTCCGTCCATGAGCTGAAGGCCGAAGTGGTCCGCCGCTTCGGTCTGCCGAGCTACACGCCGTCGATGCTGGTGACCATCATCAGCTTCGGGTTCAAGTACAGCCTGCCGTACAACCTCGATTTGCTCTTTGACGTCCGTTTTCTCCCGAACCCGCACTTCATCGAAGCACTCCGCCCGAAGACCGGACTGGATGCGGAGGTGATCAACTACCTCAAGGAGCAACCGGAGTACGAGATCTTTTACGAAAAGCTCCTCGATTTCGTGAGCTACCTGCTTCCTGGATATCAACGCGAAATGAAAAGCTATCTCACGATCGGAATCGGCTGCACGGGCGGCAAACATCGCTCTGTTGCCATCGCGCAGCGTCTCGGGGCGGACCTCGAGTCACGCGGCTATGCTGTCGAGATCGTTCACCGCGATTTCAAACGCTGATGCCTCGACCCGCTTCCAAGAGCAGCTGGTGAAATCAATTATCATGACCGCGCAGGGGAGGGTCGGAGCGTGATCGGTGCGTTGATCGTCACCCACGGCAAGCTCGCCAACGAGCTGCTGAACGCGGCACAGAAAATCGAGGCCAAAGTCGGGGTCATGGAGGCGGTCCCACTCGAGTGGACCGACTCGGTTGACGAGGCTCGAGAAAAAATCCGACTGGCTCTCGAGCGCATCGGCGCGGCCGACGGCGTCATTATCTTCACCGACATGTTTGGTGGCACGCCCAGCAACATCAGCCTCTCGTTTCTCGAAAAAGGTCGGGTGGAGATCGTCACCGGGGTCAATCTGCCGATGGTGGTGAAGTTCGCCACGATGCAAAACGAGGCGAGCGACGTCAGCACATTGGCGCACGCCATCGTCGAAAAGGGCTCGAAAGCGATTCGCGTGGCCTCGGATCTTCTGTCGGCGGAGCGCCGCGCCGGAGCGCAGGGTTGATTCGCGGTTTCGCGGTCTCGAGGTTGCGAGGTCTCGGAGATGCAGCGGGCGGGGGTGGGGGCGGGCTTTGATCTCGAAAGACATCGAGATCAAGAACAAACTCGGCTTACACGCGCGCGCTGCCGCAAAGCTCGTTCACTGCGCGGCACGCTTCAAATCGGACATCAAAGTGCGCAAAGGGGACGAGGAAGTCGACGGCAAGAGCATTCTCGGCATCCTTCTGCTGGCGGCAGGGCGAGGGTCGGTGATCACCGTGACGGCGAACGGGGAGGACGAGCAGCAGGCGGTCGAGGCCATCGAGAAGCTGATCGATGCGAAATTCGACGAAGTAGAATGAGAGTAGACGTTGCCGGTTTCCAGTTACCGGTTACCAGGGCCGTGAAATCCTGGGAACCGGGAACCGGCAACCGTTAACCTTTATGCTCACCGACCGGGCCACCAAGTTCACTCCGCCGGCGCG
>WNGA01011355.1_pt1 | contig 14824 bp, 16 predicted proteins | sample 5400061 | NCBI WGS metagenome assembly WNGA01 (sample SAMN13153366, study PRJNA577476) | soil metagenome | isolation source: 100 cm soil or saprolite under grassland replicate 2 | place: USA:California | collected 2016-06-15
CGCGCCGATGTCGTCGGGGCAGCGGATCAGCGGGATCACCGGCCCGAACGTCTCCTCATGCACCAGCTCGCAGTCGTAGGGCACCCGGTCCACTACGGTGGGTGGAAACAGCGCGCCGGCACGCTTTGCGCCGTGCAGCACGACCGCGCCGCGCCCAACCGCGTCTTCCACCCGCCGCGCGAACAGGGCCGCGGCCTTCTCGTTGATCACCGTGCCAACATCGGTTTCCGGGTCCATTGGATCGCCGCATTTCAGCGCTGCCGCCTTGGCGACGACGCGGCCGGCGAACGCGTCGGCGATGCTCTCGACCACCAGGATGCGCTTTACCGCCGTGCAACGCTGCCCGGAATTCTTGGTCGCGCCTGCGACAGCGAGTTCCGCCGCCTTATCGAGGTCGGCGTCTTCCATCACGATCAGCGGATCGTTGCCGCCGAGCTCGAGCACGAGACGGCGGTAACCCGCCTTTTCGGCAATGGATTTGCCGACGCGCACCGACCCCTTGAAGGTGATCAGGTCGCAATCCGGATCGGTGATCATGGCGCCACCCATCGTTCCCGGATTGCCGGTGACGACCGAGAGCATTTCCGGCGGCAGGCCCGCCTCGTACAGGACGTCGGCGAGCGCGAGCGCGGTCAGCGGCGTGAGCTCGGTAGGTTTCAGCACCACACGGTTGTTGGTCGCGATCGCCGGCGCAACCTTGTGCGAAACCATGTTGAGCGGGTGATTGAACGGGGTGATCGCGGAAATGACGCCGCCGAGCGGTTGACGCAGCGTGAAAATCTTGCGCGCCTTGCCCTGCGGAGAGACGTCGCAGGAATAGACCTCGCCGTCGTCGTGGATGGTGAGCTGCCCGGCAAAGGAGTAGACGTCATAAGCGCGGCCCGCTTCGTAGAGCGAATCCTTCCAGCACAATCCGGATTCCGCCGTGATCAGTCGGGCGAAATCCTCCTTGCGCGCGCGTAACAGGTCCGCCGTGCGCAACAGAATTTGCTGCCGCTCGTAGCGGGTGAGCTTCGCCTTGAAGCCCTTCGCCCGCGCAAAAGCCGCGCGCACGTGCTCCGCCCGCGCCGCCGGCACCGTGCCGACCAGCGCGCCAGTATAGGGATTGAGCACCTCGATGCGCTCGGAGAGATCGACACGCCTGCCGGCGATGCGCATCGCCTCGTGCCGTACCGGCGCGGCGGTGGGCTTCGACTGGATGTTCATTTCGAACCTCAATTCACGTGGTTGAGTGCAACATCGAAAATGTCGAAATTGCGCAGCCGATGCCCGCCGGGCAGCGAGGCCTTGCGATTGACGATCATCGGCACCGTCTCCTCGGTAAGGCCGCCATGGGAGCGCAGCGGCTCGCCCAGCTGCGAAAGGTCGTGCCGCTCGGGGCTGGTGCCGAGTACCTTGTGCATGGTCGCGGTGACGACGATGTCGCCCATTCGGTCCGGCGGCAGCTCGAAGCGCGCGCATGCCTCCTGACGATCGAGCGCGACGTCGATGCCTTCCACGGTGCGCAAGCGCCCGAGCAGCTCGTTGAGAGCGACGCGCGGGGGCAGGTAGATCGTGGCGAAGGAGCCGAGCGCGCCGTGGTGCTTCACATAGGGATCGGTGATCGGCAGGATCACGCGGGCTGCCTCCTTCCCGAGCCATTCGTCGAACAAGTCCTGCAGGTAGATGACATCCGGCTCACCATTCGGCAGATGCTTGTCGTTCATCCCGTGATCGGCCGTCAGCGCGAGCACGCAGCCCTGCCCGTCCAGCGCGCCGACGTAGCGGTCGAGCATCGCGTAGAACGCGTTGGCGATCTCGCTGCCCGGTGCCGCCTTGTGCTGCACGTAATCGGTTGTCGAGAGGTACATCACGTCCGGCCGCTCGCGTTTGAGTAGCATGACGCCCGCCTCCATGACGAATTCCGACAACTCAGCGGAGTAGACGTCCGGCAGCGCCATGCCGACGCGCGCGAGCACGTCTTCGATGCCGTTTTCCGCGCGCGTCGTTTTGTCGGCGCGCTCGGAAGAGAACGCGATCGCGCGGCCGGTGGAAAAATCGAGTCCGTGGCCGAGCAGGGTTCGCAGCTTGTCTTTCGCCGTGACCACCGCGACCTTGGCCCCAGCATCGTGAAACGCCTGCATGATGGTAGGCGCGCGCAGGAATTTGGCGTCGTTCATCATCACTTCCCGGCGCGTCTCGGGATCGTAGAAGTAATTTCCCGCGATGCCGTGCACCGCCGGGGGGCGGCCGGTGATGATCGAGATGTTGTTCGGATTGGTGAAGCTTGGAATGACGGAGAGCGCAATGAGATTGGAGCCTTGCGCTATGAGGCGCGCGAAGTTCGGCGCGAGCCCCACGTCGATTGCGCGCTCGATATAGCCCGGCTCCGAGCCGTCGATGCAGACGACCACCGTCGGTAGGCGCGGGAAACGATAACTGCGGCCGTTGCAGGTGATCTCGTCTGCGCCGGCTCGATTGAAGTTCATTGAGACCTCGCTCACGCCGCCTTGGCAGGCTTGAGCGAGCTTACTCCCATTTCGCCGAGGATGTCGTGGATCGCCGCGAGCACGCCGCGCATATGTTGCGGATAGAGGCGGCCGATGCAGCCGATGCGGAAGGAATCGGCGACGGTCAGCTTGCCTGGGTAGATCACGTAACCACGCTCCTTCAGCCGGCCAGCACGCGGCAGTTCTCGCCGTAGCGCGCACCGCGCCCGGCGGCGCCGCCTTCGGCCATGAATTCCTCGAGCGCCTGATGGAACGACACGATGACCTGGATCGGCGGCGTGAAGCGGTATTGGCCGGTCTTCTCGAAGTTGCGCCACTGGTCGTGCAAGTCGAGCACCAGCGTGGTGGCATTGCTGGCTGCTTTTTCTAGCGCGGTCTTGCGGCACACCACGAAACCGAGGCCCGGCACACCCTCGATGCACTTGTTGGATGAGGCGGCAACCGCGTCGAACACGATCTCCCGCGCATCGAGCGGCAGCGCGCCGAACGCGCTCATCGCGTCGATCAGCAGCCTCCTGTCGTACTGCTTCGCCAGCGCCGCAATGTCGGCGATCGGATTGAGAATGCCCGAGGTGGTCTCGCAATGCACGGCAAAGACATGCGTGATTTCCGGCGTGGCCTTGAGCAGCCGTTCCACTTCGGCGAGATCGGGCGGCGTGTCCTCCGGCGTCTCATACGTGACCACCTTGCGGTCGGCAATTTCACAGATGCGCTTGCCGCGGTGGCCATAGGCGCCGTTGATCAGCAGCATTGCCTCGACCGCGAAGGTGCCGGATCCCTGCATCGGCACGGTGACGAACGCCTCGCCGCCACTGACGATGTCGCGCACGCGCTTTAGCACTTCGGCATTGACCTGGAGGAAGGCGGCGTCGCGCGAACCCCAGTCATGCAGCATGACCTCTTTCACCCGCTTGGAGGTGGTCAGCGGACCTGGGGTCAGCAGCAGCGGGTCGCCGGTCTCCGAAGCTGCGGGGCGTTCGGGCGCTGTCATGGGTGAAGCATACCAGATGGGCGGGACCACAAAATACCACAAAATCGGTCAATACCAATGCGCCGGACCATCAGCCCTTTGAACCGGGCACGACCACGCGATGCTTCAGGCTGCGTGCCGCCGCCGCGAGACGCTCGTCGAAGGTCACGATGGGTAAATCATCAGCCATCGCAATCGCCAAATGCAGCGCATCTGGCGCATTCAGCTTAAGCTGAAGGTCGCGAACGAGGCGTTCGCACGAAGCAATGTCATCGCGGCCGGTGTATCGCTGTTCGAGATGGGAGCGCCAAAGGTCGAAATCTGCCAATACCGCCTCGGCTTCGCTCGTGGTCAGATGGCCCATTCGCAGGCTGCGAGAAACGGCGGCGGCGAATTCCGCCGCGGTAAAATCACCGAGAATAACGCGTGGGCCCTCCCCCGTGACCCACGCCTGCATCGCCGGGGTATGCGCTTCAATGAGAAACAGAGGAACAACGGCCGAAGTGTCGATATAGGCAAGCACGGCGCGCGGCCCGAGCTGCCGTCACACCTCGTCCCGCATAGCACGCACGATCTCGGCTCCCGTAACTGCAAGCGCTGGTCGCGTGGCCCGGCGTTCGGCAAGCCAGTCAATCATCTCCTTGGTCATCGGTGTGCCTCGAATCATTTGTGCCGGTGTCAAATGCACCACCGGTTTGCCATGTCGCGTGATCGTGACCGGCTCGCCGGTAAGCGCCTCGTCGACGAGCTTCGACAGTTGGTTCTTGGCTTCCGCGAGACTGTAGGTCGCCATGGCGCATTCTCCGGAATCTGGCTATGGATAGCCAGAATAGGTGTTGGCCGCTGGTTTTACAAGGCGAACCTTCATCAGTCAGCGCACCCCCGCCCGTGCTTAGGATCCTGACGCATGAACCCTGACCCATACGTCGTTCTCGATGCGCGTTTCCGCGTCTGCTTCAACCGCACCGCGCAGGCCGAGCAGCTTTGGAGTGGCGCGCGCTGGACCGAAGGGCCCGCCTATTTTCCCGCCGGCCGCTATCTCGTCTTCTCCGATATTCCCAACAACCGCTTGTTGCGCTTCGACGAGTGCAACGGCAGCGTCAGCGTATTCCGGCAGCCGGCGAATTACGCCAATGGAAACACCGTCGACCGGGAGGGCCGGCTCGTCACCGCGGAGCACGGCCGCCGCGTGACGCGCACCGAGCACGACGGCCGGATCATCGTGATCGCGGACAATTACCAAGGCAAGCGGCTCAACAGCCCGAATGATGTCGTGGTGAAGTCGGATGGTTCGATCTGGTTCACCGATCCGCCCTACGGCATTCTTTCCGACTACGAAGGCGACAAGGCCGAAAGCGAACTCGGCAAAAGTTACGTGTTTCGCGCCGATCCGCTCGGCGGTGGGCTTACCCCCGTGGCCGATGACTTTAGCCGGCCTAACGGGCTTGCGTTCGCGCCCGACGAGAAGCGTCTCTACATCGCCGATTCCGACCGCGCGCTCGCTCACATTCGGGTATTCGACGTCTCCGAACAGGGGAAGCTCAGTGGGGGCGATGTATTCGCCGTCTGCCAGTCCGTGCGCTTCGACGGATTCCGCGTCGACGACGCCGGTCGTATTTGGGCGGCGACCGACGAGGGCGTGCATTGCTACGACCCGGACGGCACGCTCATCGGCAAGGTCATGTTGCCGGAAATTTTGTCGAACATCGTGTTCGGTGGCATCAAGCGCAACCGCCTGTTCATCACCGCCACGACGTCGCTCTATGCCGTGATGCTGCTGGTGAACGGCGCGAAAACGTTTTGACGCTCATTCCTTCCGTCGCAGCGGAGGGAAGTACCGTTCGGCAGAATCCATCAGATTTCCACTTTTTACCTCGCGCGTTCGGCGCTAGTGTCCCGATTCCGAAGTTCGCACATCCTTGCGGCACGCTCTCATGCGAACTTCGGAATCTAGGGACACTAGCAAATTCATGATGCTAGTGGGGCTTTGGATTTGAAGTTCCTCTCCGAGCTTGCCGCAAACCCAAGAGGAACTTCAAATCCGCCACACTAGTGTCCGGAATCACCGCGCTTCGCGCGGAGAGACACGAGCCTAACGGAGGTCCCGCCGAGCGAGATGCCAGGCACCGAACTGTTCTTTGCCTTTCTCGGCAGTGTCGCGCTGCTGCTTTGGGGCGTGCGCATGGTGCGCACCGGCATGACGCGCGCGTTCGGCGCGGCGCTCCGACGCATCATAGCCACGCGGGTGACCGGCCGGCTCAGCGCGTTCGGCGCTGGCGTCGGTCTCACCGGCCTGCTGCAGAGCTCGACCGCAACCGCCCTGCTGCTCGCCTCTTTCGCCGGACGAGGCCTGATCGCCCTGCCGATCGCGCTTGCGGTGATGCTCGGCGCCGATGTCGGCTCAACAATTGCCGCGCAGGTGCTCTCGTTCGACATCAAATGGCTGTGGTCGGTGCTGGTCGGCGCCGGCGTGATCATGTTCCTGGTCAATGAGGGCGACAAGCCGCGTGCGATCGCCCGGGTCCTGATCGGCCTCGGGCTGATGCTGCTGTCGCTCGCTCACCTCGCCGGAGCCGCCGCCACGCTGCGCGAATCCGCGACGTTCCGCTCGTTGCTGACCGGGCTCGCCGGCGAGCCGCTGCTCGGCTTCATCGTTGCGACGGCGGTGACCTGGCTCGTGCATTCCAGCCTCTCGGTCGTGCTGTTGGTGATGGCGCTTGCCGCCGCGCACGCACTGCCGGTGCCGCTCGCGCTTGCGCTCGTGCTCGGGGCCAATGTCGGCGGGGCCCTCGCCCCGTTCCTATCGTTGTCCGGTTCGCCGCCTGCCGCACGGCGCGTGCCGCTCGGCAATCTCGCCATGCGCGCCGCGATCGCGCTGCCGATGCTGTTCGTGGTGGCGCCGATCGCGTCATTGCTGGCCGCGATCGAAGCCGACCCGGGCCGGCTGACGATCAATTTCCACACCGGTTTCAACCTGACCGTGGCGTTGATTTTCCTGCCCTTGGTCGGAACCGTCGCGGCGCTCGCCACGCGCGTCTGGCCCGACCAACCGCAGCCGATCGATTCCTCAAAGCCACGCCATCTTGACGCCAGCGTGCTCGACACGCCCTCCGAGGCGCTCGCTTGCGCCATGCGCGAGACGCTGCACATGGGCGACCGCGTCGCCGACATGCTGCGCCAGGCCCTGGTCGTGTTCGAGAAATCCGATGCGAAGCTGGTGAAGGAGGTCGAAAAAGCCGATAACGCCGTGGACGAGTTGCACGAGGCGATCAAGCTCTATCTCGTCAAGGTCTCGAAATCGGAAATGTCCGACGAGGAGAGCCACCGCTACGTCGAGATACTCACCTTCACCACCAATCTCGAGCACGTCGGCGATATCGTCGACAAGAACCTGATGGAGCTCGCGGCCAAGAAGATCAAGAATCAATACGCGTTCTCGCCGGAGGGCCTCAACGACATCCGCCGCATCCATGCGCAGGTGATGGACAATCTACGGCTTGCCTTCAATGTGTTCGCAACCCGCGACGTCGCGCTCGCGCGCCGCCTGCTCGCCGAGAAAGCCAGCATGCGCAGCGCCGAGTTGGAGGCGGCCGACCACCATTTCGGACGCCTGCGCGAAGGCCGGCCAGAATCGATCGAGACCTCGTCGATTCACCTCGACGTGATTCGCGACCTGAAGCGGATCAACGGCCACCTGACCTCGGTCGCCTACCCGATACTCGAAGTCGCCGGCGAGCTGCGCGACAGCCGCCTGCGCGAACGCGCCGCCGAGCAGAAGGGGACAGCGCCGCTGCCGGCCGGCAAGGCGGTAGCATCGTAGGCTCGACTTGCTTACCGGGGACCAACGCCGCTTGGAGCAGTGTGCTCGACCGATGCCGCGATGGCGCGCAGATCGGCCGCCACTGCCGGATATCTGTCGGCGAGCTCGTCGAGCCGTCCGATCTCGACGTCCGCTGGAATCACCCCCGGCCACTCCGTGCTCGCCCCCAGGAACCATCGACGGCGGCCAATCAGACGCGCGGTATGGAACGTATTCCCGGGGATCAGCAACTGCACGCGCTGGCCGTCGCGCAAGTCGGGTCCGACAACGATCCGCTCGGTTGACCCGTCGGCGTGCAGAAGAAACACCTCGATCGGATCACCCAGGTAATAGTGATAGAGTTGGTCGTTGCGGATCCGATGCAGCCGCACCGGCGCGCCGGGCGTCACCATGAAATAGAGCGCAGACCCGAGAGGACGGCCGTCTGCAAACGGTGCCGGCAAGCCATCCTTCGCGATCGACAGTTTGCTTAGAAAAGTTACGCGCACGAACCCGCAAGTGGCATTGGGCTCGAGCTGCAGCAGACGGAGGATCTCGTCGGAAGTGAGCTCATCGGCCATATGGGCGTCCTGCAGCTTTTGCTGCGCGGGCGCGAGCGACGGCGTCATCCCGGCAGCTCCAACGAGCGCCGCACCCGTCAGCACCCGGCGCCGGCCGATCACGGGTGAACCACATGTTGTCACGGCATCCCCTCACTTCAGCCAAGGTGCACCGGTGCGCAAACGCCTGCAAGCCGCATCTGCGCGGGGTCGTCCTCGCCCACGTGTTGCACGGAAGACCGCGGCAGGCATTGTAATGATGGTGACAAAGGACGGGGAGGAATTTTGCTCACCTCCTCTGCGCCGAAACAAGGCCTTGTTTGAGAAAGATATTTTGGGTCGGCTCGGCTTGTCCCGCACCAGGATGCGAGCGGCACCCGCACTGGCCGGCGGCCCAGCGCGGAGGCCGAGCGTCCCTGTGTTCAGATCGCGCTGGCGGCGATGTTCACCGTGAGCGCCAGCAGCGCGGCATTGAAAATGAACGATATGATGCTGTGCGCGAACACGGTGCGGCGTATCATTTGGGAACTCACCATGACGTCGGACACCTGCGCGCACATTCCGATCACGAAGGAAAAATATAGAAAATCCCAGTAGTCAGGGCCGGCTTGCGCGAGGCCAGGAAATTCCATTCCTCCGCCCTTGCTCTCCTTCTCATCGTAGTATTCGTGCGCGTAATGCAGCGCAAATATCGTGTGCGTGAACGCCCACGAGAGCACGATCGTCGACGCGGCGAATGCGAGCTGTATCGGTTGGCGCGGCGCTCCTCCCGTTCCCAGCAGCGCGAAAATGGCGGCGAGGCTCGCAAAAGCGGCGATCGCGGTCAGCACGAGGATGGCGATCTGCCCTTCATCCTGCAGACGGGCGCGCCACCGGATGTGAACATTCTCGGATTGTACCGCCAGTTGGAACACCAGCGCGAGATAAAGCCCGACGCAGAGGTCCCAGCCAGCGAGCAAGCGGGTTGGCAGTCGCCAGTCGGTCAGCGACAGGACGACAACCACCACCACCCCAACAGCCGCCGAGGTGAACAGCCGCGGTCGACTCCTTATGATGCGGATAAATTTGGGCAGATGATGTTTCACAGCTGTGGTGCGCTCATGCGAAAGACGGCTGGCGCGTGTGAGGCCGCAACCACACGGGTCGCCCAGTGCTGCTATCATATTTGGCCGTCATCCGTGATGTGGTCATGGGTGCAGTCTACCAGACCGAGGGCTGCGTGACCCCCGTAAGTTTCTGGCATATCAAAGGACCAGGGCTGAGCTCCGAGATTGCCCCACAAGCTAAGCACGGCTCGCAATCTCGATCACCTCTTGCTCGCTGGGAAATGCAACTCCGAGAAAGCCCAGATACATGGGAATCTGCGCGTCCAGCATGTGATGGCCGTGGTGGGTGCGCATCCCGCGCTTTGCCGCCGTGCTTAGAAGTTCAGTATCCTTCGGCTTCATGACGATGTCGCAAACAATCGTGTTCTCGGCGAGCAGCTCTGGGGCGAACGGAAGCGGATCGTCGGGCTGCAATCCGCACGGCGTTGCGTTGATGGCGAAATCGACCGGGGCCGGCGGAGTTTCGACGATCTTGACCGGCAGATTCCGATAGTAATGCAATAAGCGTTCGGTGACCGCGGTCGCCCGCTCGTAATTGGCATCAGTGAGGTAGAGCCGTGCCACGCCAACTTCGGCAAGGGCGGCGGCGATGGCGGAACCGCCGCCGCCCACGCCAACGAGCCATACCCTCGCGCCTTTGGCAGAATATCCGCGCAGCTCGAGCCCGCGCACGAAGCCCGACCCGTCGACGATGTCGCCGAGTAGTGCGCCGTCCGGCTCGAGGCGGACCAGGTTCACGCTGCCCGCGGCCTGTGCCGCGCGGGTCAGCCGGTCGAGCATCGCAGGGATGGTCGGTTTATAGGGAATGGCAACCGTAATCCCGCGGAAATTGTGGATGGTGCGCAGGCCCTGGACGACGACAGCGAGCCCCGCCTCGTCGGCATGCATGGGCACCCAGATGGCGTTGAAGCCAAGCGCGCAGAACACCGCTTCCATTACCTGCGGCAGCCTTACCTGTGCGACGGGATTGCCGACGGTACCAAACAGCAAGGTATTTCCATCGATATGAGACCTTGGCGAATTCATTCTACTTGATCGACCATCACTGCCCGGCCGGTCTCCGCTGATCGGTGAATAGCCTGCGCCGCCGCCAAGGTACGGGTCGCATCAGTACCACTGACGCGCGGCCGCTCCTCGCCGCGAATGACGCGGCGGAAGTGCCGCAGCTGACGAACCAAAGGATCTCCGCGGACAACATTCACCCGCTCACGTACCAGCTTGGCGCCCCAGCTCTTCTCGCCAGGGTAATGCCACAGCTCCAGACTAGGCACAGCCAATGAGCCCTCGGTGCCCGCGAACAGATAACAATCCACCTGCTGCTGCGGGTACATCGGATTCTCACCCGAGCTGATTTCCCAGCTCCATGGGGCGGCGACGGTGTCGGAGAGGGTAAAGGTACCGAGTGCGCCGTTGTCGAAGCGCAGGAGGACCACCGCCGTATCCTCGACATCGAATTCGCGAACGGCACGAGACGTCATCGCCTGCACGCTTCCGATTTCGCCGCAAATGAACCGCAACTCATCCATGTCATGAATGAGATTGATGAGGATCGGTCCGCCTCCCAGCTTGCGGCGCCATGCTGTCCCAAATTAGTCGTCAGGTTTGCGCAGCAGCCATAACCCGACGACTCCCGTGATACGGCCGATCGAGCCGCCTTGCACGATTTCGCGCGCTTTCTCGATGATCGGATTGTGCCGCCGATGGTGACCGACAAGGAGCGCAATGCCGGCGTGCTCGGCTGCTTTTGTCAGTCCGCGCGCGGCAGCGACCGTTTCCCCGATCGGCTTTTCTATCAGTATCGCCATGTCGCGCGCAGCGCACGCGCGGCCGATCGGGACGTGCAGCGCGTTGGGTGTGGCGATGATAACTCCATCGAGCCCTTCCTCCTCGAACCTGCGCGAATATTCGGCGAAATAGGGAACACCACGTTGCCCTGCGTAAGCCGCTGCCTCGGAGACGGGATCTGCGATGGCGGCAAGCACACAGCTTGGTTCCTTTTGCATGATCTCGATGTGCTTGCGCCCGAAAGCGCCGGCACCGATCACACCGATGCGAACCGGAATCATCGCCTTAATGTTTAGTGGGCGTCGCGTGGCCGCCGAGGAATAGTCGATTCAGATCTGGATCATCGAGAAGCTCCGAGGCTGGCCGGTCGAGCGCGAGCCGGCCCATCTCAAGGACCAGCGCACGATCTGCAACGGTCAATGCGCTGCGCACGTTCTGCTCGACCATCAGAACCGTAGTCCCCGCATCGACCAGCCCGCGCAACAGCCGGAGCACCTCCTGGCTGATCTTGGGCGAGAGGCCGATCGACGGCTCGTCGATGAGCAGAACCCGCGGCCGCAACAACAGGGCGCGGCTGATCTCAAGCTGCTTCTGCTCACCTCCACTCAGCGTCGAAGCTTGGTTGTCGATCCGCTCTTTCAACCGAGGGAAGCGCTGCAACACTTCGTCGATGCGCTCATTCAACACGGTCGTGGGCAACGTGATGCCGCCGAGTTCGAGGTTATGCAATACGGTCAACGAGGGGAACAGATTGCGGCCCTGCGGAACGAAGGCAATGCCTTGGCCCAGGAGATCGCGCGGGCTCTTTCTCGAGATAACCTTGCCCTCGAAACGGATTTCGCCCGATCGGGGCGTGAGAATTCCAAACAGTGTTTTCAGCACCGTGGACTTGCCGGCGCCGTTGGGGCCGATCAGCAGCGTGATCTCGCGCTCGCGAGCGTCGAGCGTGAGATCGTTGAGAATCATCATGCTGCTGGTGTAGCCGGCAACCACCTGCTCGAATGCGATCAGACTAGTTGCCAAGATAGGCCTCCAGCACAGCGCGATTCGACTGGATCTCGCGCGGGGGTCCCTCCGCAAGGACCTTGCCCTCCACCATACAGACGACGCGCGGACATAGCCGCATGATGAAATCCATGTTGTGCTCGATGACCACGAAGCTGCCGCCTTGCACCTTGTTGAGCTCAATGAGCAGTTCACGAAGCTGCTCTACGAGGCTTGGGTTGACCCCGGCACATGGCTCGTCGAGCAGCACCAGCCGCGGCGCCGGCATGAAGGCCATGGCGATGTCGATCAGCTTTTGCTGGCCATAGGACAAGCTGCCTGCCGACAGTGTCGCCACAGGATCGAGCCGGAACAGCCCGATCATCTCATCTGCGTGAGGCCCGACCCCAGCGTCCGGTTGCGCGAACAGGCGTCCAGCCAGGGTGCCTTTCGTTTCCTGGGCGGCGGCGATGAGATTGTCGCGCACTGACAACTTACCAAAAACCTGGAGCGTCTGGAACGTTCGCCCGACCCCGCGGCGGCTGAGCTCAAGTGGCGACATTCCCGTAATGTCCTCACCGCAAAACTCGACATGTCCTGCAGTCGGCTTGATTTGCCCCAAGATGCTGTTGAAAAGCGTTGTCTTCCCGCTGCCGTTCGGACCGATGACGCCGACGATTTCGCCGGGTCCGACAGAAAGGCTGACGCCGTCGACGGCCCTAATCGCGCCATACGATTTGCGCATGTCCCGCACTTCGAGAAACGGCATCATTTTGCGGCTCGGCGTAGTTGAAGGCGCTTCGGAATCGACAGCAAGCCGCCTGGCAACCAAATCATCAGCACAACGACTGCGAAGCCGAAGATTGCGAGATACCAATTCTGGGCAAAGCGCAGCCACTCGGGGAGCAAAATCACAATAACCGATCCCAGGACCGGCCCGAAGAATCGCCCGGAACCACCGACAATGACCATCAAGAGCAGCATCAGTGATGCCGACAGGTGGAATGGTCCGGGCTCGATGAACTGTACGAGCGAGGCGAAGTACACGCCGGCGGCGCCGGCGTATGCGGCACCGATCGCGAATGCGAGAAGCGTGTAGAAGGTAATATTGATGCCGAGGCTTTCAGCGCGAATAGGATTGTCGCGCAGGCACGCGAAGGCGCGTCCCCATGGCGAGCGCAGCACCCAGGCGAGGATCAGCGCGAGCCCGATCACCGAGGCATAGACGAAATAGAAGAACTCGAGCGAGCCGTCGAGCTCGTGCCCGAACAGTGACGGGCGCGGGATGCCGGAAATGCCGAATGTTCCGCCGGTCAGCCATTCCTCGTTGCGGAAGAACAGGAAGACCAGCACGTTGAAGCCGAGTGTCGCAAAAGCGAGGTAGTGGTGCTGGACGCGCAAGGCGGGAAAGCCGAGCGCAAGACCGATCACGAAGCAGGCGATCACCGCAACCGGCAGGACGAACCAGAAATCGATACCCGCCTTCATCAGGATCGCGCCGATATAGGCGCCAATCCCGAGAAACGCCGCCTGACCGATCGACATCTGCCCGGCATAGCCGACGATGAGATTGAGGCCGAAGGCTGCCATCAGGTAGACACACCACAGGGTAGCGAGATAGACGCCATAGCTCTTGAGCACGAGGGGCAACAGCCCGAGCGCGACCAAGCCCGCGGCGAGCGCGAGCTTCTGGACGTTGCTCATACCTTCCTCTCCTCAATCCTGCCGAGCAGGCCCTCCGGCCGGAAGATGATCACAACGAGGAAGAGCATTAGCGCCACGCCTTCCTTGTAGGCGGGCGAGATATACGCGCCGGTCAGGCTTTCGAGAATGCCGACGAGCACGCCACCCAGCAGCGCACCTCTGGTCTGATTGAAACCGCCGATGATCGCCGCATAGAATGCTTTCAGGCCTATCGAATCGCCCATGTCGAACTTGAAAAGATAGGTCGGCGTGATCAGCAGCGCGGCGACGGCGGCGAGCGCCGCGTTGATGAGGAAGGTGTAAAGGATCATGCGTTTGACATTGATGCCGAGCACCGAGGCCGCGAAAGTGTTCTGCGCCACCGCCTGCATCGCCCGTCCGGTCACTGTGCGGTTTAAAAATGCTTGCAGGCCAATCACGATGATCCCCGCCACTACTAGCGACCCGATGTCATAGAACGAGATCCGCAAGCTGCCGATCGACACCAAGGTTTCCGGGAATAGATAGGGAAATGGCGAAGCCTCCGCGCTGTATCCTGCCTTGACGATTTGCTTGATGCCAATCGACAGTCCGAGCGTCGCGATGACCAGCGGGATCACGCCATGGCGCAATAGCGGATCGACAATGATCTTCTTGAAGCCGAACCCGAGGATCGCCATCACGACCGCGCAGGCCAGCACGAAAGCAAGCCACAGCGGCGCGCCAAGGAAGGCGATGAAGAAGAGCATCAGGAACGCCGGCATCATCACGAATTCGCCCTGGGCGAAGTTGATGGTTCCGGAGGCCTGCCACAGCAGAGTGAAGCCGAGCGCCGCGAGTGCATAGATCGCACCCGTGGCGGTGCCGGCGATCACCAGCTGCACGAAATCGAGCATCGTGGGCCGGCTGCTAATTCGTTTTGGCGCCGATCGGCGGGAGCGTCTTGAAAACAACTTGCTTGCCGCTTTCGACCTTGACCAAGAAGCTGTCGCGATCCAGATCGCCCTTCTCATTGTAGGTAACATCAAGAAGAACGCCGGGATAATCTTTGGAGGAAAGCGCGATTCCGTGCATTGCTTTCGCAAAGGCCTTGGAATCGAACTTGCCGATCTTCTCAGTCACCGCCTTTACGACATAGCCGGCGAGATAGCCTTTCATGCCATTGTGGTCGCTGCGATATTTGTATTCGGCGATAAACTTCTTATCAAAGTCCTGAATCGCGGGAACCGGCGCGTCGGGCGTAAGGCCGACATGGGCGATCGCGCCATCGGCGGCACTGCCGGCGAGTTCGATCACCTTCTGGCCGGCCAGCGTGGTCTCACCGAGGATCGGCTTGTCGTATCCCTGCTTCTTCAGCTCGCGCAGCGCGCGCGCGGACTCCTCTTCGTTGGTGTAGACGAAAACGGCATCGGCGTTTGATTGCTTCGCTTTGAGCACCGCGGCCGTGA
>WNGA01009650.1_pt1 | contig 14822 bp, 10 predicted proteins | sample 5400061 | NCBI WGS metagenome assembly WNGA01 (sample SAMN13153366, study PRJNA577476) | soil metagenome | isolation source: 100 cm soil or saprolite under grassland replicate 2 | place: USA:California | collected 2016-06-15
GTTGGCCCCGTTCGGGATCAGCGCCAGCACGCCCGATTCGGAGTCGACCCGCACCTCGTAGCCGCGGTTGCGCGTGACCGCCTGCTCCCGCGCGGCCCGCATGAAATTGGCGACGCCGGCTGCCTCGGCGCGGATTCTCAAGCCGTCGGCGCCGCGGCCGATGGCCGGAACCCCCACGGCCAACGCGACGGCCAGGACGAGCAGGACTACGACCACTTCGATGAGGGTGTAGCCGCCTCTCATGGGCCCGCGTCTCACTTCACGGACCAGGACGTCACGTCCGCGTTCTCGCCTTCGCCCCCGGCCGCGCCGTCGAAGCCGTAGCTCACGATGTCGTACTCTCCGTGGTCCCCGGGGCAGCACTTGTACTGGTAGGGCTTGCCCCACGGATCGTTCGGCACGGCGGGCTTCTTGAGGTACGGACCGTTCCAATTCGGGACGTTGGGATTGCGGACCAGAGCGTCCAGTCCGACGGCGCTGGGCGGGTACGCGCCGACGTCCAGGCGGTACTGGTCCAGTGCGGCTCCGAACAGCTCGATCTGCGCTTTCGCTGTCGCCTGCTTTGACTGCCCGACGCGGCCGAAGAGCCGCGGCCCCACCAGCCCGGCGATCAGCCCCAGGATGATGATGACCACCAGCAGCTCGATGAGCGAGAAGCCGCGCTGGCCGCGGATACGAGCCGCGGCTTTGCTGAGGCTCCTCGTCGTGCTGCCGGCGATTGTCGGTGTTGGATGAGGCATGGGTTCAACCTCGGGCTGCGTAGACCGGTAACCCTATCTTACAGGGGAATGTCGGTGATCGAGAAAATCGCCAGGAGCATGGCGACGACGATGAAGCCCACGAGGAGACCCATGACCAGGATGATGCAGGGCTCGGCCAGGGCGATAAGGCGCTTCACCAGGGTCCGCGTATCGCTCTCGAATGCCGCGGCGGCCTTGAGCAGCATGTCGTCGAGGTGGCCCGTCTCCTCGCCGACCCGCACCATGTGGATGGCCAGGGGCGGGAAGGCCTTGGACTCGGTCATGGGCCCCGCCAGGCCGGCGCCCCGCTTGACCCCGTCCACCAGGCTGCCCACGGCGGCGGCCAGCACCTGGTTGGACATCATGTCCCTGACGACGGTCAGCGCCCCGATCATGGACACGCCGCTCTGGAGCAGGGTGCCCAGGATGCGCGTGAAGCGCGAGACCTCGGTCTTGAGCGCGACTTCGCCGATCACCGGGAGCCGCAGGAGCAACCGGTCCGCGCGAAGCCGGCCGGTGGCGGTGGAGAGGATCACGCGCCCCGCCAGCGCCACGGCGAGTGCGCCGAGCGCTAGCGCCCACCAGAAATGCTGCATCCACGTGCTGACCGAGAGCAGGACCTGGGTCGGGACCGGGATGCTCTGCCCCAGATCGCGGAAGATGTCCGCGAAGCGCGGGATCACGAAGGTCATGAGAAAGACCACCGCGCCGCTGCCGACGAGGGTGAGCAGGCTCGGATAGATCAGCGCGGAGACCAGCGCGTCCCGGAACGCCTGTGCCTCCTCCAGGAACTCGGCGAGCCGCTTGAGCGTGACTTCCAGCACGCCGCCCTTTTCGCCGGCCCGCACCATGTTGATGTAGAGCCGTGAGAACGGACGGGGGTGGTGCTTGGCCAGCGCGTCGCCGAGCGAGGCGCCGCCGCGCACGCTGCGTAGCACGTCGCCGGTGATGATCTTGATGCGCGCGCTCGCCGCCAGCTCTTCCTGGATGCCGAGCGCGCGGTCGAGCGGCAGGCCGGCCTCGAGGAGCATGGCCAGCTGCTGGGTGAAGGCGACCAGCTCCCGGCCCTTGACCCGGCCCTGTCCGAGAGTCGGCCAGGCGAGTCCCGCCAGGCCGCGGCCCTCGGCCTGGGACGCCACCTCAATGGGGAAATAGGCGTCCCGCTGGAGGCGCTCGATCACGGCCCGGGCATCCGGCGCCTCCATGACGCCGTCGATCGTCTGGCCCCGCTGGTCCGCCGCGCGATAGACGAAGACCGCCACGCCGCTCTATGCCCCCTCTTCGGATTCTTCCTGCGTGACCCGCAGAATCTCGTCCACGGTCGTCACTCCGGCGCGGGCCTTGGCCCAGGCGTCGTCCCGCAGCGACACCATGCCCCGCTCCGCGGCGTGGCGGCGAATGGCTCCGGTAGGCGCTTTTTGCAGTATGAGCCGGCGCGCCTCCTCGGTGACCACAAAGAGCTCGTAGATGCCCACGCGACCGCGATAGCCGGTCCCGCGGCAGTCGGTGCAACCCTTGCCGCGGAAGAGCTCCGCGCCCTGGGTGTCGGTGACACCGATGGCCAGCAGGTCGGCCGGGTTCGGCGGGTGCGATGAGCGGCAGGCCGGGCAGATGCGGCGCACCAGGCGCTGGGCCAGCACGCCGTCGAGCACGGAGGAGAGGAGGTAGGGCTCGCAGCCCATATCTTGCAGTCGGGTGACGGCACCGGGGGCGTCATTCGTGTGGAGCGTGGAGAAGACCATGTGTCCGGTCAGTGCCGCCTGGATGGCAATCTCGGCCGTCTCCAGATCGCGGATCTCGCCGACCATGATCACGTCGGGATCCTGGCGAACGATGTGGCGCAGCCCGCTGGCGAAGGAGAGCCCGATCTTGGGCTTGACCGGGATCTGGTTCACGCCTTTGAGCTGGTATTCCACGGGGTCCTCGACCGTGATGATCTTCTTGTCGGCGGAGTTGATCTTGTCGAGCGCCGCGTAGAGCGTGGTGGTCTTGCCGGAGCCGGTTGGCCCCGTCACGAGCAGGATGCCGTGCGGGCGCCGGATGAGTCGATCGAAGGCGGCGGCCACGCTCGGGGCGAAGCCCAAGCGGTCAAAGGGCATGAACGCGGACGTGCGGTCGAGGAGCCGCATCACGACGGACTCGCCGTGGACGGTGGGGACGGTGGACACCCGGATGTCGATCCGCCGGCCGCCAGCCGTCACGCGGATACGGCCGTCCTGAGGCAGGCGCCGCTCGGCGATGTTCAGCTCGGCCATGATCTTGACGCGGGAGGTGAGCGCGGCCTGGAGCCGCCGGGGAGGGGACTCCTGCTCGTAGAGGATGCCGTCGACCCGATACCGCACCCGCAGCGTGTCCTCGAAGGGCTCGATGTGAATGTCCGAGGCCTCGGCGGCCATGGCTCCCTCGATCAGCAGGTTGACGAGACGGACCACCGGCGCCTCGAAGGCCATGTCGCGGAGCTGGTTGACGTCCTCTTCCCGATCCCCATCGCTCTCCGTCGGCGCGATGCCCTCCACGAGCTTCTGCAATGCCGTGGAGGCGCCGTAGGTGACCTCGATGGCTTCGACAATGGCCTGCGACGGCGCCACGCAAAGTTTGACCGTCATCCCGAGGTTCTGACGGAGATCGTCAAGGAGGATGGGATTGGTGGGATCGGCCGTGGCCACGGTGACGGTCGAGCCTTCCACGCTGACCGGGCATGCGACGTACTGCCGCAGGTACTTGGGAGAGAGGTTCTTGAGAAGCGGCAGGGTCGACGGCATCTCCTCGGACCCCAGGTACGGAATCCCCTGTTGGGCGGCCAGGGCTCGCAGCACGTCTTCCTGCGATGCCGCACCCATGGCGACCAGGACCTCTCCGAGCCGCTCGTGCCCCGCCTTGGAGCGGGACAGGGCATCTTGAAGCGTCTCGGTGCTGATGACGCGGGCCTCCACGAGGATCTGCCCAAGAGGCCGGCTGAGGGCTGCGATCGATGGCGTTGCCACAGTCTGTGAATTATCCGCCCCGCCGCCAGCGGCCGTCAAGCAATTTACTCCGCCTCCTGCATGAAAAGGTCGTATATCCGCAAACATACATTCTGGTGTGTGAGACCGTGGTAGCAGCCCTCGGTATCGTTGCAGGCGTGGGCGGTCCCCAACCGCCCCCCGCCTGGTATAAGATAAATTCAGTCATGTTGATCGATCCCCAATAACCCTTGGAGGAGATCCGCTTGTCACCCTCGCGATCCCGAGTTCTCGTCATCGGCCTTGATTGCGCCACCCCCGACCTCGTCTTCGATCGCTTTCTGCCCGAACTCCCCACACTGCGGGACTTGGTGGCGCGGGGACAATGGGGACGGCTCGAAAGCACCATCCCGCCCATTACCGTGCCCGCCTGGGCGGCCATGATGACCGGTAAGGACCCTGGTGTTCTCGGCGTGTACGGCTTCAGGAACCGCAAAGACTACTCCTATGACGGCCTGTCCACCGTGAGCTCCGGATCCGTCCGCGAGCCCTTGATTTGGGATTTGCTCTCCGCACAGGAGCGACCGAGCATCGTCGTCGGGGTGCCTCCGTCGTATCCTTCCAAGCCGATCGTTGGATGCTCGGTTGCCTGCTTCCTGACTCCCCCGGATCCGACCAAGCCCGCGACCCAGCCGCCAAGCCTCATCACCGAGATCGAGAAGGAGTACGGTGCCTACGCCTTCGACGTCCTGGACTTCCGAACGGACGACAAGGACCGGTTGCTGCGAGACATCCACCACATGACGAAGCAGCGCTTCAACGTATTCCGCCACCTCGTGAAGACCCGGCCGTGGGACTTCGCGATGGCGGTGGATATGGGGCCGGATCGGCTTCATCACGGATTCTGGAAATTCTTCGACCCGGCGCACCGCAAGCACGAGCCCGGCCATCCGCTGTCCACGGCCATCCCGGACTATTACCGGCTGGCCGACGCCGAGATCGGCGAGCTCCTCAAACAGGTCGGTGACGACACCACGGTCCTCGTCATGTCGGACCACGGCGCCAAACGCATGGACGGCGGTATTTGCATCAACGAATGGATGATCAGAGAGAGGCTGCTGACGCTCTCGGCCCCGGTGAAGGGGATCATGCCGTTTGCGAAAGCGCCGATCGACTGGTCGGGCACGATGGCCTGGGGCGAGGGCGGTTACTACAGCCGCATCTTCATGAACGTCAAGGGGCGGGAGCCCAAGGGAATCATCGAGCCCGGGGACTACAACAAGGTGCGCGACGATCTGGCCGCGCGGCTCGAGGGCATGACCGACGAGTCCGGTCGGGTGCTGGGAACCAAGGTCTACAAGCCGGAGAAGATCTACCGCGAGGTGCGCGGCGTGGCGCCCGATCTCATCGTGCTCTTCGGGGACCTTCACTGGCGCTCGGTGGGGACCTTCGGCCACGGTACGGTCTGGGTCTACGAGAACGACACGGGCCCCGACGACGCCAACCACGCCATGCACGGGCTCTATATCCTCGCGGGCCCGAACGTGACGGCCCGCGGCCGACAGGACGGACGCTGGAACCAGATCGCGCCGACCCTGCGCCGCCTCCTGGGGCTGGCGCAGCCGGCAGACGCGTCGGCGAGCCCGCTGCTCTGACAGCACCGCCGGATCCTGAGCCTTCCGGGACTTTCACGGGCGCCGGTGTGCCCGCCGTGGAGGTAAGAGGATCAAATTCGTGAAGTTTCCGGTATTGTTTCCAGGAACATAGCCAGGCCCCAATGCCCTGGACGCGAGCTGGCTCTGGCCTCGTGGCACGCCTGCGAACCTCCCCGCCACGGTCGGGCTCGCGCGGTCCCATCCGGCGGTCTCTAACCGGCCGGGAAGACAACCCTTTCAACCCTTCGCTGGGCACGAGACACGATGCTTCGCCGGAAATCCAATCGTTGCTTGACAGCAGGGCGCGCCTTCCGATACTCATTGGAGACCGTGTAATCAATCTCGTTCCGAGAGGATATCAGCCTCGTGAGTCACGGAGACGCAACGGGCCTTTCGATTCGGCTGCGGGACCAGGCTGCTCGGGAGAAGGCGACCGCTCCCGGCCGCAGCTGGCTCGCGACGCCGTCCATATCCTTTCGCCAACCCTCACGATAGGTCGCCCATGACCCGCAACGGCAAGTCCGACGTGTCTGTGGTGTTCCCTGCGTTCAACGAGGAGCTGAATCTCGAGGCAGTCGTGACCTCGGCCCTGACCATCCTTCCCCGGTTCACCCGCTCGTTCGAGATCATCATCGTCAACGACGGCAGCAAGGACCAGACAGGGGTGGTCGCCGGTCGGCTGGCCGGCCTGTCCGAGAAAGTGAAGGTCATTCACCACCCCCACAATCGCGGCTACGGCGCGGCGCTGAAGTCCGGGATCGAGCAGGCCAAGATGGACCTGGTGTTCTTCTGCGACTCGGACGGGCAGTTTGCGATCGAGGACATCTCTCGGCTCCTCGAGTGGATCGATCAGTACGACATGGTCATCGGCTATCGCGAGAAACGGCAGGATCCACGGCACCGGCTCTTGAACGCCAAGGCCTGGAATCTGCTGGTCCGGTTCCTGCTCGGACTCAAGGTCCACGACATCGACTGCGCCTTCAAGCTATTCCGGCGCGAGATCTTCGAGCGCATCCAGATCGACACCGTAGGCGCCATGGTCAACACCGAGATCCTGGCCCGGGCGCTCCGGAGCGGCTTCAAGCTCAAGGAGGTGCCGGTGCGGCATTTCCGGCGGCTGTACGGCGAACAGACGGGGGCCCGGCTGCGGGTCATCGTCAAGGCGTTTTACGAGCTCGCGAAGATCTATCGGAAGATCCGGTAGCCCGGTCGTGTCACCCTCCCTTCAGCGACCGCTCAAGCTCCTCGTCATCGGTCTGGACGGGGCAACGTGGAGCGTCATCGAGCCGCTGGCCCGTGCGGGGCGCGTCCCGAATCTCGCACGGATCATGCAGGGCGTCCAGGGTCCCCTGGAGTCCACCATTCCGCCTGTCACGCCCCCCGCGTGGACTTCCTTCATGACCGGCAAGAATCCCGGCAAGCACGGCCTCTACCATTTCGTGGAGCCGGAGCCGGGAAGCTATCAGATGCGCTATACGAACGCCCGGTCGCGAAGGGCCCGCACGATCTGGAGCATCCTGAGCGAGGCGGGCCGCCGGGTCGGGGTGGTCAATGTCCCGATGACCTTCCCGCCCGAGCCGGTCGACGGGTTCATGATCTCCGGCATGGACACGCCGGACGCCGCCAGCGACTTCATCTACCCCAAGAGTCTCGTCACTGACCTCAGGAAGGCCGTCGGCCCCGTCAAGCTCGACCTCCGGTACCTGGGATTCATGCACAGCGACGAGCGCCGTCGCCAGGTGCTCCAGGAGCTGGATGTAGTGGACGAGCAGCGCCTGCGTATGCTGCTCTACCTGCTCGAGCGCGAGCCGGTCGAGGTACTGATGGCGGTCTATGGCTCCCCGGACACCAGCCAGCACTACTTCTGGCACTACGCTGACTCCTCCCACTACCGCTACGACCCGCGTGGCGCGCAGACCTTCGGCAGCGCCATTGGCGATGTCTACGTGCGCCTCGACCGCCAGATCGGCGCGCTCATGGAGCGGGTGGCCGACGACGGCGCCGTGATGATCGTATCGGATCATGGTTTCGGTCCCACCTCGTCCAAGCTCCTCTACCTGAACCGCTACCTGGCCGAGCTGGGCCTCCTCGCGTACCGGAAAGCCGGGACGGCGGGGCTGGGTGGACTTGTCTCCCGCACCGTGCGCGGGACGGACCGGGTGCTGCGCGGCGCCCTGTCCTCCGACCAGAAGAAGCGGCTGGCCCGGATGTTCCCGAAGCTCCGCGTCCGGTGGGAGTCCTCGCTCACGGCGCTCAACGCTGTCGACTGGAGCGCGACCAAGGCGTACTGCAGCGAAGTCCTGGCCTCGCCGGCCAATATCTGGATCAACGTCCGGGGCCGCCAGCCCCAGGGCACGGTTGACCCAGGCGGGGAGTACCGCGAGGTGGTGGACTTCGTCGCCGAGCGGCTGCAGGCCCTGAAGGATCCGATGACGGGCCGGCCGCTGGTGCGGCGCGTGCTCCGCAAGGAGGAGGTCTACGATGGACCTTACGTCGACCAGGCGCCGGATGTTATGTTGGCGTGGTGGGAGGGGGAGGGGTTCAGCGCGAGGACCAGCCTTCCCCAAGACCGGGGCAGGCCGGTGGTCGCCGAGGCTTCTCCCGTGTCGGAGCGGGCGGAGTGGAGCGGCACGCACCGGCTGGAGGGAGTCCTGGCGATGCGCGGCTCCGGGATCCGGACGGGGGTCCGCGTGACGGGCGCCCGGATCGTGGATCTGGCGCCGACGATTCTCCATTTGCTGGGGCAGCCCGTCCCAGATGATATGGACGGCCGCGTGCTCACGGAGATCCTCGACCCGGAGCAGCTCGCGCGGCGGCCCGTGAGCTTCCAGACGACGGCGGCAACGGTCGAAGCGGAGGTCTCCGAAACCTACTCCGACGAAGAGGGCGAGATGATCCGGAAGCGGCTTCAGGACCTGGGCTATCTGGAGTAAGAAAAGGAGAGAGGGAGACTTCATGGGGCGGGTAGTCATCATCGGGCTGGACGGCGCGACGTTCGATCTCATCCGGCCCTGGGCCGCGGAAGGCAAGCTGCCCAGGCTGGCGCAGCTCCTGGCGGAAGGATCTGCGGGCAACCTGCGGTCCACCACGCCGCCTATGAGCCCGCCAGCCTGGTCGTCCTTCATGACCGGCAAGAACCCCGGCAAGCACGGGATCTTCGACTTCACGGAGCGCAAGCCCGGGACCTACGAGATCCAGTTCGTGAGCTCGCGGCACCGGAAGGCCGAGACGATCTGGAAGACGCTCTCCCGCGTTGGCCGGCGGGTCTGCGTGATCGGGGTCCCGACGACCTACCCGGTGGAGGCCGTCAACGGGGTGATGATCAGCGGCTTCGACGCGCCCACGATGAACGACAAGGCCATCCATCCTCCCGGGCTGTACGCCGAGATCAAGGAAAGAGTGGGCGAGTACATCATCTCGCCAAACGTCATGAAATTCGTGGACGACAGCCAGACGGACCTGGCGGTGGAGGCGATGCTCCAGTCCATCGACCGCAAGGCCGACATCGCCCGCTATCTCTGGAAGCGCGAGCCGTGGGACTGCTTCATGGTCGTCTTCGGCGAGACCGACAAGGTGGTCCACCACTTCTGGAAGTATCAGGACACCGGCTCCCCGCACTACGAGCCGCTCCCTCGGGACGCCCGCTTTCCGGAGCCGGTGCTGGCCGTCTACGAGCGCCTGGACGCCACCGTGGGCGAGTTCGCCGACCTGTGCGAGCCGGACACGACGTTGATGGTGGTTTCGGACCACGGAACGGGAGGGTCCTCGGACAAGATCATCTACGTCAACTCGTGGCTGGCCGAGCAGGGGTTCCTGGGGTTCCGCGGGTCGGGTGCCCTGGGAGGGCTCCACCGTCTCCGAAGGCGCCTGGACGCGCTCGCGGCGAAGGGGCTCGGCCGGGCCAAGGTATGGGCGCGGCGCCTGCTCTCGCCGGCGATTCGCAAGAACCTGCGCTACCGCACCGACGGGCTGGCTCCCCGGTTCGAGTCGATGCTGCGGTTCGCCCACATCGACTGGAAGCAGACCCGTGCGTACTCGGAGGAGAGCTCCTTCTACCCCGGGATCTGGATCAACCTCAAGGGCCGCGAGCCCAACGGCATCGTCCAGGCCGGAGCCGAGTACGAGGCGCTCCGGGACGCGCTCATCGAAGCGCTCCGGGGCTGGCGCGATCCCGAGACCGGGGACGCCGTGGTGGAACATGCGTGGCGGCGGGAGGAGATCTACCACGGGCCCTGGGTGGAGAAGGCGCCCGATCTCATGATCGGGTGGGGGCTGGACCGGGGCTACACGTACCTGAGCCGGCCCAGTTATACCTCCAAGGGAAAGCAGCCCATTCAGCGCCTGGACAGGAGGGAGTCGGGCATCTCCAAGTATATGATGAGCCGCTCGGGGAGCCACCGGGACCACGGCGTGCTGATGATCAAGGGGTCTGGTGCCACGCCCGGCGCGAACCTGGGCGAACCGGGGATCGTGGACGTGGCGCCGACGATTCTCTCCCTCCTGGAGGTGCCCATCCCGGAGGACATGGACGGGCGCGCGCTCATCGAGATTCGCCGGCATGACGCGGACGCGTCGGGCCGGGATGGCCGGCATGAGGAGAGGAAGGCCAATGTCTAGGGTCCTCGTCATCGCACTGGATGGCGCCACCTTCGATCTGATGAGGCCGTGGGTCGAGCAGGGACTGCTCCCCACCTTCGCGCGCCTCATGCGCGATGGCAGCTGGGGCGAGATGGCCTCCACGGTGCCACCAGTGACGGCTCCAGCGTTCACCTCGTTCATGACGGGGAAGAACCCCGGCAAGACCGCTGTCTTCCACTTCATCCAGCCGATCCCGGCGAGCTACGAGCTGCGCTACATCAATGCCGCGTCGCGCAGGTGCAGCTCCGTGTGGAAGATTCTCAGCGAGGCGGGCCGGAGCGTCGGGGCCATCGACGTGCCGATCACGTATCCCCCGGAAGAGGTGAACGGCTACATGATCGCGGGCACCGACACTCCCGACGAGCGCAGCGGGCTCACGCACCCCGCATCGCTCCACGACGAGCTGGCCCGAGCCTTCGGCGACGAGTACGTGCGCTTCGGCAGCATGCAGACCATGAGCAACATCCGGAAGGGTCCCCAGGTCTTTCTGGACGCCGAGCTGCGCGCGATCGACCAGCGCACGCGTCTGGCGCTGCACCTCATGCGGGAGCGGCCGACGGACGTCACCATGGTGTACTACAAGGCCACCGACCACGTGCAGCACCTCTTCTGGCACTACATGGACCCCGCGCACCCGCAGCACGACCCGGCCGGGGCGCGGGACCTCGGCGATGCCATCCTCCGCACCTACCAGCGGATCGACGACGCGGCCGCGCGGCTCCTCGGTGCGGTGCCGGCCGACACCAACGTTCTGGTAATGTCCGACCACGGCTTCGGCCCCTCGAGCCCCACCGTGCTCTACCTGAACCGCCACTTCGCCAAGATCGGGCTGCTCAAATACCGCGAGACCGCGCTCGGCGCGATGCACCCGCGGCGGCTGCTCCACGTGGTGGCCAAGCGCGCGCACCTGCTCCTCCAGCAGGCCCTGCCGCATCCGGTCAAGATCAGGCTGGCGCAGCTCTTTCCCTGGGCCCGGCGGAAGCTCGATTTCCACCGGACGAGCTTCGCCTCCATCGACTGGGCCCGCACCCAGGCCTACTGCACCGAGGTGATGGCCACCCTCTCCCCGGGCATCTGGATCAACCTGATCGGCCGCCAGCCCCAGGGAATCGTGCCGCCGGAGCGGTACGAGGAGGTGGCGAATGCGGTCATCGACAGCCTGTATGCGCTCACCGATCCCGCCACCGGCAAGCAGCTGATCACCCGGGTCCTCCGGCGGGAGGACATCTACAGCGGTCCCTATGCGCACCTGGCACCGGACCTCACGCTGGCCTCTTGGGAGGGCGAGACCTTCGTCTGCCGGCCGAGCACCCGAGGGCGGGACATCATCGAGAGCGAAGCGGGCCGACCGGTGAGCGGCTCGGACTGGACCGGGACCCACCGGATGAACGGGATCTTCATCGGTGCGGGCCCGGCTTTCCGCCCGGGCGCTCGGCCCTCGCCGAGCATCCTCGATCTGACGCCGACCATCCTTCACCTGGCGGGGGTGCCGGTCCCCGACGACATGGACGGGCGCGTCCTCGAGGATGCGCTCACGGAGGAATTCCTGGCTGGGCACCCGCTTCGCCGTCAGGCGGGTGACGACGTCGCGACGCCTGCCGGCGGGGACGACGATGGGTACTCCGAGGAGGAGGCCCAGAAGATCGAGGAGAAACTGCGTGGGCTCGGGTACATCGAATAGGCGCGGTGGCCTCGCCTATTGGACACTCGCTGGCAGGGCTGACGATCTACCTGGCGGCGACGCCCCGGACGCGCGTCGGCCAGGCCCTCCGGGAGGACTGGCGCAGGATCGTCGGCTTCATAGCGCTGGCGAATCTCCCGGACCTGGACTTCCTGATCGGGACCATCGTGTACGGTGAAGCCGAGCGCATCCATGGCGGGATCACTCACGGCCTGCCCTTCGCCGTGGCCGTTGCCCTCGTCGTCGCGCTCACCTGGCCCACGGAGGACCGGGGGCGCTCCTTCCTCCTCTGCCTCGCGGTGCTCGGCTCCCACGGCGTGATCGACCTGTTCACCTCGCACCGGGGGCTGGGGCTGGTGCAGACATCGGGCGTCACCATCCTGTCTCCCTTCGTGAGGGAGAAGATCGCCCCGCCCTTCGCGCTCTTCTACGGTTCCCTGCACGGGACGTGGGCCAAGCTCATGAGCCTGCACAACGTCGTGGTCGTGCTGTACGAGACCGTGATCTTCTCCGCCCTGCTCGGCTTCGTCGTATTCCTGAAGGAGCGGCGCGGTGACCGCCGCTGAGCGCGTTGCCTCTGCCCTCACCCGCGTAGAGCGCGCGCTGACCGCCGACCGCGTCGCCTTCAGTGTCGCGAGCATTGGGCTCGTGGCGGCGGCCCTCTTGAGTTGGCTCGTCACGCCGCTACAGTCAGGGATTCGAGGCTACTCCTTCCCGCTCCTGGGCCACGTGCTGCTGGCCGACGGCCGGCTGCGCCCCCTGCGGCTCTTCTCCTTCGGCATCGCGGCGCTCCTGCTGGCCATCGTGGTCGGCCTCGCGGCCTGGCGACAGTGGCGGCGGGCCGGCTTTTGGCTGGGCGCGGCCGCCGTGCTGCTCTCGCTCTACTTCGTGGGCCTGGTCACCCTCTGGCGCTCGGAGATCCTGGAGGCGGCGGTAGCCCAAAACCTCGAGCGCCTGAACATCAAGGTCTTCGACAGGATCGCGATCGGTGGCGTCGCCTCGCTCATGTACGTGAACGACCTGGGCACCGGCACGCTCTACGACCGGATCTGGAGCAGCCTCTGGCTGTATGGGTTCGGATGGCAGCTGGCCATCTCCTCAGGCCTCTTCCTGCAGTGCTGGGTCCTGGTCCGCGAGCGCCGCCTCGGGTGGCACGTGGTGGCGTTCGGCGGGGTCGTGCTGCTGTTGCTGGTGGGACTCGGCGGACGCGCCGTGGTCGCGGAGTTCTATGCGCTCCAGGGCGACGCCTTCGACGCCCGCGGCGACTTCACCGCGGCGCAGGAGGCGTACGAGCGAGCGCTCGGTTGGAACCGCGAGCCCCAGACTTACATATACCGCGGTAACCTCTACCTCGCGCGGAACGAATTCCTGCAGGCCCGCCAGGCCTACGGCCAGGCCCTGGCCATCAGGAAGGACCAGCCCGTGGCCCTCCGCGGCCGCGTCGATACCTACGTGCAGGCGGGACTCGACCATTACCGGGACGAAGAGTTCCACAAGGCCATCGGGGAGTGGGAGCCGGCGCTGGAGCTGGACCCCGCGCAGGTGCAGGTGCCGTTTTTCCTTGGAAGGACGAACTTCGCGGTCCGGCGCGACCGGACGGCCATTCTGGCCAATGAGATGGCGCTGGAACGGACCGGGGACCAGCTCGTCAGGGCCGATCTCTTCATCGTCCTGGGTGACGCCTACTACCGGCTGGGCGAGTTCGTCCGGGCGCGGGAGATGTACAGTAGCTCCCTCAACCAGTATCAGTCGGTGACCTACCTCCTCAACTGGACGGCCCGAAAGCGGCTCCAGGGGATATGATCCGCGGCGGTTTCCGTCACCTCCGCGAGGGAGGGTTGCTGGCGCCCCTCGCGCTGGTCGCTGGCTTCGGCGTGGTCCTGGGCGGCATCGCGTGGACGACCTTTGTCGGGCCTGGCCCCGTCCGGTATCCCGTGGCTTGGCGAGCGCCCTGGATCGTCCTGCCCGGCAGCCCGATCACCCAGACGTACTTCCGGAAGAAGCTCTACCTGAGCGAGCCTCCCCGCCGGGCCTGGATCAAGGTCGTCGCGCCGAACACCTACACCCTCTATGTCAACGGTGAGCCGGTCGGCGGCGAGAAGAGCGTGCTCCGGAATGTAACCGGATTCCACGACATCACCGCGAAGCTCCTGGCCGGGACCAACGTCATCGGGTTCGATGTGGAGCAGAGCACCTATCGGGGCAGGGCCCGACTGGCCGTGGAGGGGGAGTTCGAGGGCTGGCACGGGATCCGCACCCCGATCGCCTCGGACACGACGTGGAAGGCCGCGCCGTACCGCCAGCGCCAGCCGGACGGCGGCCCGGCTTGGTTCGACATCGCCTTCGACGACACCACCTGGCCCAAGGCGGTGACGGCGGGCACGCCCGGGCCGGCAGACTACTCGGCCGTCCCGAAGCATCCGTGGGTCTTCACCGGTGGCTTCGAAGGCCACTGGGTCTGGGCTCCGCAGGCCGCCGCCGACAAGGTTTACTTCCGGCACAGACTCGAGGTGCCGGGCGGGGCGCGGGTCGGGTGGTTTCGGGTGGTCACGTCCGTCGGGTTCTCCCTGGTCATCAACGGCGTCCCCGTCGCTGAGCACAAGGGGCCAGCCGACGAGGCTCTCCCGGCGCCGCGGCTCCACGTGAGCGCGTACGACGTCACGCGGTTCCTGCGCGCGGGTCCCAACGTGATCGGGGTCAAGGCCTACACGAAGCGGGCCGAGCGCCGCCTCTACCTGGACGGTCTCGTGACCGACGGAGACGGGCGCGATCACCTCTTTGCGACGTCCCCGGAGTGGAAGGCGGCGGTATCCCCGTCCGGGGACTGGGCCGCGCGCGGCTACGACGACTCCGCCTGGTCCCCTGCCGTGACGGTCGCCCGGGTGATGCCGGGCGACGGGCCGCTGTCGGAGGGCATCCAGTCGACCGACCCGCCGGAGACGTACCGGCTGGTGAGGCTCGGCCTTTACCTCGGCATCCTGGTGCTCGGGGCGCTCGCCGCGATCGCGCTCTGGTACCTGGGCGCCGCCGCGCGGCGCCGGATCCGGGGCGTCGAGCTGAACGAGGCGCTCGGCCAGCAGGCCCCGGCCTTCGCTCTCGCCGTCGGAATCCTGCTGGCGGCGCTACTGGTGAGGTACGACTACCGGTTCGACCCCGCCTTCCCGTA
>WNGA01014711.1_pt1 | contig 14822 bp, 11 predicted proteins | sample 5400061 | NCBI WGS metagenome assembly WNGA01 (sample SAMN13153366, study PRJNA577476) | soil metagenome | isolation source: 100 cm soil or saprolite under grassland replicate 2 | place: USA:California | collected 2016-06-15
ACGACGCGCACGCCCTGGCCCACTCCGTAGCGGCCCATCGCCTCCGAGAACTGCGCGGCGGAGGGCATCATGAAGCGCAGCCGAGAGGTGCGGTCAGACAGCTCCTCGTGGAGGTCGGCGAAGCCGGCGCCCGGGATATGGCCTTGCGCCCATCGGGCGCGACCTGACTCGATGCGGTAGCCACCCGGCACGTCGGCGGTGCGCAGGTAGACGGTGCACTCCAGCACCCTGACGCCAGGGTCGTCAAGGTGCTCCGCGAGCCAGCCCGTCTCGACAAGAAGATCGCGACCGGAAGGCATGACGGCAGAGACCTTATCACGAAACGGGACTCCGCAGTTCCGCGGCCTGCACGATGTCCGGCGAGGCGACCCTGTTTCGTGGAAGAGCATCTCCGCCGCATCGAGCGTGCCCCATGCTGAAATGTTGCTGGATGTTGCCTCTCTCCGGCGGATACTGATTCGACTGACGTCCCTTCGTTCCCCGGAGGAGCGCGATGGGCCCGCGGCCCGGGCTGGCAGTCTTCACCAGGACACTCCGTCTCTGTGTGGTGATCACCTGGCTCGTCCACGTGGTCACCTACCTGCTCAACACGCAGCTGCCGCTGCAGATCGTCGCTCTTGGCGGCACCCATGGTCAGGTCGGCTGGCTCTTCGCGGTCAACACCGGCATCGCGATGGTGCTGCGCCCTCAGGTCGGCGGCTGGGTCGACCGCTACGGCGCGCGCGAGTTGATGCTGGCGGGCGCCAGCGTGCTCGTCATCACGATGGGTGCGCTCAACGTCGCCGGCACGCCGTTCGCGCTGATCGCGCTGATGGCGGGCCTCGGCATCGCTCTCGCGCTCGTCTCGACGACAGGGAGCATCGTGGTGGCCGAACAGAGCCCGGCCGGCCGGCGCGGCGAGGCGCTGAGCCTCTACTACGTGGCGTCCTCGGTGGGAGTGGCGCTCGGCCCGCCGGCGGGCTTCGCGCTGGCCGCCCTTGGCGGCGCCGCGCTCAACTTCGCGGTAGTCACCGCGCTGAGTCTGGTCGTGGCCGGCCTGGCCGTCGCAGTGCGAACGCCGCCCGGTAGCCCCGGCCTTCCTGGAGGGTTCCGACGCCCGTGGAGCCGCCACACCGTGCCTGCCTCGATCGCGCTCATCATCATCACCACGGGCCACACCACCGTCTACGCGTTCCTCCCGATGCACGCGGCCGCCGCTGGCCTCGGCAGCGCAGCGTGGTTCTTCCCCCTCATGTCGGGCTGCACCATCGCCAGCCGGTTGCTCCTGCGCCGGGCCTCCGACCAGTTCGGGCGGGCGCCGGTGCTGGTGCCGGCCCTCGTCGCCATCGCTCTCGGTACCGCGCTGCTCGCGTTGCCGCCGACGATCGGCTCGCTGATCGCCGGAGCGGTGCTGCTCGGCACCGGCAACTCGATGCTCTACCCGACGTTCGTCGCGCTCGTCGTTGACCGGGCACCGCCCGCCGAGCGGGGACTGGCCATCGGCACCCTGTCGGGGGCATGGGATATGGGCGTGTTCATCGGTGCGCCGATCGTTGCGAGGCTCGTGGAGGCCCGCGGCTATTCCGCCGGCTTTCTGGCCAGCGCCCTCGCCGTTGTGCTCGGCCTCGCCGCGTTCCTGGTCACCGAGCGAGGCTACCGGCGCTCACCCGCGCGAGCCGCCGTCACCGACTGATCGACGCCCGGAAGAGCTACGCTGAAAGGTGACGCTGGAAGAGGTATTCGGGAGACGGTCACGCCCTGACGAGTTCGGCCGCAGCGGGCGAGACAGGCGCAGCGGCGACTTCTCCGATCCCGTGCTGCTGGAGCTGATCCGGACAGCGTTCGAAGGTTATCCACTTATCCACGCTCGTCCACCGTGGACGTTTCTCCGCGTCTGGCGCAGTCCCGGAGGGGCTGGCCCGGTCCCGCGCCTCGCCCCGCGCGTGTCCGCGAGGCGGGCGTGCGCGGGAGCCGCGCGCCGGGCGGGGCCGGACGCTGGCGCCGCCGCGCACCCGCATGACGACCGGGGAAACGAGTCCTTGACAGGCGGCGCCGCCACGAGGATCTTAGACGCGCTCCGCCCGCCGCATCTCCTCCGCGAGCTGCGCCCGGGCCGGGATGGGAATCAGTACGGGAATCATGGAGGAGCTGAGCGTCAGCGAATGCGCGTCGCAGTCCAGAGGAGTGTCCATGGCCGAGTTACCTGCAGGTGATATTCCCTCGATCGTTCAAGGCGCGTTGAAGGTGATCGGCCAGGTGAGCGCCTTCGTGAACGCGATGAAGGACCTGACGGAGCAGCACGAGCAGCTGCGGGAGCGGTTCGAGCGGCTCGAGCGCGAGCAGGAGGAGCTCCGGGGACGGGAGGCGGCCGCGCGCCGGGAAAGCGAGGAGGCGGCCGAGGCCCTCGCGGAGTTGCGGGCGGCGTACGAGGCCCTCCTGACCGAGCACGAGACCTGCAGCCGCACCCTGCACCGGCTGCACGAGGAACGCAGCGACGACTCCCCTGGTCGCCCCCGCGCCGGCCCCTACCGCACACGCCCCCCGGTGTCCGACGACCCTCCAGGATCGGGCGACGAGCATCGGCCCGGCACCCCGGGGAAGGACCGATGACGCCGCGCGGTGACCTCCGCTCGGTGGTTCATGCCGCTCGACGGCTCGCCGACGACCTCGCCGGCCTGCTCGCCTCGATGGAGGCGCTGGTCGTGGACCACGAGCAGATGGGCGCGCGCTGCGCGCGGCTCGAGCAGCAGCACGAGGAGCTGCGGGCCCAGGACGAAAAGCTGCGGCGGGAGCGAGACGACGTCGCCCGGGGCCTCGCCGAGCTACGGGCCGCCCACGAGATGCTCCTGAAGCGACAGGAGACGAGGCGGCAGGCGGGCCAGCGGTACAAGGTGATGGTGGTCGACGATGCCCCGTCCGACCTGCGCACGATGGAGTCCATCTTGACGGCCGCCGGCCACGACGTCGTGGCGTACGGCGGCGGCGAGGAGCTCGAGGACAAGGTGGCCACGCAGCGCCCGGACCTGCTGCTGCTCGACATCGTGATGCCCAACCGGAACGGGTACGAGATCCTTCGCGCGCTCAAGAGGGACGAGCGGACGAAGCACACTCCGGTGGTGATCGTCACCGGCCGGAGCCAGGAGAGCGATCGGGTGTGGAGCAAGCGGCAGGGCGCGGACGAGTACGTGACCAAGCCCTTCACGGCGGAGCAGCTGCTGACCGTGGTCCAGCGGCTGGTCGGCTGACGCGGAGTCGATGAAGGCGGAGCATTCCGAGGCCCTTCCGGAGCGCGGTGAGCCTCCCACGATCCCGGCCGTGACGGGCGGACCCGCGCCGCGGGTCCGGGCGTGCCTGGTCGTCCTCGGTGGAGAACAGTTCGCCATCGATGTGCGGCGCCTGCGGGAAGTGATGGTCGTCGGGAAGCCCACCGCGGTGCCCGGGGCGCCGTCCTTCGTCCGCGGGGTGGCCAACCTCCGGGGGGAGGTCCTCGCGCTCCTGGACATCGCCGCCGTGCTGGGGCTCCCCGCGTGCCGCGTCGGGCCCTCGAGCAAGGCGCTCGTCCTCGAACCGGCCTCGAGCCAGGTCGCCATCGTCGTCGACGACGTCGTGGGGCTCGAGACCTTCGACGAGTTCCGGTCCCATGATGACGCGGCCTCGACGACGCACGCCTTCGGGGTGGGATGGCTGGAGCGCGAAGGACGGCTCGTCACCCTGCTCGACGTCCCGCAGATCGTGGAGACCCTGCGGATCCGGGCCCGGGAGGCCGCGGCATGCCGCGCATGAAGAGGGGAGAGGGAGCGTGATGGTCCGAGCCGAGCGAGGAGGACGATGAACATGACGATGGGTCGCGGGGATGCCCGTACGGGCGAGGTCGGCGGGGACCGGCCGGCAGGGTCGAAGGGCCGATTCGGGCTGGCGAGGAAGATCATCCTGTTCGTGGCCGCGGTGCTCCTCCCGCTGGGCGCCGTCACCTGGACGGTGTCCGTGTGGGCGATCCGGGAGAGCATGACCGACGAGTTCACCTCCAAGGGGACGGCCATCGCGACCAGCCTCGCCACCTCCGGGGTCGACCTCATCCTCAATCGTGACGCCTCCACCGTGCAGGACCTCGTGGACAAGTTCGCCGCCATCAACGGCGTCGCCTACGTGATGGTCTACGATGCCGACAAGACGCTGATCGCGCACACGTTCCATCCCCTCGTCCCCTCCGGCATCGTCGAGAAGAACCTGGTGCCGGGCGGCCTGGCCACGCAGGTGCGGGAGGTCGTCTATCCGGACCCGGTGACCGGGGTCGGCACGGCGATCATCGACATCGGCGTCCCCATGCTCGGCGGGCAGCTGGGCACGGTCCGCGTCGGGATGAACAAGGCGGTGATCATGGCGGCGGCGACGCGCTCCGGCAACTACCTCCTCCTCGTCTTCGCCGGCGCCGCCGTGCTCGCCGCGCTGGCGGGCGTGGTCTTCGCCCGCCGCATCACCCAGCCGGTGGCCCGGCTCGTCGCCGTGGCCCGGCGCGTCGGCCAGGGGGATCTCACGGAACTGGTGCCGGTGACGAGCCGGGACGAGATCGGCCAGCTCGCCGAGACCTTCAACCAGACCATCGTGCGGCTGCGCTCGCAGGTGCAGACCGAGGCCGAGCGCGACCAGGAGCGCCGGAGCCGCGAGGAGCTGCAGAAGAACATCACGCGCTTTCTTCACACCGTCGAGGAGATCTCCGCCGGCGACCTGACCAGGCGCGGCGAGGTCACCGCCGACGTCCTCGGCAACGTGGTGGATGCCATCAACGTCATGGTCGCCGAGATCGGCACCGTCATGCTCGGCGTGCGCCACGCCGCCCTCCGGGCCGCGTCGAGCGCCAACCAGATGATCGGCGCGACGGGACACATGACCGTCGGCGCCCAGGCCCAGGTGCAGGAGGTGATGACCGTGAGCGGCGCGGTCGAGGAGTTGACGCGCTCGGTTCGACAGGTGGCCGAGATCGCCGAGGCCTCCGCGCGGGCGGCCCACCAGGCGCTGGAGGCCGCGCAGCGGGGCGACGAGGCCGTGCGCGACAGCCTGGCCGGCATGCAGCGCACGCGCGCCGAGGTGCAGACCATCGCCAAGAAGATCAAGAGCCTGGGCGACCGCTCGCTGGAGATCTCGGAGATCGTGACCACCATCGACGACATCGCCGCCCAGACGAACCTCCTCGCGTGCGCGAAGGCGACCCGTGACATCGCCGCGCTCATCAAGAAGGTGCAGGGGGAGACCCAGGACGCCATCGCCGTCGTGGAGCGGGGGACGCAGGAAGTGGAGACGGGGTACCGCGTCACCGTGCAGGCGGGGAAGAGCCTGGCCGAGATCGCCGCGGTGTCCCAGAAATCGGCCGCGCTGGCCCAGGACATCTCGCTGGCGACGCACCGCCAGGTCCGGGGCGCGGACGACGTGGCGGGGGCGATCCAGTCCATCGCCGCCGTCGCCGTGCAGACCGAGCAGGGCGCGCTCCACAGCCGGAAGATCGTGGAGGAGCTGGCCGGCGTCGCCGACGAGCTGACGGCGAGCCTGGTCCGCTTCAAGCTCGCCGACTAGGGCACGGGGCCAGTGCCTGGACCGATGCGCGACGCCGGCCCCGAGCGCGACGACGCCCTCGCCTATTTCGTGCCGGAGGCGGCCGACCTTCTCGACATCATGAGCCGGTCCCTGCTGGCTCTGGAACACGGCCAGGGCGGCGAGGACGACATCGCGACTCTCTTCCGCGCGATCCACACCCTGAAGGGAGCGGCCTACGTCGTCGGGCATGTCCGCGTCGGCGACCTGGCCCACCGGATCGAGGACGTTCTGGCGGCGGTGCGGAGCACCCGCGGGAGCCTGGGCGTGGCGGCCATCGACGCGATCCACGCGGCGGTCGAGGCGGCGCGGTGTCTCCTCGGCCTCACGGACGTCGTGTCGCTGGAGAACGTCACCGAGGTCCACGAGCAGGCTCTGGCGCGCCTCGCGACGGTGACGCCGCCCGCCGCGACGGGCATCGGGGACGCTGGCGCGCCGGCCTCCTCGGCCATCCCTCCCGCCGCGCCCATCTCTCCAGCGCCGCTCGCGCCGGCGCCGGCCGCGCCCGGCGCAGCCCCCTCCCGCGGGTCGATCGCCGGAATGCGGCTGGACCTCCTCGTGAACCTGGCCGGCGAGCTGGTGGCTGCCCGCCGGCGTCTCGAGGGTCGCCTGCGCGAGCTCGAGCGCGTGGGTGAAGTGCTGTCGCTCAGCCGCACCCGGATGGCGAAGGCGGTCGGCGAGTTCGAGGAGCTCCAGGGGTCAGGCTTTGACTTCTTGACAGGTCAGGGCGAGCCGCAGTCCGCGATTGTTAAGAAGTCAAAGCCTGACCCCCTCTTCGCCGAGCTCGATCTGGACCGATTCGACCACGTCGACATGGTCGGCCGGAGTCTCGCGGAGATCACGGCCGACCTGGCCGTGGCGCAGACCCAGGTGGCGGGTCTCGCGCGCGGCCTCTCGGAAGACACCGGGTGGATCCAGCGGCTCACCGGCACCCTGCGCAGCGAGATCACGCGGGCCCGGCTGGTGCCGGTCGGGCGGATGTTCGCGCGCGTGGCGCGGCAGGTCCGGGAAGCCGCCAGCGCGACCGGGAAGTCCGTGGCCCTGGAGGTGACCGGCGAGTCGGTCGAGGTGGACAGCGCCATCGTCGAGCAGATGACCGCTCCCATCCTCCATCTCCTCCAGAACGCCATCACGCACGGCATCGAGCGCGAGGACGAGCGGCGCGCCAGGGGCAAGCCCGCGCAGGGGAAGATCTCCCTCCGCGCGTCTCATCGGGGCGGCTCCATCCACATCGAGATGAGCGACGATGGCCGGGGCATCGATGTCGAGCGCCTCAAGGCGGAGGCGGTGCGCCGGGGTCTCGTGCCGCCCGAAGTGGCCCGCCTGATGGACGGGAGCGAAGCGCTGGAGCTCATCTTCCAGCCCGGCCTCAGCACGGCGTCCGCCGTGACTCCCTCGGCCGGCCGGGGCGTGGGGCTCGACGTGGTCCGCACGACGGTGGGCCGGCTGAACGGCGAGGTGGCGGTCGCCAGCGAGGCCGGCGCCGGCACCCGATTCACGATCCGGCTGCCGCTGACGGTGCTCGTCTCCGAAGCCCTCCTGGTGCGGGTCGGCTCCGAGATCCTCGCCATCCCCGTCAACGCCGTGAAGCGGATCGTGGCCGTGCCCTGCGATGAAGTGGAGCGCGCCGGGCGCGCGGAGCGGGTGCGGCTGGAGGACCAGCCGCTGGACCTCCTCCGCCTGGACCGGCTCCTCGGGCTGACCCCGGACGAGGAGCGCGCGCGGCTCTGCGTGGTCGCGCTCCGCGCCGCGGGGCGGCCCGTCGCGCTGGCCGTGGACGAGTTGCTCGGAAAGGAAGAGATCGTCGTCAGGGGGCTGGGCGAGTTCCTTGGAAGCGTCGGCCCCTTCGGGGGCGCCACCCTGTCGGACGAGGGGCGCATCATCCTGCTCCTCGATCCGGCCCGCCTGCTGGAGACGCCCGGGGCTTCCGCCGCCGCCGCGGTCCCGGCGCGCGCGGAGCCGCCCATCACCCCGGCCGCCCCCGCGGAGCCTCCGGGCCCCCGTCGCATCCTGCTCGTCGACGATTCCATCAGCGTGCGGAAGTTCGTCGGACAGATGCTCGAGCGGGCAGGATTCGCCGTCATCACCGCGGCGGACGGCGTGGAGGGACTGCAGGTCCTCGAGGAGACGCCCGTCGACGCGGTGATCACCGACCTGGAGATGCCGCGGCTCAACGGCTTCGAGCTGATCCAGGAGCTCCGGCGGCGGGCCGCGACCCGGGACCTCCCCATCGTCGTGTTGACGACGCGGGTGGGCGCGAAGCATCTGAACCTCGCCCGCTGGCTCGGCGTGACGGACTACGTGGCGAAGCCGGTGGACGAGCCGGCCTTCCTGCGGCTCATGGACTCCGCGACGACGCCGAAGGGTCCGGCCTAGCTCAACCCTTCCGGGCAAGACCGGCGGTGCCACCCGCCCGGGTTCGCGATCATGCTCCAGCGGTTGACAAAGGGCGGCGCTCCGGCGACCCTGACGCTGTCGTGAGTCTTGCCGGGGAGGGCTGACATGAACGGACGGGTGGCGGTGCTGAGGGCGTACGGGGGCGAGTTCGAGCTCCGCGAGTATCCCGTGCCGGACGTGGAGCCGGGCGCCATCCTCGTGCGGCTGACGCGGGCGGGCATCTGCGGCTCCGACCTGCACATCTGGCGCGGCGAAATGAAGGAGGTCTACGGCGCCATGCCGAGCGACCTCACCTTCGGCCACGAGATGTGCGGGCGCGTCGAGCGGCTGGGGCCCGGCGTCACCACCGACTCCATGGGCCAGCCGCTCCGCGAGGGTGACCGGGTGACCTACCTCTACTTCTTCCCGTGCGGGCGCTGTCCCGTGTGCCTGCACGACGAGATGGGGAGCTGCCCGCGGAAGGCGCGCCCCAACCGCGTCGCGGGAACGCCCCCGTACTTCAACAACGCCTACGGGGACTACTACTACCTGCGCCCCGGCCACTTCGTGTTCAAGATCCCCGACGAGATCTCCGACGACGTCGCCACCCCCAGCAACTGCGCCCTCTCCCAGGTCCTCTACGGCCTGCGGCGCGCCGGGCTCCGCGCCGGGCACGCGCTGGTGGTGCAGGGCGCCGGCGGCCTCGGCATCAACGCAGTGGCGGTGGCGCGCGACATGGGTGCCGACACGGTGATCGTGATCGACCGGCTGCCCGAGCGGCTCACGCTCGCCCGCGCGTTCGGCGCCGACCACACGCTGAGCACGGCCGAGCTGACCACGGCGGAGCAGCGGGTGGAAGCGGTCAAGGAGCTGACGGGCGGATTCGGCGCCGACGTGGTCGCCGACTTCGTCGGCTATCCCGACGTCATCCCCGAGGGACTGCGCATGCTGCGCGGCGGCGGCTGCTACCTGGAGGTGGGCAGCATCGCCCCCGGCAATGTCTTCTCCTACGACGCGACCGCGCTGGTGCGCGGCAATGCGCGACTGGTCGCCACGTCCAACTACTCGCCGTGGGCGCTCGAGCAGGCGCTCGCCTTCCTGCGCCGCAACCGGCGCCGGTTCCCCTTCGAGCGCGTCGTCTCCCACGTGTTCCCGCTCGAGCGGATCTCCGAGGGGTTCCGCCAGGCGGACTGGATGCAGCGCCAGGGAGACCCCGTCCGCATCTCGCGCGCCGCCGTCTCGATGTGAGTGGAGGCGGGCTCAGGAGCCCGCGATGAAGCCTCGGGCCACCGCGCTCGCCCTCGCTCTCGCCCTCTTCGCCGCGCCGGTCGCCGCCGAGGCGCAGCCAGCGGGCAAGGTCTATCGCATCGGGGTCCTCGCCAACGCCCTCGACACCGCCGACGGTCCGTCGTTCGAGCTCTTCCTCGATGGATTGGGCAAGCTCGGGTACGTCGAGGACCAGAACATCGTCATCGAGTGGCGATCCTCGGAGGGATACTACGATCGCCTCCCCGCGCTCGCCGCGGACCTGGTGCGCTCGAAGGTCGACATCATCGTGGCGACGTCGCTGCAGCCGGCCCGGGCGGCCGCCGAGGCGACCAAGACGATCCCGGTGGTCTTCGTGGTCACGGCCGACCCGGTGGGGCAGGGGCTTGTCGGCAATCTTGCGCGGCCCGCTGGCAATGTCACGGGTCTCGCGACGTACCTGCCGGGGGAGATCAGCGAGAGGGTCCTCCAGCTCCTCAGAGAGGTCGTGCCCAACGTGTCCCGCCTGGCCATCCTGACGAATCCGGCCAACCCGGTGCACCGGGAACTCATGTCCCGGGCGCTTCCCTCCGCGGCCCAGCAGTCGAGATTGACCCTGCTGCCGATCGAGGTGCGGTCGCTCAACGATCTTCAGGGCGCATTCGACGCGGCGGTTCGTGAGCGGGCCGATGCGCTGTACGTCCTGGGAGACGTGCTCGCCTTCGTTCACCGAAGACGCATCGTGGGCCTTGCGGCGAAGAACCGGCTGCCGGCGATCTACACGTTCAGGGGGGGCGTCGAGGCCGGGGGGCTGATGTCGTACGGACCGGACTTTCGTGACCTGTTCCGGCGCGCCGCGACCTATGTCGACAAGATCCTCAAGGGCGCGAAGCCCGGCGACCTCCCGGTCGAGCAGCCCACCAGGTTCGAGCTGGTGATCAACCTCAAGACCGCCAAGGCGCTCGGCCTGACCATCCCTCCGTCGCTGCTGCGCCGGGCCGACCACGTCATTCAGTAGTCGACCGCGCGCATGGGCGCGCTTCCTTGACCACGAGCCGCGCCGGCGCTATGGTGTCGGCGCTGGCACTCTCTCACGACGGGAGCGATTGATGCCCGAGATCGCCGCGTACGCCGCCTCGTCCTGCTCGATGACCGGGGTGCGGCCTTGCGGCTATCCGATCGCCGCTCACCGGCCGCGAGGTCGGGCGCGATGAACCGGCGCGCCTTCCTGATCGGGAGCGCGCTCGCGGCGGCCGCCACCGTCGTGCGCGCGCGCCCGGGCGACGGGGCCGCGCTCGCCGACCTCGACTTCGCGTCGGCCGGAGAGGTCGCGCGCGCCATCCGGCGGGGCGACGTGTCCTCGGTCGAGCTGACCACCCACATCGTCGAGCGCATCAAGCGCTACAACCCGCGGCTCAACGCCATCGTCACGCTCACCGAGGACGCGGCGCTCGCGCGAGCGCGGGCCGCCGACGAGGCCCGGGCGCGCGGTGACTGGTGGGGGCCGCTGCACGGCGTGCCGTGCACCATCAAGGACACGTTCGAGACGGCCGGCGTCAAGACCACGGCGGGCGTCAGCTCGCTGGCCCAGCACGTGCCGGCCCGGGACGCCGCGGTCGTGGAGCGCTACCGCGGAGCGGGCGCGGTCATCCTCGGCAAGACCAACGTGCCCGAATGGGCGTCGGACTGGCAGAGCTACAACGCCGTGTTCGGCGCCGCCAACAATCCATGGGACCTCTCGCGGACGCCGGGCGGATCGAGCGGCGGCGAGGCGGCCGCCCTCGCCGCCGGGCTCAGCTATCTCTCCGCGGGGAGCGACATCGGAGGGTCGATCCGGGTGCCCGCCCACTTCTGCGGCGTCTACGGTCACAAGCCGACGCTCGGCGTCGTGCCCCTGCGAGGACACATCCCCCCGCCGCCGGGCGGGCCGCCCGGGCCGCCCTCGTCGCTCGCCGTCGCGGGCCCGCTCGCCCGCAGCGCGGCCGACCTGGCGCTGGCGCTCCAGATCCTCGGCGGCCCCGACGGGGATGAGGCACGGGCGTACCGGTGGTCGCTCCCGCCCGCGCGTGGCTCGAGGCTGACGGACTACCGGATCGGGTTCGTGCTCGACGATCCCCGCTGCCCCGTGTCTCCGGAGGTCGGCGCCGTCGCGCGCCAGGCCGTGGACGCTCTCAAGAAGGCGGGCGCTCGGCTGGAGGAAGGGTGGCCGACCGGTGTCGTTCCCGCCGAGCAGTACGACGCGTACCTCTACGCGCTCTTCGCCACGTTCGGATTCCAGCTCAAGGACGAGCAGTTCGAGACGCTCCGCGCGCGCGGCGCCGGCAAGGACGGCGGCTATCCTTCCATCATCGCTCGCGCCTGGACCGATCCGATCAAGTCCCACCAGGCCGCCGCCCGGCGGCGCATGGCCGCGCGCGCCGCCTGGCAGGCGTACTTCCGGACCCACGACGCCTTTCTCTTGCCGACGGAGTTCGTCCCGGCCTTCCCGCACGATCACAGCCAGCCGCAGCAGGCGCGGCGCCTCGCCACCCCCGCCGGCCCGCGGGAGTACTACGACCTGCTCTTCTGGATCGCCTTCGCGACGCTGACCGGCCTTCCGGCGACGGCGGCGCCCATCGGCCTCACGAGCGGGGGGCTGCCGGTCGGGCTACAGATCATCGGCCCGTACCTGGAAGACCTCACGCCGATCGACGTCGCGGGCAAGCTCGCCGACGTGGTGGGCGGGTTTCGTCCTCCCGGCGGCTACGCCTGAGCGACGCGCCCCGATCTCCGTCCGAGTTGTCTATTCTCTGGCACAAACGGACCCGTCAAGACGCCGACAGCCCCTCTCCCTCGGACTGCCTCGGAGAGGGAGAGGGGCGGGTGACGGCGGCTCAGCCGCCGGCGGCCTGCTTGGCGGCGATGAGGGCGGCGTCGTAGTTGGGCTCGGTGGTGATCTCCTTGACGTACTCGACGTGCTTCACCGTGCCGTCCTTGCCCACGACGAAGACCGCGCGCGCCGTGAGTCCGGCCAGGGGGCCGTCCTTGATCAGGACGCCGTAGCTCTGGGCAAAGGCGCGATCCCGGAAGTCGGACAGCGTCTTGACGTGGGTGATCCCGGCCGCTCCGCACCAGCGCTTCTGAGCGAAGGGGAGGTCCATGCTGATCGTCCAGACCTCCACGTTGCCGCCCAGCTTGCCCGCCTCTTCGTTGAACCGGCGGGTCTCGGTGTCGCAGACGGGGGTGTCGAGGGATGGCACCGCGCTGAGGACGACGACCTTGCCGCGCGCCGTACCGAGACGCACCGGCTGCAGTGAGGTGTCCACGGCGGCGAAGTCCGGCGCGGGGGTGCCCGGCCTGATCTCGGGTCCTCCCAGGGTGACGGGATTGCTCTTGAACATGACGACGCCTGCTCGAGTGTCTGCCATCTGAAGTCCTCCTTGGGCACGATGGTGAACGGGTTCGCGAATCGTCGAGCTCAGAGTGCTACGAGACGGCGGGCTTCGCAACCCGTGATTCGGTACGATATCGGGCGCGCCGATGAGTACGCACGCCGACCCCCTGGCCGCGATGGCGGCCGCGTTGACGCCCTCGACCGCCGCGCTCCGCGCGATGAGCGAAAGCTTCCGGGACGAGATCGCGCGCGGCCTCGCCGGGAGCGGGGGTTCGCTCAAGATGCTGCCGACCTTCGTCCGGCAGCCCCGCGGAGACGAGCGAGGGCAGGTGATGTTCCTGGACTGGGGCGGCACGTATGGCCGCGCCGGCATCGCCGTGCTGAGCGGAGACGGCCGCGTGGAGGTGGAGCGGGAAGAGGTCTTCGAGTTCAGTGACGAGGACAAGATGGCGCCTCCCGAGCACGTGTTCGACACGATCGCCGCCGCCGTGGCGCGCGTCGCCGGGCGCGATCGGGTCACTCGGCGCCCGCTGGGCTTCGCGTACTCCTTCCCCGCCCGGCTCGAGCGCATCGACCGGGCGATCGCGCTGTCGCTCACCAAGGGGTGGCGCCTGCAGGCGCTCGAGGGGCGCGACGTCGTGGAGTTGCTGGCCGATGCGCTCGCGCGGCGCGGCGTGAGGAACGTGGCCGTCAGCGCGGTCGCCAACGACACGGTGGCGGCCCTGGCGCTCTTGACCTACCGCGACCGCTTCGCTCCCCCGGCCGACATCGGGCTGATCGTCGGCACGGGGACCAACCAGGCGGCCGACCTCGGCGCCCTCGGCATTCGAAACCTGGAGTCCGGGAACTTCGCCGCGGTGACAGCCCTGCAGGCTCCCTGCGACGCGGCGCTGGATCGCGAGGTGGGAGAGCCGCCGCCCGGCGTCCAGCGGTTCGAGAAGATGGTCGCGGGACACTACCTCGGAGAGATCGTCCGGCGGCTTGCCAACGATCTCGCCTCCCGGTCCACATTGTTCCGGTCGTGGCCGGCGGGGGCGCTGCGCTCGCCCTTCGGATTCGATACGGCGAACCTCTCCCGGATCGAGGCGGACGGCTCGCCGGACCTGTCGGATACCGAGCGGTTCCTGCGGGGCATGGGCGTCGAGAGCTCGCAGGAAGACCGCGAGGCGCTGAGGACGCTCGCCCGCCTCGTGGTGACGCGCTCAGCCCGGCTGGTCGCCGCCGCCCTGCTGGGCACGCTCTCGCACATGGACCCTCGCCTGGAGTCCCCGCATCTCGTCGCCGTCGACGGGAGCCTGTACGGCGGCTATCCGGGCTATGATCGCCTCGTGCGGCGAGGACTGGAGGAGCTGGTCGGGCCCGAGCGAGCCGACCGGATCCGCCTCGAGTTCGTGAAGGAGTCGACCGCCCTCGGCGCCGCCGTCATCGCCGCCGTCGCAGGCAGAAGCGGGGCGCCCTGACGGATCCCGTCCAGAAGAATACTGAATTCCTGCAGGTCACTCCAGAAGGTCCAGAGCGGGGCGGCGAGGCAGACCTTGCCCGAGGCGTACTCCCCGCACGTCGAGGGCAGCGCCGACCGCGCGGTACGCTCGCAAACGGGCCGTTTTCGGCGGCCGGCGAGAGCCTACTCGGTGGCGTCGCCGCACTTGGTGCCGAACCGGTTCTTCGTCCAGGTGTTCCCGCCGCCCAGGGTATCGTTGATATCGCAGCCGCCGTTCTCGATGGACGTGTTGTTCCGAATGACGTCGCTGAAGGCGTGCAGGAGACTGATGCCCGTGCCGCCGGACACGAAGTTGGATTTGATCGTGTTGCCGGCGCCGGTCAAGCTGATCCCACCCCCTCGCAGGACGTTGCGCCGGACCACATTGTCGTCCGCGCGCTCACCGCCCTCGAAGAGCGAGATCCCAGCGTCGATGAACGTGTTGCCCTCGATCAGGGAAGAGTTCAAGTCTCCGGAGATTCCGCGGCCGAGGAACGCATTGTCCCTCACCGTGCCACCGGGGGCGCCGAGGCTTGCGATGCCGTCGCCGCCCGCCTTGATCCGGTTGCCCTGGATCACGTAGCCACTCGAGGCAGGGCCACCGATGGACACGCCGCGACCGTTCGGGGCTTCGATGACGAAGTTCAGCACCTGCACGGTGGGCGACGCGGTGATCTCGATGGCATTTCCAGACGGCGCCCCGATCACCGGCTTGAGCGCGGGGACATGCGCCTTGAGCACGATGTTGCCCTTGGAGGAGAAGGTGACGGTCTCATGGTACAC
>WNGA01030784.1_pt1 | contig 14822 bp, 8 predicted proteins | sample 5400061 | NCBI WGS metagenome assembly WNGA01 (sample SAMN13153366, study PRJNA577476) | soil metagenome | isolation source: 100 cm soil or saprolite under grassland replicate 2 | place: USA:California | collected 2016-06-15
CGAGACCTACACAGTCACCGGAATGACGTGCGACCACTGCGCTCGCGCGGTGACCGCCGAAGTCGGCGCCATCGAGGGCGTCACGAACGTGGAAGTCGAACTGGCCTCCGGTTGCGTACGCGTGACGACCGACCAGCAGGTGCCCACCGTCAAGCTGCGTGACGCAGTCGAGGAGGCGGGCTACACGCTCGCCCTCTGAGTCCCGTGCTCCGGCGGAGATGTCATCCGGCTCCGCCGGAGCACGGTCCCATCCACCCGATCACCAAGCCTTGCCTCGAGGAGGCACCCCATGACCGATCTGCTGCTGACCAACGCCACGTTGCTCGACCTCGAGACGGGCGCCCTCGGCGCACTCGCTCACCGTCCGCCCACGCGGCTCGGCATCGAGGCGAAGAACGTGCTGGAGGGCATGCTGCGCCGTGGGTTCACCACCGTGCGCGACGCCGGCGGTCTGGACCTCGGTGTGCAGCAGGCGCTGGATGCGGGCCTCGTGCAGGGACCGCGGGTGTTCCGGTCCGGCCGCGTCCTGAGCCAGACCGGCGGGCACGGCGACACCCACCCACCGAGCAACGAGCCGCATCTGTGCGCGTGCCACATCGAGAGCACCCAGTTCGCCCACATCGCGGACGGGCCGGACGCCGTACGCCGGGCCGTGCGGGAAGAGCTCAAGGGCGGCGCCCACCAGATCAAGGTGATGGCCGGCGGAGGTGTCGCCACCCCCTCGGACCCGATCGACATGGTGCAGTACACGGCGGAGGAGATCCGCGCGGCCGTCCAGGAGGCCGCCTCGAGGCGCACATACGCCTTCGCCCACGCCTACGTGCCCGACGCGATCATCCAGGCGGTTGAGGAGGGAGTGCGTTCGATCGAGCACGGCAACCTGCTCGACGAGCATGTGGCCGAGCACGGGACGTTCCTGGTGCCCACGCTGGTGGTCTACGAACAGATCGCCGAGCTCGGACGCCAGTGGGGGTTCCCGGTCGAGAGCCTCACGAAGCTGGAGCAGGTCCAGGCGGCCGGGAAGCGTGCGATCCGGGTCGCACTGGACGCCGGAGTCCGCGTCGGCTTCGGCACCGACCTGCTCGGCGAGACGCATCCCGCGCAGAGCCGTGAGCTGCTGCTGCGGGCCGACGTGCAGTCGAACCTGGACGTGCTGCGCTCCGCCACGCTGGTCAACGCGGACCTGCTCGGCCGGTCCGGCGCCCTCGGCGTCATCGCGCCGGGCGCCCACGCCGACCTGCTGTTGGTCGACGGCAACCCGGTCGAGGACCTCGAGGTCCTGACCCGCCACGACGAGTCGCTACGCATGGTCGTGCGCAACGGCGACGTCGTCGTCGACAGGACCCGCCGGGCGGCCGCCGGCCTGTCCGACGCCGCACACCGTCTGGACAGAGGCCGGACAGCACGACTGAACAGCCTTGTCGTCATCACTCCTTCCGACCATCAGGAGCCGGCATGACCACCACCGCCTCACCGGACACCACCGAGACCTGCACGCTGGAGATCGGCGGCATGACCTGCGCCTCGTGCGTCGGCCGTATCGAGAAGGCGCTGCTGAAGCTCGACGGGGTCGCCGATGCCCGGGTGAACCTCGCCACCGAGGTCGCCTCGATCACGTACGCGCCCGAGCTCATCGCGCTCGACCAGCTCACGCAGGCCGTCACCAAGGCCGGCTACACCGCCGCCCCACGTCGGAAGGCCGAGAAAAAGGCCGCCGAGCCACTGCCGGCGACGTCCGAAACCGACGACGGCGATGACCGCGACCGCGCGCTGTCGAGGATGAAGCGCAAGTGGCAGGTCGCGCTCGCCACCGGCCTCGGCCTCATGGGCCTGATGTACGTCCCGCTCTACATCGACACCATGGACTGGCTGATGCCGGCCATTTTCGTCGTCGCCTCCGTCGTTCAGTTCTGGGCCGGCCGCGACATCTACGCCTCTGCCTGGGCGGCCGCCAAGCACCGCACGACCAACATGACCACGCTCGTCGCCCTCGGCACCGGCGTCGCCTACGGCTACAGCACCTTCGTCACCCTGTGGCCCGGGCTCGCCGAGAGCTGGGGCCTGCCCTTGCACGTCTACTACGAGACGTCACTGATCATCGTGGCGCTCGTGCTGGCCGGGAAGTGGATGGAGGCCCTCGCCAAGAAGCGCACCGCCGCCGCCGTCACCGCCCTGGTCGGGCTCGCGCCCAAGACCGCCCGGGTCATCCGCGACGACGTCGAGGTCGACATCCCGGTCGAGGAGGTTGTCGTCGGCGACACCGTACGTATTCGACCTGGTGACAAGATCCCCGTCGACGGCGTCGTCGTCAGCGGCACCACCACCGTCGACGAGAGCATGCTGACCGGCGAGAGCCTCCCGGTCGACAAGACCTCCGGCGACGCCGTCATCGGCGCCACCATCAACACCACCGGCTCAGTGCTGATCCGCACCACCGCCGTCGGCGACGACACCGCACTGGCCCAGATCATCCGGCTGGTCGAGGACGCGCAGGGCTCCAAGGTGCCGCTGCAGCGCCTCGCCGACAAGGTGTCCTCGGTGTTCGTGCCCGCCGTGATCGTCGGCGCGGCCGTGACCTTCATGCTCTGGGCGCTGTTCGGCGCCGACGCCGAGAACCTCACGATGGCGATCACCACCACCATCGCCGTCCTGATCATCGCCTGCCCCTGTGCGCTGGGCCTCGCCACGCCGACCGCCATCATGGTCGGCACCGGCCGCGCCGCCGAACTCGGCATCCTCATCTCCAACGGTGAGGCGCTCGAGCAGGCCCGCCGGCTCACCGCCGTGGTTCTCGACAAGACCGGCACGATCACCCAGGGCCGCCCGGCGCTGACCGCCGTGACCACGGTCACCGGCTGGGACGAGAAGGACGTACTGACGCTCGTCGCCGCAGCCGAGACCGGCAGCGAGCACCCGGTGGCCCAGGCCATCGTCGCGCACGCCCGCGAGGCAGGGCTCGACCTGCCGGCCCTGGAGTCGTTCGACGCCGTGCCCGGTCATGGCCTCGACGCAGGAGTCGCCGGGCGGCGACTGCGCATCGGCAACCAGGCGATGATGGACCGTTCCGGTATCGACGTGACGGAGCTCAATCCCGTCGCACAGGCCGCTGCCGGCCGGGGCGAGACCCCGATGTACGTCGCCGTCGACGAGGAGGCCGCAGCGGTGATCACGGTGGCGGACACCGTGAAACCCGAGTCCGCCGAGGCCATCGCGCAGCTCGAGGCACTCGGCCTCGAGGTCTGGATGATCACCGGCGACAACGCGGCCACCGCGCACGCCGTCGCGGGCCAGGTCGGGATCACGCACGTGCTCGCCGATGTACTGCCTGCCGACAAGGCAGCCAAGGTCGCCGAACTCCAGGAGCAGGGCCACGTGGTCGCGATGGCCGGCGACGGTATCAACGACGCCGGTGCCCTGGCCCAGGCCGACCTCGGCATTGCGATCGGCACCGGCGCCGACGTCGCCATTGCCGCGTCTGACGTCACCCTGATCGGCGGCGACCTGCGCGGCATCGTCTCCGCCATCGCGCTCTCGCGGCGGACCGTCAGCACCATGAAGCAGGGCCTGGCGTGGGCCTTCGGCTACAACATCCTGTTGATCCCGGTCGCGGCCGGAGCGCTCTACGCGTGGGACGGCCTGCTCCTCGACCCGGTGCTCGCCTCCGCGGCCATGGTGATGAGCTCGATCAGCGTGCTCAGCAACGCGTTGCGGCTACGCCGGTTCCGCCGGCCCGCCTCGGTGCAGGCGATCTTGAACCCGCCGCTGCGCAGCCGGGTCGGCCAGTACGCCTACCTAGCCGGCGTCGCCGTGGTCGCGCTGGCCATCGGTGGCGGCCTGACCGCCGTCAGCCGGATGGACTTCGCCGAGCGCGGCATGAACGGCACGCTCGCCTGGACAGAGGCGACGGGCATGCCGATGCGGCCGGCCATGAGCGTCATGATGACCGCCGAGGTACCGCCCGCCGAGGCCGCCGAGGCCGGGATCGACGTGCAGCTGCACGTGCCGGACGCGACCCGCGCCGGGGTGCCGACCCGCGTGACGGCCACCGTGGTCGACGCCCAGACCGGCGAGCCGGTCGAGAACCTGACCCGCAGCCACGAGGCGTGGATGCACCTGATCGCGACCCGGGAGGACCTGGGCACCTTCACCCACGTCCACCCCGAGCCGACCGGACGCCCCGGGGAGCTGGCCGTCGAGGTCACCTTCCCCACGGCGGGCCGCTACATCGTCAACACCGAGCTCCGTCAGCGCGGACAGATGGCCGACGTCCACCAGCGTCAGCTCGTCACGGTGACCGGCGCCGCCCCGGGGCCCGTCTCACCCGAGGTGAGCCCCCGCGTCACGGTCGTCGACGGCGTCAAGGTCGAGCTGGGCGGACAGGCCCGCGCAGGGGAGCGCAGCGACCTGCACTTCCAGTTCACCGACGCACGCACCGGGCGCCCGATCGACGACCTTCAGCCGTTCCTCGCGGCCGCCGGCCACATCGTGGTCATCCGGGCCGACGGGACGACCTTCGCCCACGAGCACGCCGAGGTCGAGGACGACCGCGGACGGCCCGTGTTCGCGATGCCCGGTCAGACGTTCGGACCCGCGCTCGACGTGCACGCCGAGTTCGACACCCCCGGCGTCTACCAGCTGTGGGGCCAGTTCCGGCTCGCCGACGGCCACGTCCTGACGGTTCCGTTCACCGTCGAGGCGTCCTGACCCACTCCTGCCGCCGGCCCGCGCCACCCCTCGCGGGCCGGCGGCCCCGCTCACCAGATCTCACCGAGGAAGAAACGCATGAACGAGTACGATATCGTGGTCATCGGTGCCGGCCAGGCCGGCCTCGCCACGGGCACGCGCTGCGAGACTCCGGCCTGAGCCACGTACTGCTCGAGGCCGGCGAAGCGGCCGGCGGCGCCTGGCCCCGCTACTACGACTCCCTGACGCTCTTCTCACCTGCCCGCTTCTGCGAGCTGCCCGGCCTCCCCATGCCCGGGGACCGCGGCCGATACCCGACGCGCGACGAGGCGGCGGCCTACCTGCGGGCCTACGCGGACCACTTCGACCTCCCGGTCCGGACCCACGCCCGCGTCCGGAGCGTCCGACCCAACGCGCCCGCCTTGTACTCCGTCGAGCTCGCCGATGGAGGGAGCCTCCGCGCCCGGGCGGTCGGCTACCGGCGACCCGACGAGTTCGCCGGGCAGCGTGTCGTGGTCGTCGCGGCCGGAAACTCGGCCGTCCAGGTCGCCGTCGAGCTTGCCGGCGTCGCGGACGTCACCCTCGCCACCCGGTCGCCCCTTGCGCTGCGCAGGCACCGACCGCTGGGTGTCGACCTGCACTACTGGGTGCGTTGGTCCGGCCTCGACCGCCTGCCTCTAGGCCGCCGTGCGGCGAGCTCGGTCGGTGTGCTCGACGACGGCACATACGCCGAAGCGGTCGCCGCGGGGCGACCCGAGCGGCGTCCGATGTTCGACTCCTTCACGCCCGACGGGGTGCTGTGGTCCGACGGAACCCGCGAGCAGGTCGACACGGTCATCCTCGCCACCGGATACCTCCCCGACCTCGGATACCTGCCTGCCGCCGCGTTCGGCGACGACGGCTGGCCGCTCCACCGACGTGGCATCAGCAGTACGCTGCCCGGCCTGGGCTTCGTCGGGCTCCCGGGCCAGACCGGCATCGCATCCGCGATGCTCCGCGGCGTGGGCCCGGACGCCCGCCACGTCGTACGCCGGCTGCGGCACCATCTCGCCTCCGCGCCCGACCCGCGAGCCGGGCAGCGTTTGCTCGCGGAGGCGACATGAGCGAGGTCGCCGAAGCGGACCCACCCGCCCTCAATCCCGCGGTGCAGGGAGTCCTCGGCGGACGACGAGGGATTGTCGACGGAGCGCTGCCGACCCTTGTCTTTGTGGCCGTCAACGCGCTCGCCGGACTCGTGGCCGGCGAGGCGACGGCGCTGGCCTGCGCGGTCGCCGCCGCGGCCGGCACGGCCGTCGTCCTGGTCGGCCTGCGGCTGCTCCGCAAGGAGACGCTCAAACAGGCCGTCCGAGGCCTCGTAGGGCTGGGGATCGCGATCGCCTTCGCGGTCTGGTCGGGGGACGCACGCGACTTCTTCCTCCCCGGGATCTACGTCGATGCCGCCTACGGGACGGTGTATGCCGGGTCTGCCCTGCTCGGCCGCCCGCTTGTCGGCTACGTCTACGCGCTGCTTTTCCGTGTGAGCCCGACCTGGCGTGACGACCGCCGGGCGCGCAGGGTCTTCGTCATGGCGACATTCGGCTGGTCGGGCGTCTACATGATGCGCGCCGCCGTACAGGGCTTCTTCTACCAAGGCAACCGTCCCGAGTACTTGGCCGTGAGCAAGCTCCTCCTGGGGTGGCCCCTGACCGCAGCCGCCGTCGCGCTCACCCTGGCGGCCGCCCGCCGGGCCGGTGTGAACCGTTGCCGACCCCTGGACCGTCAGGCACGATGAACGGGTCAGGGGGCGATCAGGGGAGAGCCGTGGACGACGTGCGTTTCCGGTTGCTCGGTCCCATGGAGATCACTGTCCAGGGGCAGCCGGCGACCCTGCCTGGCGCGGCGGAACGCGCGCTGATGGTGCAGCTCCTGCTCTCGCCCGGCCGCACAATCCCGGCCACCATGCTCGTCGACCGGCTCTGGTCCGAGTCGTCCCTGCCCGTCGATCCAATGAACGCCCTGCAGATCCGGGTCTCGAAGCTCCGGCGCGGCCTCAAGGCCATCGGCGTGCCGGACGTCGTCACTCGCGAGGGCGTCGGCTACCGAGCCAACATAGATCCCACCACGGTCGACGCCGTCGACTTCGCCGCTCGCATCCGTGCCGCCCGAGCGCAGGCCACGGCAGCCGATGAGGGGTACGACGTCGACGACCTCGAGGCGTACGACGACGCACTGGCGCTGTGGCGAGGGGAGCCGCTGAGCGACTTCAACACCGAGCAGTGGGCGACCGTGGAGGCGGCCCGGCTCGCGGAGCTCAAGCTCGCCGCACTCACCGAGCGTGCCCAGATCGCCCTCGCGCTTGGCCGACATCTGGAGGTCGTCGGTGACCTGGAACCGCTCGTGGCGACTGATCCGACGCTGGAGTCGCTAGCCGGCCTGTTGATGGTTGCCCTCTACCGCAGCGGACGTCAGGCCGAAGCGCTGGAGGTCTACACGCGCACACGCGACGTCCTCGATGAGTCGCTCGGGCTTGAGCCGTCGCTCTCGCTTCGCTCCCTGCACGAGCGGGTGCTCCGCCAGCACGAGTCACTTGGCGCGCAGCCGGAGATCTCCCCGCCGGCGCCGATGGCGGTGCCGAGCCAACGACGCCGAAGCAACGAGCCCCGGGTCGCCCCGACGAACCTGCCGACCGTGGTCCGTCCGCTGATCGGGCGCGACGCCCAGCTCGACTCCCTGGCCGAGCTGGTCGGCGGCGTGCGCCTGCTGTCGCTGATCGGGCCCGGCGGCGCGGGCAAGACGTCCCTGGCACTCGCGACAGTCGTGCGCACGTCGGCCGGGTTCCCGGACGGGGCGTTCGGCGTCCGCCTGGCATCGGTGGACACGCCGGACCAGGTTCCCCTGGCGGTGGCGGATGCACTCGGGGTACCGCTCGACGGTGCCGCAGCCGACCGGGACGTCCGGGAACGGCTGATCACCTACCTGTCACGGCGTCGCATGCTGCTGCTGGTCGATAACTGCGAGCACGTCGTCGATGCGGCAGCCGGCCTGATCGACGAGGTGCTCGGTCGCTGCCCCGACCTGACGGTGCTGGCCACGAGCCGCGAGGCGCTGGCCGTTCCGGACGAGGTGCAGGTGACTGTCGGTCCGCTCGAGACGGCGCCGGAGGGGACGCCGGCATCGCGCGTCCTCGAGTACCCGGCCTCGCAACTCTTCGTCGAGCGCGCTCGGGCGGTCCGATCCGGCATCGTCCTCCGTGAGGACGACCTGCTCGCGGTTGGCCGCATCGCCCGAGCGCTCGATGGCATCCCGCTCGCGCTGGAGCTCGCTGCGGCACGCGTGGCCTCGATGTCGCCGGGAGAGATCTCGGACCGCCTGGAGCACCGGTTCTCTCTGCTCACCTCCGGCGCGAGGACGGCTGAGGCACGGCAGCAGACGCTGAGGGCCACGGTCGACTGGAGCTACGCACTGCTTCGCGAGCCGGAGCAGCGGGTGTTCAACCGGCTGTCGATCTTCCAGGGCGGATGGACCTTGACCGCTGCGGAGACCGTTGTCACTGACGACACGATGTCGGTTGGGGAGGTGCTCGACACGATCGGCCGGCTGGTCGAGCGGTCCATGGTCGTCGTCGAGCCCGGGGCGACCACGCGCTACCGGATGCTGGAGACGCTGCGGCAATACGCCGCCGAGAGGCTTGCAGCTGCCGGCGAGGAGGAGACCCTGGCGCGGCGCCACGCGGCGTACTACCGCGACTTCGTACAAGACGCCGAGTTGGCCCTGCGCGGCCCCGGCCAACGGGAGGCTCTCCGGCGCCTCCGCGAGGACCAGCCCAACATCCGCGCCGCGCTCAGTTGGCTCGGCCGAGCCCACGGCGACCTCGACTCGGCGCTCACCATGGCAGGCTCCCTCGGTCTCTTCTGGCACCTGGGACGCCACCTCGAGGGCCGGGAGGTGCTGGCTCGGCTGCTGGCCTCGGACGCCGGTACGCCATCCGCACGGGCACGGGCACTGCAGGCGGTGTCTCTGGTGGAACGCCCGCGTGCCTGCCTCGTGCATCCGAGCCCACGATGCGCGGAGACGGCGCGGGAGAGCCTGGGGATCTTCGAAGAACTCGGCGACGCCTCGCGTGCGGCGCTGTCCCGAGTGCTGCTCGCGGTGGAAGGCGTGACCGGCGCGAGTCGCGAACGCTCCGAGGAGCTGCTGCGCGAGGCCCAGCAGCAGTTCGCCCGCGACGGCGACGTCTGGGGCCAGGCCGTGATCGGGTTCGTGCGCATGGAGACCGCGTTGAAGAGCGGCGACGAGGAGAACGCCGTACCGATCGGGCGAGCGACGGCCGCCGCCTTCCGGCAGCTCGACGACCCATGGGGGCTCTCGGCGATCCTGTACCACCTAGGTTGGGGTCTCCGGCAGTTCGGCCGCTACGAAGAGGCTGCACGGGTGCTGGAGGAGGCCATCGACGTCGCCGCCAGCGCGGGTCTCTACAACACCGTGCAGTGGGCTCTCGCCGACCTCGGCGTCGCGCAGCTGCACATGGGGCACGTCGACTCCGCGCGTGAGCTCTTTGATCGCGCGAGTGCCGCGTCGGAGCACATCGGCGACGGTGCCGGCACCATCCTGGCGGGCTACGGCTACGGGCTTCTCGCCCAGGTCCGCGGTGACTGGGTCGAGGCGCGGGAACGGTTCAAGGCGGCTCTCCTCGGTTTCGGGACGCTCGGCACGCCGGTCCCAGAGGGACTCGCCCTTGCAGGGCTGGCACGCTGCGACGAAGCGGAGGGCGATGCCCGGTCGGCGCAGGAGCGATATGAGCAGGTGCTGACAGTCGGCCGCCGGGCGGGGGAGCCCGCCCTGACCGCGACGGCCCTCGAAGGCCTCGGCAGACTCGCGGCGGAAACCGGCGATTGGGCCGGGGCCGACGAACTCCTCGAGCAGGGGGCTGAACTGCGCAAGCGGGCCGCCAGACCGGCGCCGCCCCACGAGCGCGACGACGTCGAAGCAGTCCGCTCCGGCCGGGGCTGATGATCTACCGGCTATCCGTCGACATAGGCGATGACGCGCTGCACGCGGTCTCTCCTCACTTTTCCTCGGGCCGCGGTCTGGCAAGGGGCCGTTTCTCTTTGTCCGACAAGTCATACGCGACACGGAGGACAGTTCGCAGGGGTTTGTCCACAAGGCTTCCGCGGCGGCACCGTCGCGGCTCCTAGGATGGGCGGGTGACTGCGGCCACGGATGAAGCGCTCGAGGTACTGCACCGGGTTTTCGGGTACGACGCCTTCCGGGGTGAGCAGCAGGCGATCATCGAGCAGGTGGTCTCGGGCGGCGACGCGCTGGTGCTGATGCCGACCGGCGGCGGCAAGTCGCTGTGCTACCAGATTCCGGCGCTGGTCCGCGACGGCACGGGTGTGGTGATCTCGCCGCTGATCGCGTTGATGCAGGACCAGGTCGACGCGCTCACCACGCTCGGCGTACGGGCCGGGTTCCTCAACTCGACGCAGGACTTCGAGCGGCGGCGCGAGGTGGAGGCGGCGTTCCTCGCGGGTGAGCTGGACCTGCTCTACCTGGCGCCGGAGCGGTTGCGGGTCGAGCAGACCGTCAGGCTGCTCGACCGCGGCCGGATCGCGTTGTTCGCGATCGACGAGGCGCACTGTGTCTCGCAGTGGGGGCACGACTTCCGGCCCGACTACCTGATGCTGTCGGAGCTGCACGAGCGCTGGCCGGCGGTTCCGCGGATCGCGTTGACCGCGACAGCGACCGAGGCCACGCACGCCGAGATCGCGAGCCGGCTGAACCTCGGCGACGCCAAGCATTTCGTGGCCAGCTTCGACCGGCCGAACATCCAGTACCGGATCGTGCCGAAGGACAACCCGCAGCGGCAGTTGCTCGAGCTGCTGCGCACCGAGCACGAGGGCGACGCCGGGATTGTGTACTGCCTGTCGCGCAGCTCGGTCGAGAAGACCGCCGCGTTCCTCACCGGGAACGGGATCGAGGCGCTGCCGTACCACGCCGGCCTGGACAGCCGGACCCGCGCCGCGAACCAGGCCCGGTTCCTGCGCGAAGACGGGTTGGTCGTGGTCGCGACGATCGCGTTCGGGATGGGCATCGACAAGCCGGACGTCCGGTTCGTCGCGCACCTGGACCTGCCGAAGTCGGTCGAGGGCTACTACCAGGAGACCGGCCGGGCCGGCCGTGACGGGCTGCCGTCCACGGCCTGGCTCGCCTACGGCCTGCAGGATGTCGTGCAGCAGCGGAAGCTGATCGACAGCTCCGAGGGCGACGCCGCGCACCGCCGGCGGCTGGGCACCCATCTGGACGCGATGCTCGCGGCGCAGAAGGTGCTGTCGACGGTCTACCGGCTGCACCACGAGCGCCGGCAGAAGTTCGGCGCCGGCCAGATCACCGACATCCTGCTCGGCAAGTCGACGCCGAAGGTGACCCAGTTCCGGCACGACCAGCTCAGCGTCTTCGGCGTCGGCACCGAGCTGCGCGACACCGAGTGGCGCGGCGTCATCCGCCAACTGCTGGCCCAGCGCCTGCTCGCGGTCGAGGGCGAGTACGGCGCGCTGGTGCTCACGAACGACAGCGCGGAGGTGCTCGGGCGGCGCCGCGAGGTGCCGATGCGCCGCGAGCCGGAGCGTCGTACCAAACCGTCTGCGAAGGCGCGCAAGGCGGTAGCTGACTCAGCCCTGTCGCCCGAGGCCGCAACGGTGTTCGAGCGGCTGCGCGAGTGGCGGGGCGCGTCGGCGAAGGAGCAGGGCGTGCCGGCGTACGTGATCTTCCACGACGCCACCCTGCGGCAGATCGCGACCGAGCTGCCGGGCACCCTCGCGGCGCTCGGCACGATCAGTGGCGTCGGCGAGAACAAGCTGGCCAAGTACGGCGAGGCCGTGCTGGCCGTGCTCGCCCCCGCCGACGACACCCAGGAAGAGCTGCTCTAGTTCGCCACCACGCGGAGCGCGAACTCCGCCTCGCCGGTGCCGGTCACGCGGGCAGAGTAGCCGGCTGACTTGAGGGCGGCGAAGTCCTTGTCGTCGGTCTCTTCCGGAGCCAGCGAGCGGATGCCGGCGAAGTCGACGAACCCGAGCATCGTCGAGCCCTTGGTGTCCGGCACGGCCTGCTTGAAGGTGTCGGTGTCGCCCAGCTTGCCGCCCTTCAGCACCCGGTCCGCGTAATCCTTGCTCGTGGCAACGACCAGCGTGTCGTCGTCCTTCGCGGTGGCGAGGTGCGGGTCCACACCGGTCTCCTTGCTGATCACCGCGGACAACTTGCTGACGATCGCCTCGGCCTTCGCGGGGTCCGTCTTCACCTTGACCGCCGCCTTCGGCAGGCCGTCGGCCGGCTTCTCCTTGTCGAGCGCGACGACGAAGTTGTCACCGAGCAGGGTCTTCAGGTCGTCCGGGAGGGTGAAGCCGTACCGGCCGGCGAACTCCTCGACCATCGCCTTGACGTCGATACCGCCGCCGGAGGACTTCTGCAGCTGCTTCCAGATGTCGTCGACGTACTTCTGCCCGTCGGACACCGCCAGCGCCGCCGTGGTCGTCTCCGGAAGGGAGGTGACGACATCCTCGGCGTTCGCCGCGCCCGGGGCGATCATCGGGCCGTCCGTGCGCATCGTGCCCTTCAGCTCGACGTACTGCGCGTCGAACCGCAGCACCGCCGCGACGCTGCCGTTCCCGAGCTGCTCGCGCTGCTGATCGGTGAGCCTGCGCCCGGCCAGGTCCGCTACGCCCTTCAGGTCCGCCCATACCGAGGCGAAACCCTGCTCGCCGAGCTTCGACATGTCCTTGCGGAACGTCTGGTTGTCGCTCAGCGCGTCGGTCTTGGCGTCCGCCACCGCCTTGTCGGCCGTCGCCTGGTCCTCGGCAATCACGGCGTACGAGTCCGCGAACGCGACGCCCGGCTTCTCGTCCTCGTGCTCGAACATCTTGTCCAGGCCGGCCTTGGCCTCCTTCTCGTCCTTGATCTGGACGGCGACGAGACTGTCAGGCTCCTTGTCGTCGTCCGCGCCCGGCACCAGCGCGACACCGATCCGGTCACCCAGCCAGGGCTTGACGTCCTTCTCGTAGTCGACGTCGTCGAGATTCCCGCCCGAGTCCGCCTTGATCGCCTCGAACAGCTTCTGGCGCAGGTCGTCCTTGTCCCCGGTCAGCTTGAGCTGCTCGCGGACCGACGGGAACTTCATCATGAACCGGATCGCGTTCACCTTCTGCCCCGCGCCCGGGTCCAGGTCGATCCGCCCGTACGCCACCGCCGACGCCGGCAGCACGTCGGCCGGCTGCGAACCGCCACCGGCCAGCCGGCTGTACGCGAACGCACCACCCGCGCCGGCCACCATCAGCACCGCCAGCGCCGCGATGATCGGGATCAGCCTGCCGCGCCGCTTCGGCGGCTCGAACTGCTGCACGTACCCGAACCCTGGCCCCTGCGGCGGCTGCCCGTACTGCTGCCCCGGCCCGTACGAGCCCGAGCCGCCGTACTGCTGACCGCCGTACTGGCCCGGGTGACCGTGCGGGTTCTGCCCGTACGACGATCCGCCCGGCTGCTGACCCCCATACGGCTGGCTGCCGGGCTGCGGGCTCCCGTACTGGCCGCCCGGCTGACCGTCAGGGTTCGGCCCGTACGACGATCCGCCCGGCTGCTGACCGCCGTACGGCTGGTTCGGCTGCGGGCGCTGCTGATAGGGATTCGGCTGCTGCCCCGGGTACGGGTTGTGCTGCGGGCCCGGCTGCCCGCCGTACGGCGGCTGCTGCGGCTGGTCGGGGCGCTGGTACGGATTCGGCTGCTGGCCCGGGCCACCAGGGCCAGGCGGGAAGGTGTTGTCGGACATCGAACCCCCTTTGGTTCCAACGGCGTCGGACCTATCGCCCTCGACGCCGGGTAGTTGTGACGCGGGCACGGCCACTGCTCGGACGTCCCCCGCCGGGATCTGGTTGCGTACTACTGGCCGGCGGACGCCCCGCCGGACGGAGCCTGACCAGGCCGAACCTGACCAGGCGGCACGTGACCGGGCTGGATCTGGCCGGGCTGGACATGGCCGGGCTGGATCTGGCCGGGCTGGACATTGCCCGGCGCGTCGAGACGAGCCGTCGCCTCGGCGTCGTACGGGCCGGGTGCGTACGGGTTGACGGGACCCGCCTGCGCGGGTGCGTCGTGCTCGACGGTGACGTGCTCCTGGCGCCAGCTCAGCGCGGCGATGATCGCGACCGCGAGCGCGGCGCCGACCGGCCAGGACGCGACCGCGCTCCAGCCGTGCAGCTCCAGCGGCGCCGCGACCAGGTCCCCGGGCTTCGCGGCGGCCAGTCGCGGGTCGAGCGGTTCGTGTCCGAGCAGCATCCCGAGTGCCCACGCGGTGCCGGAGCCGGCGGCGGAGCCGAGCACCACGACGGCAACGGCCTGCGGGCCGTTGTCGCGCAGCCACCAGAACAATGCGGCGGCCAGCACGACGGCGGTGAGGAACCCGATCGAGACGAACAGGCCGTCCGGCCCGAACACCCGGGTCATCTCCTCCTCGTTCATGGACCCGCCCGACTCCTCGACGACGTACCGGGCGACCGGCGCGTACCGCTGCCACGCCCAGCCGGCGGCCAGCCCGGCGATCACGAACACCGCGAACGTCACCGCGACCGCGCGGCCCCATGACCGGCCCGCGGGCGACGGCTGCGTCGCGGGCGCGGGCACGGGAACACTCACGCCGACAGTCTGACTCATCAGGACAGTGTCCCCGAACCCCGGCTCACAGACACCATCCGGTCTCAACCGGCCTCTCAACCGGCCTCTCAACCAGCAAGGCAGGACGGGCCGAGGAGCGCCTTCAGGTCGGCCATCAGCGCCGGCGTCGGCGTCACCCGGAGCGCCGCGTCGAGCCGCATCACCTTGGTGTTCTCAGCACCCTGCAGGCGCAACCGCACCTCGGTCATGCCGGGGTGGGTGCGGAGCACCTCCTTGAGCTGCTGCACGGTCGGCGGCGTGCACCGGTTCACCGGCATCGAGATCACCACCGGCCCGGTCGGCCCCTCGGTCAGATCCGGGACGATCACCTCGGAGCCGCTCAGCTCCAGGCGGTCCTCGCGGCGCCGGATCCGGCCCTTGATCAGCACGATCGCGTCGTTGCTGAGCAGGTGCGCGGACAGCTGGTACGCCGACGAGAACATCATCACCTCGATCGAACCCTC
>WNGA01010938.1_pt1 | contig 14819 bp, 11 predicted proteins | sample 5400061 | NCBI WGS metagenome assembly WNGA01 (sample SAMN13153366, study PRJNA577476) | soil metagenome | isolation source: 100 cm soil or saprolite under grassland replicate 2 | place: USA:California | collected 2016-06-15
TGGGCGGGCGGGAGCCGGCCCGTCCGGGCGGCCAGGCGCCGGCGGGTGGCCAGGCGCCGGCGGACGAGCAGGCGCCGGGGGGTAACCCGACGCCGGCGGACGGCGGCCTCGGGGTGACGGAACCGGGCCAGCAGGCGACGCCGCCCGGCGACGCCGGCCGGCCGGGGCGCGACCCAGGCGACGAGGACGGCGGCGGCGAGGGGTCCGGCGGGCCTGGCGGTGACGGTGGCGACGGAGGGTCGAGCGGCCCCGGCTGAGACCAGGCGCAGGCCCGAGGCCGTGGCGCAGCTCGATTGACACGACCTGCGCGGACGCGATCATGGTCCCGTCCCTCCAGGCGTCCCGGGGAGGTGGTCGTGCGCGCGACGGCGGCCGCCCTGCTGTGCCTGCTGCTGGCCGCCTGCACGGGCGACCGGGCCGACCGCTCCAGGCCGCCGGCGGGGATCGGCGCGGGGTCCTCGCTCGAGCTCGCCGTGGTCTCGAGGCCGCTGGACTGCCGGCCGACCGCCGACGTCCCGGCCGGCTGCGCGATCGGCGGCAGCGGCACCGGCGCCGGCCTCGGCAAGGTCCGCGTCTTCCACGACGTGCGGCTCGCCCGAACCTCGACCGGCGACTGCACGCCGGCCACCGTCAGCGGCTCGATCAGCGGTGCCGGGTGGACCGTGCCCTTCGGTGGCGACGGCGAGTGGTGCGGCCAGCAGGGCCGGTTCGGCTACCGGCTCGACGGGCAGCGCGGTGCGCCGGGGCGGCTGGAGTACCGGCGCGGCCCGCAGGGCGCCGCCAGCGAGACCTTCACCGGGCCGCTGCCGGTCCCAGCCGCCGCGGACGCCGCCGGTCCCTATGCGGACCGCCGGCTGGCGAGCGCCGGCTGCGGCAAGCGGCCGCCGGGACGCCCCGGGCGGGCGGTCGGCGTGACCGTCCCGGCCAACCCGGCGCTGGCGGCCGGTGCCCGGAGCCGTGGCTACCTCGTCCACGTCCCCGCCGGCTACCGGCCACGCAGCCCGACGCCGGCGGTGGTCTTCTTCCACGGCTACGGCGGCAGCGCGGCGGACACCGACGCCGCCTCCGGCCTGTCCGAGCTGGCCGACCGGCGCGGCTTCCTCGCCGTCTACCCGCAGGGCACCTCGGTCAAGGGTGGCGCCAGGTTTTGGGCCAACGCCGGCCGGGTGAGCCTGGGCGTGGACGATCTGCGCTTCACCGCCGACGTGCTCAACGACCTCCAGGGCCGGTTCTGCGTGGACCCGGCCCGGGTCCACGCGGGCGGCTTCTCCGCCGGCGGCGGCGTGGCCGGCTGGCTGGCCTGCGAGCTGGCCGGCCGGATCGCGGCGGTCGCCACGGTCTCAGGGCAGCTCGTGGCCGAGCCGGGCGGCTGCCGGCCGTCCAGGCCGGTCCCGATCCTGGCCGTCCACGGCACCGGCGACGAGGTGATCCCCTACGGCGGCCGCGCCGCCGACGCCGAGCGGCCGCTGCGGCTGCCGGCGCTGCCCGCCTGGCTGGCCGGCTGGGCCGCCCGCGACGGCTGCACCGTCGACTCGGCGGTGTTCCTGGACACCGCCGAGGTGACCGGCGTGCGCTGGAGCGGCTGCCGCGGCGGCACCGAGGTGGTCCACTACCGCCTCAACGGCGGCGGTCACCCGCCGCCGCGGACGGTCGCCGGCCGCCCCCTCGCCGAGGTCCTCTGGGACTTCTTCGCCGCCCACCCGATGGCCTGAGGGTCCGGCCGGAGGGGTCCGGGGTGCTCAAGGGCAGACCGCCGGTGAATCAGGGCGCCTCAGGTCACCTCCTGGAGGGTGCCGGTGCGGACGTCGAAGACGAAGCCGCGCACGGCGTCGGTGCGGGGGACGAACGGGCTCGCCTTGATGCGGGCGATCGACTGGCGCACGTCCTGCTCCGGGTCGGCGAACGCCTCCAGCGCGAAGGGCGGCCGCAGCCCCGTCTCGGCCTCGATGTCCGCCTTCACCGCGTCGTCCTTGAAGGTCAGCATGCCGCAGTCGGTGTGGTGGACGAGGATGACCTCGCGGGTGCCGAGCAGGCGCTGGGAGATGGCCAGGGAGCGGATCACGTCGTCGCTCACCACCCCGCCGGCGTTGCGGATGACGTGGGCGTCGCCCTCGCGCAGCCCGAGCAGGCCGTAGACGTTCAGCCGGGCGTCCATGCAGGCGACCACGGCGACCTGCTTCCCGGGGGGCATGGGCAGGTCGCCGCTCGCGAAGGACGCGGCGTAGTCCTGGTTGTTGCGCAGCAGCTCGTCGGTGGTCGACACGGTTGCCTCCTCGAGGGCGTCGCACGCGAGCGCCGGGCTGTCAACCGATCCGGGGGCTTCGCCTCGGCGACCGCGGCCCCCGGACCCCGGGACAGCCGCAGGTGACCACGCGCCCGAAGTCCAGGGCGCGGTTGCAGACGAGCAGGAAGCGGACCATACCGGTATCAAGGGTGCCCACGGGGCGCCGGCGGCGCAAGCCCGGCCGTAGCGGGCGCCGAGCGCCAGGGCGACGTCACGCGGGCGAGGTGCTCTCGCGGACGATCAGCTCGGGGCGCTCGAGCGCGTGGGCCTCGAAGCGGGGGTTGCGCAGCTTGGCCGCCAGCATGTCCACGGCTCGCTCGGCGAGCAGCTTCACCGGCTGGCGGAGGGTGGTGAGGGTCGGGACGGTGCGGGCGGCCATGGGGGAGTCGTCGCAGCCGACCACCGCCACCCGCCGCGGGCCCGCGCCGCCACCGACCAGCAGCCCGAGCCGGACCGCCGCCCGCATGACGTCGTAGGCGAACTCGTCGCAGGAGGCCACCACCGCGGTGGGCCGCTCGTCCTCGGGCCGCATCAGCAGGCGCCTGGCCTGGTCGAGGGCGGGCTCGCCGTAGTCCTGGCGCTCCACCAGCTCGGGCAGGCCGGCGGCGCCGACCGCGCGCCGGTAGCCCTCCAGCCGCCGGTCGGCGACCGGGTCGCCGGCCGGCCAGCCGAGGTAGGCGATCCGCCGGTGCCCGCCCTCGACCAGGTGGCCGACCGCCGTCATCGACCCGCCCACGTTGTCGTTGTCCACCCAGCAGTAGCCGTGCTCCTCACGCAGCCGGCTGAGCAGCACGAACGGCACGCCGGTGTCGAGCAGCCAGGGGACCCGCTCGTCGTCGTAGCCGGCGTCGGTGAGGACGAAGCCGCCGACCTGCCGGCGGGACCAGAGCTGCCGGTAGAAGGGGACCCGCGAGCCGGGCTCCTTGTCGGTGACGAACGGGTGGAGGTGGAAGCCCCCCGACCAGGCCGCCCACAGCAGCGCGAGCAGGAGCTGGCTGTAGAACGGGTTCACGCCGGGGTCCTCGGCCCGCGGCATCTCGAAGGCGAGCCTGCCGAGCTGCCTCCTGCCCAGCCGCCCCACGCTGCCCCTGGGGACATAGCCGGTGGCCCGCACCGCCTGCTCGATGCGGGCGTGGGTGCTGGCGCTGAGCACCGCCGGGCGGGAGAAGTAGTTCCTCGCCGAGCTGGTCGAGACGCCGGCCGCCCTGGCGACGTCCTCGATCGTGGGGCGGGCGTCCTCGGACAGGCCTGGCTGCGCCAATGTCCGTCCCCTCTCAGCTCCACGGATGCGTAGGCATTCTAGGTGGCTCGGAGATACTCCTTGCAAGCAAACTTGCAACACGAAACACTGCTAGTTGCGACGGGAAGCGATTCCCGGAGCAGGCCCTCGTGGGGGCCAACGGGGGGGCCGTGGGGCGGTGCGCCGCATCTGCCCCACGCAGGGCTCCCACGAGGGTTTCGCGCTGGGTTACGCCTTGTCTCCGGGTGGTAGCGTGCAAGGCATGATCGGGCGCATCGTCATCGAGGGCATCCGGCCTCAGGTGGACTGCGGGCGCTGGCCGGCGCGGGCGGTCGCCGGGGAGACGATCCCGGTCGAGGCGACCGTCTTCCGCGACGGCCACAACGAGGTCATCGCCGCCGGTGTGCGGCTCACCGGGCCGGGTGAGCGCCGCTCCCAGCTCGTCCCCATGGTCGCGGTGGACCATGGCCTGGACCGCTGGCGGGCCGAGGTCACCCTGCCCCGGACCGGCTTCTGGTCGTTCGTGGTGGAGGCCTGGACCGACCAGATCGCCAGCTGGCGCCAGGGCACCCACAAGAAGCTGGACGCCGGCCGCGACATCGGGCTGGAGCTGGAGGAGGGCGCCCGGCTGTTCGAGACGGCGGCGGCCTGGGTGCCGGCGGCCAACCGCGACCTGCTCAGGGAGGCCGCGGCCGGCCTGCGCCGGGCCGGGGCGGACCCCGCGGAGCGGCTGGCCGCCGCCAGCGACTCCGCCGTGGTCGAGCTGCTCGACCGTCACCCGCCCAAGGGCGTCACCCGCTCCGGGCGGCTGGCGATCTGGGTCGACCGGCCGCGCGCCCTGTACGGCGCCTGGTACGAGCTCTTCCCGCGCTCCGAGGGCGCCACCGCCACCACCGGCGGCACCTTCAAGCAGGCGGCCGAGCGGCTGCCCGCGGTCGCCGCCATGGGCTTCGACGTGGTCTACCTGCCGCCCATCCATCCCATCGGGCACACCCACCGCAAGGGACCGAACAACACCCTGGACCCCGGCCCCGACGACCCGGGCAGCCCGTGGGCGATCGGTTCGGAGGCCGGCGGCCACGACGCCGTCCACCCCGACCTCGGCACCATCGAGGACTTCGACGCCTTCGTGGCCAGGGCGGACGAGCTCGGCATGGAGGTGGCCCTCGACTACGCCCTACAGTGCTCGCCCGACCATCCATGGGTCAAGGAGCACCCGGACTGGTTCCGCATCCGGCCAGACGGCTCGATCGCCTACGCCGAGAACCCGCCCAAGGTCTACCAGGACATCTACCCCCTCAACTTCGACAGCCCGGACGCGCCCGCGCTGCACGCCGCCTGCAAGGCCGTCGTGGACCACTGGATCGCCCACGGCGTGCGCATCTTCCGCGTCGACAACCCCCACACCAAGCCGGTCCAGTTCTGGGAGTGGCTGATCGCCGCCGTCAAGGCCGAGCATCCCGACGTGATCTTCCTGGCCGAGGCGTTCACCCGCCCGGCGATGATGAAGGTGCTCGCCAAGATCGGCTTCACCCAGTCCTACACGTACTTCACCTGGCGCAACGCCAAGGCCGAGCTGGAGGAGTACCTGAACGAGCTGGCCCACTCGGAGTCGGCCGAGTACATGCGCCCCAACTTCTTCGTCAACACCCCCGACATCCTCCACGCCTACCTGCAGCAGGGCGGTCCGGCGGCCTTCAAGGTGCGGGCGGTGCTGGCCGCGATGCTGTCGCCGTCGTGGGGCGTCTACTCGGGCTTCGAGCTGTTCGAGCACCAGGCGCTGCGACCCGGCTCGGAGGAGTACCTCGACTCCGAGAAGTACCAGTACAAGCTCAGGGACTGGTCGCAGCCGTCGCTGGCTCCCTACCTGGCCCGGCTGAACGAGATCCGCCACGCCCACCCGGCGCTCCACTGGCTGCGGAACCTTCGCTTCCATCTGGTCGACTCGCCCGACGTCCTCGCCTTCTCCAAGCGGACCGGCGACGACGTGGTGCTCGTGGTGGTCAACCTCGACCCGCACCAGGCGCGCGACACCTTCCTGCACCTGTGGATGCCCGCCCTGGGCCTGGAGTGGGACAGCGGCGCCTTCGACGTGTTCGACGAGCTGACCGGCCAGGCCTGGACCTGGCACGGCGCCTCCAACTGGACCCGCCTCGACCCCCTGGTGGAGCCGGCCCACGTGCTCCACGTCCGTCCCAGGTAGCGGCCCGTGACCGAGCTGGAGACGGCGCTTGCCGAGTTCCTGCCGGGCCAGCGCTGGTTCGCCGGCAAGGGGAGGCCGGTGGGCGAGGTCCGCGTCGAGGCGTCGGTGCCCCTGCGCACCGCCCATCCGAGCCTGCACGAGGTGGTCGCCGCCGTCGCCTACGCCGACGGCGGCGTCGAGCGCTACCACGTGCCCATGGGCCACGACCGCGGCATCGAGGCGAGGCAGCTCACCGACCGCAAGCCGGACGCGATCATCCTGCAGACCAAGGGGCCGACCGGCGGGGTGTTCTACGACGCGGTCCGCGACGAGCGGCTCGGCTCGGTCTACCTGGACCTGCTCTCGCGAGCGGCCAACGTCGACGAGCTGCGCTTCTACCGCGCGCCCGAGTGGACCGAGACGCTGCGCGGCCCCGGCAAGCTGGTCGGCGGGGAGCAGTCCAACTCGTCGCTGGTGTTCGGCAACCGGCTGATCCTCAAGCTGTTTCGCCGGCTGGAGCCAGGCGAGAACCCGGAGCTCGAGGTCACCAGGGCGCTGGCCGCCGCGGGGTTCGAGGCGTGCGTGGCGCCGCTCGGCTGGATCGAGGGCCTCGGCTCGACCCTCGGCATCCTGCAGCGCTTCTACCCCGGCAGCGTCGAGGGCTGGCGGCTGGCCGCCGAGCGGGTGGCGGACCACTACGGGTCCCAGCGGGGCGACCCTGGCAACTTCGCCGGCGAGGCCGGGGCGCTCGGCCGGCTCACCGGCGAGCTGCACGTGGCCATGGCCGGCGCGCTGCCCAAGGTGGCCGAGGGCCAGCCCGACCTGGGCCGGCTCAGCGCCCGCCTGCTCGGCCAGCTCACCCAGGTGGTCGCGCTCGTGCCGCAGCTCGCCGGGGATCGCGAGGCCATCCAGGAGGTGTACTCCAAGGCCGAGGCGGCCGGCGGCGGCAGCCGTTACCTCCAGCGCATCCACGGCGACTACCACCTCGGCCAGGTGCTGCGGGTGTCGGACGCGTGGAAGGTGATCGACTTCGAGGGCGAGCCGGTCCGCAGCCTGGAGGAGCGCCGGCGCCTCGCCAGCCCGCTGCAGGACGTGGCGGGGATGCTCCGCTCCTTCGACTACGCCGCCTTCCAGCCGCTGATGGTGGGGGACTCGCAGCTGGCCGCGGAGGACGGCCGCGCCACCGCCTGGATCGAGGCCAACCGGGGCGCGTTCCTGGAGGGCTACCTGGGCGTGGCCGGCGACGCCGGCTGGCTCGCCGACGACCACGAGCTGCTGCTTCGCGCCCTGGAGCTGGACAAGGCAGTCTATGAGGTCATGTACGAGGCCAGGCACCGCCCGGCGTGGCTGCCGATCCCGCTCGGCGGCATCAGACGGCTGCTGGGGGTGACGCCATGACCCGGGTGTCCCGTTCGGACGAGGTGGAGCGGCTGGTGCGGGGCGAGCACCACGAGCCGCACCGGCTGCTGGGCGCGCACCTCGAGGACGGCAAGCTGGTCGTCCGCGCGCTGCGGCCCGCCGCCACCAGCGTGGTCGCGCTGGTGGGGCCGGAGGGGTCCGGGGAACCCCAAGGGGGTGCCCCGGTGGGTCCGAAGCGCGTCAAGCTCGATCAGGTCCACCCGGGCGGCCTGTTCGAGGGCGTGCTGGACGGCGCCACCGCGCCGGCCGCCTACCGGCTGGAGGTGACCTACGACGCCGGCACCTTCACCATCGACGACCCCTACCGGTTCCTGCCGACGATCGGCGAGCTCGACCAGCACCTGCTGGGGGAGGGCAGGCACGAGCGCCTGTGGCAGAAGCTCGGCGCCCACGAGACGGTCGTCGACGGGGTGGCCGGCACCGCCTTCGCGGTCTGGGCGCCCAACGCCCGCGCGGTCCGGGTCGTCGGCGACTTCAACTCCTGGGACGGGCGGCTGCACCCGATGCGGTCGCTCGGCTCCTCGGGGATCTGGGAGCTGTTCGCGCCGGGCGTCGGTGCCGGCGACAAGTACAAGTTCGAGCTGGTCACCCGGGCCGGCGCGCTGACGCTCAAGGCCGACCCGCTGGCGTTCGCGACCGAGGTGCCGCCGGCGACGGCCAGCGTCGTCCACACCCCCGGGCACGTGTGGGGCGACGACGACTGGGTGGCGCGCCGGCAGGAGCGCAACTCGCTCGGCGCCCCGATCTCGGTCTACGAGGTCCACCTCGGTTCCTGGCGCCAGGGGCTGTCCTACCGCGAGCTGGCGGAACAGCTTCCCGACTACGTCGCTGACCTCGGCTTCACCCACGTGGAGTTCATGCCGGTCGCCGAGCACCCCTACGCCCCGTCGTGGGGCTACCAGGTGTCCGCCTACTACGCGCCCACCGCCCGCTTCGGCACCCCGGACGACCTGCGCCACCTGATCGACAAGCTCCACCAGCGCGGCATCGGGGTGCTGGTGGACTGGGTGCCGGCGCACTTCCCCAAGGACGCCTTCGCGCTGGCCCGCTTCGACGGCACCGCCCTGTACGAGCACGAGGACCCGCGCCGCGGCGAGCACCCGGACTGGGGCTCGCTGGTGTTCAACTTCGGCCGCAACGAGGTGCGCAACTTCCTCATCGCCAACGCGCTGTACTGGCTGGAGGAGTTCCACGTCGACGGGCTGCGGGTGGACGCGGTGGCCTCGATGCTGTACCTCGACTACTCCCGCGAGCAGGGGGAGTGGGAGCCCAACGAGTTCGGCGGCAACGAGGACCTGGACGCCGTCAGGTTCCTCAAGGACTTCAACACCGTGGTGTACCGCGAGCACCCGGGGGCGATGACGGTCGCCGAGGAGTCGACGGCCTGGCCGAGCGTCTCCCGACCGGTCTACCTCGGCGGGCTCGGCTTCGGCTTCAAGTGGAACATGGGCTGGATGCACGACAGCCTGCAGTACGCCTCCAAGGACCCGATCTACCGCCGCTTCCACCACCACCAGCTCACCTTCTCGCTGATCTACGCCTTCAGCGAGAACTTCATCCTGCCCATCTCCCACGACGAGGTCGTCCACGGCAAGGGCTCGCTGCTCGGCAAGATGCCCGGCGACACCTGGCGGCGGTTCGCCAACCTGCGCGCCTACCTCGCCTACATGTGGGCCCATCCGGGCAAGCAGCTCCTGTTCATGGGCTGCGAGCTGGGCCAGGAGTCGGAATGGTCCCACGAGCGCTCGATCGACTGGGAGGCGCTGGCCGACCCGAACCACCGGGGCGTGCAGGCGCTCGTCCGCGACCTGAACCGCGTCTACCGGGACCGCCCGGCCCTGTGGGAGCGGGACGCCAGCCCGGAGGGGTTCGCCTGGATCGACCCCAACGACGTCGACGACAACGTGCTGTCGTTCATCCGCTACAGCGCGTCCGGTGAGCCGCTGGTCTGCCTCTGCAACTTCTCGCCGGTGCCACGCAGCGACTACCGCGTCGGCCTGCCGCGGGTGGGCCGCTGGACCGAGGTGCTCAACACCGACGCGGCGCCCTACGGCGGCAGCAACGTCGGCAACCTCGGCACGGTCCAGGCCGTGGAGATCGGCTGGGACGGCCAGCCCGCCTCGGCCCCGGTGACCCTGCCCCCGCTCGCCACCCTCTGGCTCGCGCCGGCGTGACGGGACCGCCCGGGGGTCCGGGGGCCTCAAGCCTAGGCCCCCGGTGGAAATTGGGCCCGCGGCTGGTGGAGGGCGGCGCCGCCTTCGGCGTGTGGGCGCCCTCGGTGCGCTCCCTGGCGGTGCGGGTCGGTGGGAGGACCTTCCCATTGGCACCGGGCGAGCGGGGTACCTGGTGGGGCGTTGTCGAGGGCGCCCGGGCCGGCGACGACTACGTGCTGGTCCTGGACGGCGAGCGGGAGCGGCCCGACCCACGCTCCCGCTTCCAGCCGCACGGCCCGCACGGCCCCTCGCGGCTGGTCGACCTCGGCCCGGCGCCGCCGCCGTTCACCCCACCCGCCCTGCACGAGCTGGTCTTCTACGAGCTGCACTGCGGCACCTTCACGCCAGCGGGGACCTTCGACGCCGCTGCCGGCAGGCTCGACCACCTGGCCGGGCTCGGGGTCACGGCGGTGGAGGTGATGCCGGTGGCGGCCTTCCCCGGCGCGCGCGGCTGGGGCTACGACGGCGTCGACCTGTACGCGGTGCACGCCCCCTACGGCGGCCCCGCGGGGTTCCGCCGGTTCGTGGACGCCTGCCATGCCGCCGGGCTGGCCGTGTTCCTCGACGTCGTCTACAACCACCTCGGCCCCGACGGGGACTACCTGGGTGAGCTCGGGCCGTACCTCACCGACCGCTACGCCACCCCGTGGGGTCGGGCGGTCAACCTGGACGGGCCCGGGTCGGACTTCGTCCGCGGGCACGTCGTCGACAACGCCGAGATGTGGGTGGCCGAGTTCGGTGTCGACGGGCTGCGCCTGGACGCCGTCCACGCCCTCCACGACGCCAGCCCGGTGCACCTCCTCGAGGAGCTCGCCGGGCGGGTCCACGCGGCCAGGCCCGGCGCGGTCGTCGTCGCCGAGACCGACCGGCACCAGCCCACGCTGGTCACCGGCTACGGCATCGACGCCATCTGGGCCGACGACCTGCACCATGCGATCCATGTCGCGCTGACCGGCGAGGCGCCCGGCTACCTGGACGGGTTCCAGGGCCTCGACAAGCTGGCCAGCGCGCTGCACGCCGGCTGGGTGCACGACCCCGCCGGGCTCGGCGGGGAGCGCTTCGTGGTCTGCGCCCAGAACCACGACCAGGTCGGCAACCGCGGCTTCGGCGAACGCCTCGCCGCCCTGGTCGGCCCGGAGCTGGACGCGGTGGCGAGCGTCCTGGTCGCCTGCGCGCCCTACCTGCCGCTGGTCTTCCAGGGCCAGGAGTGGGGCGAGACCCGCCCGTTCCTCTATTTCACCGACCACCGGCCGGAGCTGGCCGAGGCGGTGCGGCGCGGCCGCCGCGACGAGTTCGCCGCGTTCGACTGGGCGGCGGACGTGCCGGACCCCAACGACCCGGCCACCTTCGAGCGGTCGAAGCTGGACTGGAGCAGGGCTGGCGGGCCGGTGCTGGAACTGTGGCGCGACCTGCTGCGGCTCCGCCGCGAGGTGCCCGCGCTCGGCAACTGCCGCCGCGACCTCGCCACCTCCCGGGCCGACGTCCGGCGGCGGCTGGTCACGCTGGAGCGCACCGACCCGTCGGGGTCGCGGGCGCTGGTCGTGGCCAACCTCGGCGACCGGCCGCAGCCCCTTCCCGACCCTGATACGCTGCGGCTTCGGCTCGCGACCCGCCCCCACTTGTCCAGCCGTGACATCCCTGGCGCGAGCGCGATGATATGGACGAATTGACGAGTTTGACGGCGGCCCATTCGGCCGGGGTACAACTTGCCCTCTAACGGGGGGGCGATCGGGAGGAGCGAGATGGCTGGCAGGACGGAGATCGAGCGGCTCGAGCTGGGCCGTCTCGAGCGGCTCGACCTGCGGTCGTTCTGGGGCGAGCAGCTCCCGGACCTCACCCCCTGGTTCCTGCAGAACATCGACCTGCTGAGCGAGACCCTCGGCATCGACATCACGCCGCTCGAGCGCGAGGTCAACGTCGACACCGGCGCCTTCAACGTGCTCGGCTCCGACGCGCTCGGCCGCCCGATCGTGATCGCCAACCGCCTGGAGGCGACCGACCACAGCCAGCTCGGCCAGCTCATCGTCGAAGCGTCCGGGCTGGAGGCGGCGGTGGTGATCTGGGTCGCCCCCCACTTCCGGGACGAGTTCCGGCGCGGGCTGGACTGGCTCAACGAGCGCACCGACCAGCAGGTGGATTTCTTCGGGGTGGAGATCGGCCTGGTCCGCATCGGCCGCTCGCTGCCGGCGCCCGTGCTCGACGTGGTGGTGCAACCGCGGAACTGGCGCCGGGCGGGCAGGCGGCGGGGGCCGCTGCCGATGCGGTCACCGACGACGAGACCGGCCACCGAGCCGGCGCCGCCGCCGGTCGCCCACGAGGCCGATGCCTCCTCGCCGCCGCGCGGCCGCCACGAGTCGTCGATCCTCGAGCCGCCCGCGGCCCGCTACGAGCCGGCCCCCGAGCCGCCCCCGGCCCGGTACGAGCCGCCGCCGGAGCCGCCGCCGGCCCGCCACGAGCCGGCCCCGGAGCCGTCCCCGGCCCGGTACGAGCCGCCGCCGGAGCCGCCCCCGGCCCGCTACGAGCCGCCGCCGGAGCCGCCCCCCGCCCGCTACGAGCCGCCGCCGGAGCCGCCGCCCGCCCGCTACGAGCCGCCGCCGCCGCCGGCACCGCCGCCGATGGCCTCCGAGAAGGCCGGCGGCCTGCAGCCGGTCGAGCTGCGCCACCGGTTCTTCGAGGCGATGTTCGACTCGGTGGCGATCCGGCGGCCCGGCTTCCGCATCCCGAAGTTCGGCTACGAGAACTGGGTCGGCTTCGCGGCCGGCCCGTTCGGCTTCTACGACGTGGCGTTCACCGCCAACGGCGCCGTCCGGGCCGGGATCTACCTCGATATGCAGGAACGTACCTCGACCAAGCGGCTGTTCGACGACCTGTTCGCCGAGCGCCTGGCGGTGGAGACCGCCGTCGGCCGGATCCTCTCCTGGGAACGGCTCGACGACCGGCGGGCCTCACGGATCGTCGACTACCGAGAGGTCCGCGACCTGGCAAGCCGCGAGGAGCGGCGGATGGTGGCCGACTGGGCCGCCGAGACGGTCGTCAAGCTGATGGAGGCCCTGGACGACCGGCTGCGCTCGACGGCGGCGGTCCTGCTCTCCCGGGTCCAGGGCGGGGTGTAGCGGCGCGGGGTGGACCTGGCCGCGCTCGAGCAGACGGCGCGCGGACGCCTCGATCCCGCCGTCTACGACTACCTGGCCGGCGGCGCCGACGCCGAGCTGACCCTCGCCGACAACCTGGCCGCCTGGGCACGGCTGCGCCTGCGCCCAAGGGTGCTGCGGGACGTGCGCCGGGTCGACACCGCCACCACCGTGCTCGGCACGCCGCTGCCCACCCCGATCCTGGTCGCCCCGACCGCCTACCACGGGCTGGTCCACCCGGAGGGGGAGGCCGCCACCGCCGCCGGCGCGGCCGCGGCCGGCAGCCTCATGGTCGTCTCCACCCAGTCCAACCGCTCGCTGGAGGAGGTGGCGCGGCACGCCCCCGGCGCGCCACGCTGGTTCCAGGTCTACGTCCACGTCGACCACGGGTTCACCGAGGAGCTGGTGGGCCGGGCGGCCGCCGCCGGCTACTCGGCGCTGGTCCTCACCGCCGACCTGCCGGTGCTCGGCAACCGCCTCAGGGACGTGCGCAACCGTCTGGAGTTCCCGCCCGGCATGGTCCTCGGCAACGCCGTCGAGCGCTTCGGCACCGGCGGGGCCGACGCGATCGCCCATGCCGGCCGGTTCGACGCCGGCCTGGAGCCGGCCACCATCGCCTGGCTGCGGGACTGCTCGGGGTTGCCGGTGCTGGTCAAGGGCGTGCTGCGCGGCGACGACGCCGAGGCGTTCGTGGCCGCCGGGGCGGCCGGGATCGTGGTCTCCAACCACGGCGGCCGCCAGCTCGACACCGCGCTCGCCGCCGCCGACGCGCTGCCGGAGGTGGTGGCGGCCGTCGACGGTCGGGTGGAGGTGCTGGTGGACGGCGGGGTGCGGCGGGGGACCGACGTGGTGAAGGCGCTCTGCATGGGCGCCGGCGGTGTGCTGGTGGGCCGGCCGGTGCTGTGGGGGCTTGCGGCCGGTGGGTCCGACGGGGTGCGGACGGTGCTGCTGGGCCTCCAGGAGGAGCTGTTGCGGGCGATGGCGCTGTGCGGGGCGGTCAGCCTGGCCGAGCTCACCCCCGACCTGGTCGCCAGCCCCCGCTAACCTGGGCGTGGCGTGAGTGTCACACCCCCCGTCTATGCTGACACCAGCTACGTTAGAATGCTGGTGTTCACGGATGGAGGAGGCAGTCAGTTGCATCCGTACCTGCTGGACGAGCTTGCCGCCGCACGGGTCCAGGAGCTCCGTCGCGAGGCGGCCCGACGACGGCTCCACGAGTACCGGGACCTGGTCGTCGACCCGGAGCGCTACTTCATCCGCGTGGCCTGGCCCCGTGGTCCCTCGATCGCCCGCCGGGCAGCCGCCCGCTCGCTCCATTCCGTCGGGTTCTGGCTGGTCGGGGCCGGCCTGCGGCTGGCCGTCGCCGGGACCGACCGCCGGGCGGGCCGTTGAGGCACCCGACGCGCCCGTCGGGCGGGCCCGGCTACCTGGACGGCGTCCGCGCCGCCGCCCCGATCGGGATCGCGGCGTTCGCCTTCGGCCTGTCGTTCGGGGTCCTGGCCCGCTCGGCCGGGATGGGCCGCCTCGCCCCGGTCGTCATGTCGCTCACGACCTTCGCCGGCTCCGCCCAGTTCGCCGCCGCCTCCATCCTCGCCGCCGGGGGCGGGGTGGCCGCCGCGGTGGCCGCGGCCGTGCTGCTGAACCTCCGCTACGGGCCGATGGGGCTGTCGGCCGCCTCCACCCTGGAGGGGCCGTGGTGGCGGCGGGCGCTGGCCGCCCAGCTGGTCGTCGACGAGTCCTGGGCGATCGCCCAGCGCGACGGCCGGATCGACCGGCACCTGCTGGTCGGCGCCGGCCTGCTGCTGGCGGTCGGCTGGGTCGGCGGCACGGCCGTCGGGGCGCTCGCCGGCGACCTCGTCGCCGACCCGGCCTCGCTCGGCCTCGACGCCGCCTTCCCGGCGCTGTTCCTGGCGCTGCTGGCGGGGCAGATCAAGGGGCGCTCGCGGTGGCTGGCCGCCATCGGTGGCGCCCTCATCGCCCTCGCGCTGATGCCGGTCGCCGGCCCGGGCGTGCCGATCATCGCCGCCAGCCTCGCGTGCCTGGTCGGGGCGAGGCGCTCGTGACCGCCGTCTGGGTCACGGTCGCGGCGGTCGGGCTGGCCACCATGGCCACCAAGGCGGCCGGCACGCTGCTGGTCGGGGACCGCACGCTCCCGCCGCGGGCCCAGGCGGCCCTCGAGCACCTGGCCCCGGCGCTGCTCGCCGCCCTCGTGGTCTCCCAGGCGCTCGGCGGCTCGGGCGGCGGCTTCGCGATCGACGCCCGCCTCGCCGGCCTGGCCGCCGCCGCCGTCGCCCTGGTCTTCCGCGCACCCCTGCTGCTCGTCGTCACCGTGGCCGCCGCCACCGCCGCC
>WNGA01014337.1_pt1 | contig 14818 bp, 10 predicted proteins | sample 5400061 | NCBI WGS metagenome assembly WNGA01 (sample SAMN13153366, study PRJNA577476) | soil metagenome | isolation source: 100 cm soil or saprolite under grassland replicate 2 | place: USA:California | collected 2016-06-15
CGGCGAGGACTGTCACGCGAGGCGGCGCACGCTCGAGCAGATGCTCGCGCGCGAGTTCCACCTCGAGCACACGACGCTCCAGGTCGAGCACGTGGGCGAGCCCCGCCGGCGGATTCAGCTGACGCGTGCGATCCGCCGGAGCGGCCCATAGACACTCGCGCGGAAGCGAACTACGCTCAGACTTGACTGTACGGGGTCGTTCTCTCTGGGGGTCTCTGCATGAAGAAGCAGTTGCTACTCGTCCTGGTCGTCGTCTCGGTGGCGCTGACGGTCGTCTCGAACGCGGTTGCCGGGCGCTCGGTTCCAGGCCGGTACATCGTCGTCCTGAAGCCGACCGCCAAGTCCAGTGCTGTCGCCGCGGCGCACGAGAAGTCGATCGGCGCGGATGTGCTCCACGTCTACTCGAGCGCCCTCCACGGCTACGCGGCGCGGCTGACGCCGGCGGCCCTCCGCGCCCTCCGCTACGACATGCAGGTCGCCTATGTCGTGCCAGACCGGCGCGTGCACGCGCTCGCGCAGAGCGCGCCGACCGGCGTGCGGCGGATCGAGGCTTCGACGGACGGCTCGACGCAGACGCTCGCCAACGACGGAGCCGGTGTCAACGTCGCGGTCATCGACACGGGGATCGAGCTCAATCATCCCGATCTCGCACCGGTCCGCAGCGGCAAGAACTGCGTCCGTACGCGCAAGGCGCCGAACGACGACAACGGCCACGGCAGCCACGTCGCCGGCACGATCGCCGCGCGCGAGAACGGCATCGGCGTAGTCGGGATCGCTCCCGGAGCGAACCTCTACGCGGTCAAGGTTCTGAACAGCGCGGGCTCGGGGACATGGTCACAGGTCATCTGCGGCATCGATTGGGTGACGTCGACCCGGACCGACGGCGATCCGGCGAACAACATCGCAGTCGCGAACATGAGCCTCGGGGGAGGCGGATCCGACGACGGCAATTGCGGGCTCTCGAACCGGGACGCGCTGCATCAGGCGATCTGCCGCTCGGTCGCAGCCGGCGTCACGTACGTCGTCGCCGCGGGGAACAGCGCCTCGGATCTCGCAGGCCAGGTGCCGTCCGCGTACAACGAGGTACTGAGCGTGACGGCCGTGGCCGACTTCGACGGCTTGCCGGGGGGCAGCGCAGCCGCCACGTGCCGGACCGACGTCGACGACACGTACGCCGACTTCAGCAGCTTCGCCGTGTCGGCAAGCGACCAGAGCCACACGATTGCGGCTCCGGGCGTCTGCATCGAGTCGACCTGGCGGAACGGCGGCTACAACACGATCTCCGGGACGAGCATGGCCTCGCCGCACATGACGGGCGTCGCCGCGCTCTGCATCGCGAGCGGGAGCTGTGCCGGGACGCCGGCGCAGATCGTTCAGAGGCTGCGCTCGGACGCTGCGGCTTACGCCGCCGCATTCCCGGGTTACGGCTTCGCCGGCGACCCGGCAAGCCCGAGCGGGAACCGCTACTTCGGCTACCTGACCTGGGCCGCGGCCTACTAGCCCGGACCTGGAGCTAGGAGGGCTTAGCTCAGGTCGCTCCTTGTGCGGCGCTCGTGGCTTGCGGCCGCGAGCGCCTCGAGCCCGGCTAGGAAGCTCGTCGGCACCGGCGGGGGCTGCGACCGCCGCGCCAGCTCATCCTGAGCATCGGCAAGCGCTCTCTCCCGGGCTGCGAGGTCGGCGGCTGCTTTGCGAACCCGCTCGAGCTCCTGCTCGCGACCCTGCCGCGTCTCGTCGGCCGCTTGCTCCCGGCGGGCCACCTCGGCGGCCCGGGCGGCGAGGTCCGCCTCCGCGTCGGCGAGGGCGTTCTCGCGCGCTTCGACCGTCCGGACCATCTCGGCCCCCGCCTGCCGCTCCTGGTCGAAGTCGGCTTGGAGGCGCGCGAGCGTCCGCTCTCGCTCCTCGAGGCCGTGCTCGAGCTTCTCCAGCTCGCCGCGAGCCTCGGCGATTCTCTCCTCGACGCCTTCGACCTCGGCCGCGCGCTTCTCGAGATCGCGCTCGCGGGCGAAGAGCGCCGTCGAGACGAAGTCCGGGTCCGCCGGCGGCGGGCGGCGACCGGCGGCCGGGGCCGCGCCCTGCCGGCCTCGCTTGCGACGGAGCTTCCGCTCGCGTTCGTCGAGCTCCTTCTTCTCCGTCCCCAGCGCCACCTCGCGCGCTGCGACGGCGCGCTCGCGCTCGTCGAGAGTGCCCGTCAATGCCTCTGTCTCCTCCGCGGCTGCCGCCACCTCGCGCTCGCGCCTCTCGAGCGCAGAGGCGCGGCGCTCCGTCTCCTGCTCGCGCTCGGCCAGCGCCGATGCCTCGGCCTCGAGCTCTTGCCTGCGCTCGGCCAGCGCCGATGCCTCGGCTTGGAGCTCTTGCCCGCGCCCGGCGAGCGAGCTCTCCCGCTCTTCGAGCTTCGCGGCGATCCCTTCGCCTTGCCGCTCCGCCGCCTCGACCTCCGCTGCTCGCGCGTCGAGGTCGGCAAGCAGCCCCTCGCGCCGCTCGAGCTCGCCGAGCCTCTGCTCGAAGTCTCGCGCCTTCGCGGCCACCGACTCGCCCTCGGCCGAGACCTCCTCACGCAGTCGCTCGAGCTCGCTCTCGCGCTCGCTGAGCACCGCCGCGTCGCGGTCGAGCTGCTCGCGCCCCTGGCGCTCGCTGCCGGTCAGCTCCTCGGCACGGCGCATCACCTCGGACTCTTGCTCGGCGAGCGCAGCCTGCACGGCCTCGAGCTCCCGGTCGCGGCTCTCCAGCTGCGTCGCCCGCTCCTCGACCTCGACCCGCGCTCTCTCGGCCTCGGCACGAGCCTTCTCGACCTCGCCACGCTGCTCCTCGACCCTGGCGCGGGCTCTCTCCAGCTCGTCGCGATCCCCCTCGAGCGATCGGCTCCGATCCTCGAGCGTGCGGCCCTCGCCTTCGAGCTCGGTCCGTCTCGCGGCCAGCTTCTCCTCGCGCCGGGCGAGCGCCTGCTCGGCCTTCGCAAGCTTCGCGGTGCGCCGGTCGAGCTTCGCGCGATCGTCCGTCCGCTCCGCGATCTTGCTCTTGATCGGGGCGAACCAGTCGCGCTGCACCCGCAGGGCTCGCACCTTCCGTCCGAGCCGCCGCTCGTGGAGCTCGAGCTTGCGCTGCTCCCGCTCGAGCTCGCGCTCGCGCTCGGCGATCGCGCTCGCTCGCTCGCGCAGCGTCTCCGGCAGGAAGCAGTAAGATCGCGCCATCGTGGGGGAGCGAGGACGGTGGGGAGCGGGGCGGCTGCTTGCTGCCGCAGCGGCACTCGGCGCACTACTCGTCGCGACGGTCGCGTCGGCGAGCGTGCTTGCGAAGCCGATCAGCTCCGATCCGTACACGAATACGTCGAGCCAGCACAAGACCCAGCTCGAGCCCGACTCGTTCGGCTTCGGCTCGACGGTCGTCGCCGTCTTCCAGACGGGACGGTTCTTCGGCGGTGGCGCGAGCAACATCGCCTGGGCGACCTCGCAGGACGCGGGCCACACGTGGACGACCGGCGTGCTACCCGGCACCACCATCTTCCAGGGAGGCCCGTGGGCGCGCATCAGCGACCCGGCGGTCGCCTACGACCCGATGCACGACGTCTGGATGGTCTCCGGGCTCGCGATCAACCAGTCCGTGAGCGGTGCGGCAGTCCTGACAAGCCGCTCCACGGACGGCGGTCTCACCTGGCAGAACCCGGTCACGGTCGCGACCGCGCCTGGAACCTTCTTTGACAAGAACTGGATCACCTGCGACACCTGGCCGTCGAGCCCCCACTACGGGAACTGCTACACGGAGTGGGACGACAACGGGCTCGGAAACCAGATCCAGATGAGCACGTCGACGGACGGTGGCCTCACCTGGGGGCCGGTTCGCCTACCGCCGGTCCCATCCGGTCTCGGCGGCCAGCCCGTAGTCCAGCCGAACGGGACGGTCGTCGTCCCCTACAACTCCAGCAGCATCCGAGCGTTCCGGTCGACGGACGGCGGCAATACGTGGACGTCCTCGGTCGTAGTCGCGAGCGACATCGAGCACAATCCGGCAGGCGGGCTGCGGGGCGGCGGGCTGATCACGGCCGAGGTCGATGCCGCCGGCAAGGTCTACGTCGCCTGGCAGGACTGCCGCTTCCGCTCGGGCTGCCCCGCGAACGACATCGTCCTGACCACGTCGACCGACGGCGTCGCCTGGTCGGCCGTTACGCGCATCCCGATCGACCCGACGTCGAGCAGCGTCGACCACTTCATCCCGGGCATCGGCGTCGACGCGGCGACCTCCGGGAGTACCGCCCACCTCGCAGTGGGCTACTACTACTACCCGGTCAGCAGCTGCAGCTCGAGCACGTGCCAGCTCACCGCCGGCTTCATCTCCTCCCTGGACGGCGGAGCGACCTGGAGCGCGCCGCAGCGCGTCGCAGGCCCGATGACCCTCTCGTGGATCGCGAACACGAGCCAGGGCCGGATGGTCGGCGACTACATCTCGACGTCGTTCACCGCCGACGGCAAGGCGCATCCGATCTACTCGATCGCCAAGGCGCTCGACGGTGGAGTCTTCCAGCAGCGCGCCGCCTCCGCGACGTTCGACGCGACCGCCCCGGGCATCTCGCGGCCGGTGCCGGCCACGCAAGAGAAGCCCGCCTTCCGTCTCCACCGCTCGTTCCGGTCGCGGGCCGCGGCGATCCGCGCCTTCTAGCGGCCCGTGATCTTGGGGGAGCGAGGGCAGCGGGGAGCGCGGAGACGGCTGTTCGCCGCGGCGGCGCTCGGCGTCCTCCTCGTCGCGGCGGCCGCGTCGGCGAGCGTGCTTGCGAAGCCGATCAGCTCCGATCCCTACACCAACACGTCGAGCCAGCACAAGACCCAGCTCGAGCCCGACTCGTTCGCCTTCGGCTCGACCGTGGTCGGCGTCTTCCAGACAGGCCGGTTCTTCGGCGGCGGCGCCAGCAACATCGCCTGGGCGACCTCGCGCGACGCCGGCCACACGTGGACGACGGGCGTCCTGCCGGGCACAACAGTCTACCAGGGAGGCCCGTCGGACGACGTCTGGATGGTCTCCGGGCTCGCGATCGACGCATCCGTGAGCGGCGCCGCCGTGCTGGTGAGTCGCTCGACGGACGGCGGCCTCACCTGGCAGAACCCGGTCACGGTCGCGACCGCGCCCGGAACGTTCTTCGACAAGAACTGGATCACCTGCGACGCCTGGCCTTCGAGCCCGTACTACGGCAACTGCTACACGGAGTGGGACGACAACGGCCTCGGCAACCGGCTGGAGATGAGCACCTCGACCGACGGCGGCCTCACCTGGGGGCCCGTGCTCTCGCCGAGCGGTACGCCGTCGGGCCTCGGCGGCCAGCCGCTCGCCCAGCCGAACGGGACGGTCGTCGTCCCGTACACGGCCAACTACGGCTCGATCCGGGCCTTCCGCTCGACCGACGGCGGTGCGAGCTGGACGAGCGCCGTGCTCGTGGCGAGCCAGTCCCGTCACGGCGTTGCGGGCGGGCTTCGTGACCCGCCGCTGCCCTCGGCGGAGGTCGACGGCTCCGGCAAGGTCTACGTCGTCTGGCACGACTGCCGTTTCCGGGCGAGCTGCGCCCAGAACGACATCGTCATGAGCACCTCGACGGACGGGGTGACCTGGTCAGCTGTCACTCGCATCCCGATCGACGCGACGACGAGCACCGTCGATCACTTCCTCCCGGGGATCGGCGTCGACTCCTCGACCTCCGGGAGCAGTGCTCACCTCGCGCTCGGCTATTACTACTACCCGGTCAGCAGCTGCAGCTCGAGCACGTGCCAGCTCACTTTCGGCTTCGTCTCGTCGCGTGACGGCGGCGCGACCTGGAGCGCGCCCCAGCGGGTCTTCGGCCCGATGAACCTTGCGTGGATCGCGAACACGAGCCAGGGCCGGATGGTCGGCGACTACACGTCGACCTCGTTCACCGCGGACGGCAAGGCGCACCCCGTCTTCTCGATCGCCAAGGCCCTCGACGGCGGGGTCTTCCAGCAGCGCGCCGCCTCCGCCACGTTCGACGTGACCGCGCCGGGCCTCTCCCGGCCCATGCCGGCAACGCGAGAGAAGCCCGTCTTCGAACGGCGCCGCCTGATCCGGGCGATCCGCGCCTTCTAGCGGCCCGTGATCTTGGGAAAGCGAGGGCAGCGGGGAGCGGGGAGGTGGCCGCTCGTTGCGGCGGCGGTACTGGGCGTCGTGCTCGCGGCGACAGTCGCGTCGGCGAGCGTGCTGGCGAAGCCGATCGGCTCCGACCCGTACACGAACACCTCGAGCCAGCACAAGACCCAGGTCGAGCCCGACTCGTTCGGCTTCGGCTCGACGATCGTCGGCGTCTTTCAGACCGGGCGGTTCTTCGACGGGGGCGCCAGCAACATCGCCTGGTCGACCTCGCACGATGCGGGCCGGACGTGGACGACCGGTGTGCTCCCCGGCACCACGGTCTACGAGGGCGGCACCTGGGCGCGCATCAGCGACCCGGCCGTCGCCTACGACCCCCTTCACGACGTCTGGATGGTCTCGGGGCTGGCGTTCGGGTCGGCCGGGTCGTCCTTGCTCGGTGCGCCGAGCGCCGTGGTGACGAGTCGCTCGACCGACGGGGGGCTGACCTGGCAAAACCCGGTCACCGTCTCCCTCACCCCGACCAGCTTCTACGACAAGAACTGGATCGGCTGCGACACCTGGTCGTCCAGCCCGTACTACGGCAACTGCTACACGGAGTGGGACGACAACGGGCTTGGCAACCTGCTGGAGATGAGCACGTCGACGGACGGCGGCCTCACCTGGAGCGCTCCAGTCTCGCCGGCCGGTAACCCCTCCGGGCTTGGGGGCCAGCCGGTTGTCCAGCCGAACGGCAACGTCATCGTCCCGTACTCGGCGAACGACGTCGCGATCCGCTCGTTCCGCTCGACGGACGGGGGAGCCAGCTGGTCGACCGTGACGACGGTTGCCAACATCACGGATCACGGAGTCGCGGGCGGCTTGCGCACCTCGCCGCTGCCATCGGCCGAGGTCGATGGCTCCGGCAAGGTCTACGTCGTCTGGCAGGACTGCCGCTTCCGGGCGAGTTGCGCGCAGAACGACATCGTCGTGAGCACCTCGACGGACGGGCTCACCTGGTCGGCCGTCACGCGGATCCCGATCGACGCGACGACGAGCACCGTCGACCACTTCATCCCCGGAATTGCCGCCGACACCTCGATCTCGGGAAGCAGCGCTCACCTCGCGCTCGGCTACTACTACTACCCGGTCAGCAGCTGCAGCTCGAGCTCGTGCCAGCTCACCGTCGGCTTCGTCTCGTCGCTCGACGGCGGCGCGACCTGGAGCGCGCCTCAGCAGCTGAGCGGCCCGATGAGCCTTGCGTGGATCGCGAGCACGAGCCAGGGCCGGATGGTCGGCGACTACATGTCGACGTCGTTCGCCGGCGGCACGGCTCATCCGGTCTTCGCCATCGCCAAGGCGCTCGACGGCGGGGTCTTCCAGGAGCGGGCCGCCTCCGCAACGCTCGACGTCACCGCCCCGGGCCTCTCCCGGCCGGTGCCGGCAACGCGAGAGCAACCCGTGTTCCGTCGGCATCGCCCGTCCCGGCCGCGGGCCCGGGCGATCAGCGCGTTCTGACGCCGGCGATCGCTTCGCGGACCCACGGAGCGAGCTCGAGGAGAAACCCGGGGTCGACGGCGTGGGGGAACAGCGACTCGCGGTAGAGAACGTCTGCACCCGCCTGCTCGAAGAGCTCCTTCGCGCGGCGACCCCACTTGACCCCGATTACCGGGTCGTGGGCGCCGTGGCCGATCGCGATCGGCGGGAGCGGTCGCTCGAGGTCGAGCTCGAAGCCCTCGACGGTGGGGACGAAGCCGCTGAGCGCCAGCACGCCGGCCGGCCGAGGTCGATCCGCGCCGAGCCCGAGCGCGTAGCTCATCACCGCGCCCTGCGAGAAGCCGCCGAGGACGGTGCGCTCCGGGGGGATCCCCTGCTCCTGGGCTAGATCCTGGAGCCAGGCCGAGGCAGCCTCGTAGGAGTCGCTGAAGGTCTCGGGATCCGGGTAACCGAGCTCGCCGAGGACGTACCAGTGAGCCCCGCCCGGGGGAAGCGACAACGGCCCCCGCGGTGTGGCGCCAAGGAGACGCCTTTCGGGGTCGAGGGCGTCGAGCAACGGGAAGAGGTCCTTCTCGTCCGTGCCGCGGCCGTGGAAGAGGACGAGCGCTCCGTCGGGCTCGGCCGCGGCGGGGCGGGTTCTGAACGTGAGCCCGCTCAGCGTGCGGCCCAGCTCTCCCTAGGATTTGGAAGGGGAGTGAGGACGGGCTCGAGCTGCTCCCGCCGATGCTCGAAGCTCGGCGGCAGCGAGAGTCGCTCGCCGAGGTGCTCGAGCGGCTCGTCAGCCGTGAAGCCGGGGCCGATCGTCGCTATCTCGAAGAGGACGCCGCTCGGCTCGCGGAAGTAGATCGAGCGGAAGTAGTAGCGGTCGATGACCGGCGTCGGAGAGCCGCCGCCCTCGATCACCCGCTTGCGCCAGCCCTCGTGCTCCTCGGGCGGCGACGCCCAGGCGACGTGGTGCACGGTTCCCGCGCCGCCGATCCCGGTCTCTCGGGCTTGCTCGTATTCGTAGAAGGATCCGCGACGCTCGCCCCGCGCCTCGAAATCGCGCTCTCCCCGCGGCTCGAAGCGGAGGGTCTGCTCGAGGAAGCTGCGACTCGCGGCCGGGTCGAGCGAGTAGGCGCGGACACCGTCGAAGCCCTGGATCGCGAGCTCGGCCGCGATCTCGGGATGCTCGGCGACGAGTGGCTCGTCCTCGGTGTCGACGACCGCCAGCTCCAGGCCCAGGCCTTCGGGGTCGGAGAAGGTAAGGCGGCCGTCGTTGCGCGAGACGGGGACGCTCTCCGCCCGCAGGCGCTCCTCCCAGAAGTCGAGCGCGTCCTCGGAGCCGACGCGCCAGACGACGCGGTTCACCATGCCCGCGCCGGCGCGACCACGCCGCGCGCCCGGGTACTCGAAGAAGGTGATGTCCGAGCCCGGCGAGCCCCGCTCGTCGGCGTAGAAGAGGTGGTAGACGGTCGGATCGTCCTGGTTGACCGTCTTCTTCACGAGCCGCAGCCCGAGCAGCCGGGCGTAGAAGTCGACGTTGCCCGGCGCGTCGGCCGTGATCGCTGTGACGTGGTGGATTCCTTCGAGGCGCATTCGGGCTCCTTCGGTCGCTTTCCCTCTCTGGACCAACGCGAACGGCGCGGCGGCATTCCCTACAGATCCAGGCGCGCCTCCTCGAGGTCGAGGTCGCGCACGACTCTGCGCATGACGTCGTCGCCGATCCGCCCCTCGCGTCGGAGCGCGAGAATTGCCGCGCGCTCCGCCTCGAGCAGCTCGCGGCGGAGGCGCTGGAAGTCCGTTGAGCGCTGCTCGATCGAGCCATCGTCCGTGGTGTCGAAGCGGGCCTGGAAGCGCGAGCGGCGGAAGTCGTACGCACCGCGCAATCGCTCGGCTGTGTCCTCGCGCACCCAGTCCTCGTCGACGAGCTCCTCCAGGCGGGCGAGCCCGGCCTCGGCCGCGTGGATTCGAGCCTTCGTGTCCTCCTTCTCCGCGAGCCTGTCGTCCTCGAGGCCGAGCAAGCGGATGAGGCCCGGCAACGTCAGCCCCTGGATGACAAGTGTTCCCAGGATGACGGAAAAGGTCAGGAACACGATCAGCTCGCGATCGGGGAACGGCGCGCCCGCGTCGGTCGTGAGCGGCAGCGCGAGCGCGGCCGCGAGCGAGACGGCACCGCGCATCCCCGACCAGGCGAGGACGATCTTCGGCCGCCACGGCGGCAGGGGATCGGATCGGCGGCTGCGCCCGATCAGGAGACGCGGGACGTAAGTCGTCACGAAGATCCACGCGAAGCGCGCCGCGACGACCGTGGTGCCGACGAGCAGCGCGTAGCCGATGAGCGTTCCCCACGAGTAGCCGGAGAGGCCGTCGAGAATCACCGGCAGCTGGAGGCCGATGAGGGCGAACAGGCCCGCGTTCAGGAGGAAGAAGAGGATCTCCCAGACGGCGTTGCCCTGGAGCCGGGTCTGCGCCGTCGTGAGCTCGGGGGTGTGCCAGCCCATGTAGATGCCGACTGTGACGGCGGCGAGGACGCCCGAGACTCCGACCGCCTGGGCCGGCAAGTAGGCGAAGTAGCCGCTGAGGATCGAGATCGTGATCTCCACCGGAGGGTTGTCGAGCTTTCGCCGAACCTGGCGGATGACGACGCCGACGGCCAGGCCCATGGCAATGCCGCCGACGACGTTGAGGACGAAGCGGCCAGAGGCTGCGGCGAGCGAGAAGGTGCCGGTGACGACGGCTGCGACCGCGAAACGGTAGGCGACCAGCGCAGTGCCGTCGTTGACGAGGCTCTCGCCCTCGATGAGGGCCGCAAGCCGGCGCGGAAGCCCAAGCCGCTCGGCGATCGCCGCCGACGCGGTCGGATCCGTCGGTGAGACGATCGCGCCGAGGACGAACGCGGTCGCCCAGTTGAGACCCGGGATGACCGCGTGCGCGACAGCGGCGACCACGAGCGTCGTCGTCAGCACGAGGCCGACGGCGAGCAGCCCGATCGGACGGACGTTCGAGCGCAGGTCGCGGAGCGACGTGAAGAAGGCGGTGCCGTAGAGGAGGGGCGGCAGGACCGCGACGAGGACGAGATCCGGCGCCAGCTCGATTCGCGGCATGCCGGGCAGGAACCCGAGCCCGAGACCCCCGAGGACGAGCAGGACCGGGTATGGAACCCGCACGAGCTGAGAGGCCGCCAGGAGCGCCGCGGCCGCTGCCAGCAGGCCGACGAGGATCAGGCTGTCTTCGGCCGAGAAGCCCACGCCCGCCCTCAGGAGCTCGACAAGCCGGCTACGCCTTCCACTACGACCGCAAAGCCTGCCTGAAGCCTACGGGGCGCCGGGGAGGGGACGTGAACGCCCCCTCCTGCGTGCCGAGCCTCTCAGACCGGCGCCGGCTGCGGATCGGGCCGCACGATCACGGTGTCCGCTACCGCGACGATCTCGTCGACCGGCAGGTCGGCGAGCGAGGCGTGCTTGCGGATCGCTTCGGGGCTGGTGGCCTGGTAGATGCAGACCGTGCCGACCGAGCCGCCGCCTTCCTCGAGAACGTAGCTTCGGATCCACCGGACCTCGTCCGCCATCTCCTCGTCGCCGACGCGCTTCGACCGCCCGGCGGCCTCCTCGAGCTCCTCCGGCGACCGCCAGCCGCTCCTGCGCAGGATCGCATAGGTCTTCATCGTTCGACGCTCCATTCCCCCGCTCAGAACGGGCTGTCGTCGTGGTGTCAAGCGAAGTATGGCAAGGCGACGAGCTCGGCCCAGGCGCACCCGCCGGATCGTCCTTGCGCGGCCTGATGGCGGCCGTCCCGCGCGACAGGCGACGCGCTGAGGCGCTACGGGGAGGAGACGATGACCGCTATCCGCTGAACGGCGTTGTTGCAGTAGCCGTCGAAGTTCCACTCCGGGCTCGCCGGCTGACTGTTCCCGGCCGCGTCCGTTGCGCGACAGCAGAGCTCGTGCTCTCCGGGCTCGGCCTCCCAGCGATAGCTCCAGCCGCGCCAGGCGAAGTCGGAGAGATGCTTGCCGAGGGTCGCGTCGTCCCAGCTCCTTCCGCCGTCCGTGCTCACCTCGACTCGGTCGATCGGAGCCCACCCCGACCACGCCCGCCCCTCGAGCACGGACGGTCCCGGCGCGGCGTGCCGGGTCCTGGTGTGGAAATCGGGGATTCCCGGCGGGACCATCAGCGATCGAGGCAGCATCCTCGTCACCTGCTCTCCCGGGTCCTCCTCTGTGTCGCGAACGTGGTACGAGAACGCCTGCTGCCGGCCACGGAACGGCTCGTCGACGACGGTGATCGAGTCGAGCCACTTCACGTTGGTCATCCCGTACCAGCCGGGCACGATCAACCGAAGAGGGAAGCCGTGCTGGGGCGGCAGCGGTTGGCCGTTGATCTCGTACGCGAGCAGGACCTCGTCGCGCAGGGCCTCGGCCAGCGGCAGGCTCCGCTCGAACAGGTGCTCGATCTCGTTCTGGACCCCGCGATCGAGCCCGGTGAAGACGACCTCGATGCTTCCGGGCGACACCCTCGCCTCCTCGAGGATCGGCGCCAGCGGGGTCCCGGTCCATTCGGCCGTGCCGATCGCCTCCATCAGCCAGGGCTGGCTGACGGCGCGCGGGGAGAGTAGAGCCCGGCCGTTGCCGGCGCACTCGAGCGTCACCGCCGTCGTGCGCGAAGGCCTGGACTTGATCTCGTCGAGCGTCAACGTGAGCGGCTGCGAGACCCGGCCGCCGACCTGCAGGCGCCAGGCTTGCTCGTCGACCTGGGGGATGTCGAAGTGGATCAGCAGGTAATGGAGCCCGATCGGCGTGATCTCGTACCGCAGCGCCTCCAGCGGCAGACCGTGGTTGCGCGCCGCGAGCTGGAGCTCCTGCAGCGAGATCTCGGAGCTCGAGGTGGTTGCCACGACGATTGAGCGTGACCGGGCGAGGGAGGCGTGTCAAGCGGGCCGCGACGAGAACCGATGCATTGCGGGAGTTTCCGACCCGGAAAGGCGTCATCTTAAGCAGTGGAACAACAGAGCCTGGACCAAGAGCGCCGATCTGACGCCCCGACCTCGGCTGCCCCTCGACGTTCGAGGGCGGAGAGGCTCAACTTACTCAGCCGGAACGGACGGCCTGGGGCCGAGGCGGCCGGGCCCGCGCGCCCGCGCGTGCGCGGCAAGTTCCTCTACGTCGGCGACGCCAAGGTGCTCCTGCGGGGAGTCACCTACGGCACCTTCCGGCCCGGTGCGGGCGGCGGCGACTACGGCGACGAGGAAACGCTGGAGCGCGACTTCGCGATCATGGCCGCCGCTGGCCTGAACGCCGTCCGGACCTACACCGTGCCGCCGCGCCGGCTACTCGACGCGGCTCAGCGGCACGGCCTGCTCGTGATGGTCGGGCTGCCCTGGGAACAGCACCTGACCTTCCTCGACGAGCGGGCGCGGACGCGGGCAATCGAGGAGCGCGTGCGCGAGGGCGTACGAGCGTGCGCCGGCCACCCGGCGGTGCTCTGCTACGTGATTGGCAACGAGATACCGGCGCCGATCGTGCGCTGGCACGGCCGCCATCGCATCGAGCGGTTTCTCGAGCGGCTCTACCGAGCGGCGAAATCCGAGGATCCCGATTCGCTCGTCACGTACGTCAACTATCCGAGCACGGAGTACCTCCAGCTGCCCTTCCTCGACTTCGTCTGCTTCAACGTCTTCCTCGAGCGGCCGGAGCGCCTCCAGGCGTACCTGGCGCGCCTCCAGAACGTGGCCGAGGACCGCCCGCTCGTGATGACCGAGATCGGCCTCGACAGCCGGCGGCACGGCACGGCGGCGCAGGCGAGCAGCGTGCGGTCGCAGATCTCGACCGTCTTCGCGGGTGGCTGCGCAGGCGCCTTCGTCTTCTCCTTCACCGACGAGTGGCACCGCGGGGGATACGACATCGAAGATTGGGACTTTGGACTCATCGACCGCGAGCGCCGCCCGAAGCCCGCGCTGGCAGCGGCGCAGGAGGCTTTCGCCCAGATCCCGTTCCCGCCCGCCGTCTCCTGGCCGCGGGTGTCCGTCGTGGTGTGCGCTTACAACGCCGAGGCAACGATCCGGGAGTGCCTCGATGGGCTCGCGGAGCTGCACTACCCCGACTACGAGGTGATTGTGGTCGACGACGGCTCGACCGACGCGACGCTGGGCATCGCCTCGGAGTTCGACGACTGCCACTTGATCAGTACCCCGAACCGAGGCCTGGCCGCGGCGCGGAACACCGGTCTCGCGGCGGCCTCCGGCGAGATCGTCGCGTACATCGACGCGGATGCGACTCCGGACTGCGACTGGCTGACGTATCTCGCCCACACCTTTCTGACGACGTCGCACGCCGGCGTGGGCGGGCCCAACCTCGCCTTCCCCGACGACGGGCTGGTTGCGACCGCGGTCACGCACGCTCCCGGCGGCCCCACCCACGTGCTGCTCTCCGACGAGGAGGCGGAGCACATCCCGGGCTGCAACATGGCCTTCCGCCGCGCAGCGCTACAGGAGGTAGGCGGCTTCGACCCCCGCTTCGGCGCCGCCGGCGACGATGTGGACGTCTGCTGGCGGGTGCGCGAACGGGGGCGCAGCCTCGGCTTCAGCCCGGCCGCGGTCGTCTGGCACCACCGCCGCGGCTCGGTGCGCGCCTACTGGAAGCAGCAGCGCGGGTACGGCGACGCCGAGGCGGAGCTCGAACGCAAGTGGCCGGAGAAGTACAGCACCGGCGGTCACATCAGCTGGCGCGGCCGTCTCTACGGCGACGGGTTCGCCCGCAAGTCGGCGCGGCGGCGCTGGCGGATCTACTACGGCACCTGGGGTAGCGGTCCCTTCCAGTCGATCTATCACCCCGCGGACCGCAAGTCAGAGTTCATGCCCCTGCTGCCGGAGTGGTATCTCGTGATCGCCGCCCTCGCGGTCGTGTCGATGATCGGCCTCCTCTGGACGCCGCTGCTCGTGGCGGCGCTGCCGCTCGGGCTGGCGGTGGGAGCCGCGCTCTTCCAGGCTCTGCTGAGCGCGCTCAAGCCGCACGACGTCGGCGCCCATGACTCGCGGACGAGAGGAGCCGGCCTGCGCGCCCTCACGGCGGGCCTCTACCTCCTGCAGCCGCTCGCGCGCCTGGTCGGCCGCGTTCGATCAGGGCTCACCCCCTGGCGTCGGCGGGGCACGCGCCGCTTCTCGGCGCCGCTGCCGCGGAAGCGCGCGCTCTGGAGCGAGCGCTGGAGCACGGTCGAGCAGCGCCTGAGCTCCCTCGAGACCGCGGTGCGGGAGGGCGGTGCCGCCGTCATGCGCGGCGGCGAGTACG
>WNGA01018174.1_pt1 | contig 14818 bp, 11 predicted proteins | sample 5400061 | NCBI WGS metagenome assembly WNGA01 (sample SAMN13153366, study PRJNA577476) | soil metagenome | isolation source: 100 cm soil or saprolite under grassland replicate 2 | place: USA:California | collected 2016-06-15
AGCCGGCTGGTGGTGCCCCACATGGAGCGCCAGGGCGGTGGGGCGATCGTGATGATCAGCTCGATCTACGGCCGCGAGTGGGGCGGGCGACCAGCCTACAATGCGGTCAAGGCCGCCGAGAACTCGCTCGCCAAGTCGATGGCCCGCCAGCTTGCGCCGCTCGGCATCCGGGTCAACGCCGTCGCCCCTGGCTCGATCTCGTTCCCCGGCGGTGGATGGGAGCGGCGCGTCAGGGCCGAACCCGAGCGAATGGCCGAGTTCGTCAAGTCAGACATGCCGCTGGGTCGCTTCGGCCGCCCCGAGGAGGTGGCCAACGTCGTCACGTTCCTCGTCTCGGACGCCGCCAGCCTGATGGTCGGCGCCTGCGTGAACGTCGATGGCGGCCAGTCGCGCTCGCTGATCTGATCGCGATCGATCAGCCCTCAGCCCTCAGCTCCCCTTGTCGTCCTGACATTGCTGTCATCCTGAGCGCAGCGAAGGATCTCATGCTCCCCAACCCGGGACTGTCTCGTCAGTTCCTTCATCGCGCTACCCCCGCTCCTGACGCCTGGCTCCCGACCCCTGGCTCCTGACGCCTGACTCTCGACTCGTGACTCGTGACTCGTGACTCGTGACTTCGTCAAGTATACAAACCGTCGCGGAGTTGTCAAGCCGGCTCACATGCCCGCGAACTCGCGGACGGCTTTGATCGCCTCGTCCAGGTGGCCCAGGCACAGCTCCTGGGCGTCACTCCATTCGAGGCCCGACTTCAGGTGGGCGAACATGCAGCCCGCCAGCAGGCTTCCGACGGCGTTGGCCTCGCGCTCGTTGCCCCGATTGGCCAGCATCACCCCGTCGCGCACCTTGCCAGACATCGCGCCGACCTGTCCTTCTTCCTCAGGGCTCAGGTCTCGCTCCACCTTGTGGGCAACCGGGTCGTGCATGTACCTGGTCAGGTCCAGCACGGCGCCCAGTCTGCGGCCGCAGACCGTCTCGGCGCGGTCGCGATTGCCGTCCTTGCTCAGCTCGTAGGTCAGACAGCGCTCCACCAGTACGAGCGCCGCCGCGACCTCCTTCTCGTTGCTGCGGTCAGGATCGATCAGCACCTGGCCGACGCCAAGCGCTTTGCCAGCCACCCACTGCTGTTCGTCGGCGGTCAACTCTCGCTCTTGCTGCTGCTGGGCCGCGGCCGGTTGTGCTTGACCGAAGCCAGCCGCCGCCACCGCGCCGACCACTAGAGCGGCGCCGAGGCTTCTACACAGTCGATTCATCCCGTCCTCACCTTTCTTGCTCCGAGGGCAGTATAGATCTCGCGACTGAATCGCGCTGTGCCGCGGGCGACAGATCCGGTGTCAACCTGCCCACAGTCTCGCCAGTTTGACAAAACAGCGCAAAACCCGCATCCTTCCCGCGACAGCGGCCGCGAAGCGGGGCGGGGGGGCTGTGTCTGGGGGGCTAGCGGTGGCGTCCGGTGGCTCACAGCGGCGGGCCGGCCGGGGCGATCCAACGTCCCGGCTCGTTGAGGCCGGTCCATGAACGTCCTGACGGGGCGGACGTTTGGGCCGTACGAGCTGCAGGACATGCTCGGGCGGGGCGGCATGGGCGCCGTCTACCGCGCCTATCACCGCACCCTTCAGCAGCACCGCGCCATCAAGATCCTGCCGCCCCACTTCGCGGCCGACGAGAACTTCGTCGAGCGTTTCCGCCGCGAGGCGATGATCGCGGCCGGGCTGCGCCACCCGAACATCGTCCAGATCTACGACGTAGGCGAGGAGGGCGATCTCCACTACATCGTCATGGAGCTGGTCGAGGGGCGTCCGCTGCGGGAGGTTACCCGCTCGTTGGGCCCGCTCCAGCTCGACTACGCCGTACGACTCCTCAAGCAGCTCGCCGATGCGCTCGACTACGCTCACGGGCGCGAGGTCCTGCATCGCGATATCAAGCCAGGCAACGTGATCGTGGCGCCCGACGATCACCTGACCCTGGTCGACTTTGGGATCGCCCGCGCGGCCAATGAGACGCGCCTGACCCGCACCGGGCTGATGGTTGGCACCCCGGAGTACATGGCGCCAGAGGTGGTGACTGGTGCCGGCAGTGGCAAGAGCGCCGATCTCTACGCGCTCGGGGTGCTGGCCTATGAGATGTTCACGGGGCACGTGCCGTTCGGTGGGACCGATACGCCGGCCGTCATTTACGCCCAGGTCCACAAGCCGCCGCCCTCCCCGCGCTCCTTCCGTGCCGACCTACCGGACGCGGTCGAGGGGGCGCTCCTTCGCCAGCTCGCGAAGGAGCCCGCCGAGCGCTTTCCGACCGCCCGCGGCTTCGTCGAGGCGCTGGCTGCCGAGGAGCGGCCGGCCGAACGCCTGGCAGCCGGCTGGAGCACCCGGATCGAGCCGGCCACTCCCCTCGCGCCGGACGGCAGCCGCGTCTCCGCGCCCACCCTGACCCCGCCTCCGATGGCCGCGCCGTCGGCCGTTTCGACTCCTGCTCCGCCCACCGTTCGCGGCTATGGCGAGGAAGCCACCGCTCCGGGCCGCGCGGTCGACCAGACGATCACCCGGGTCGAGCGTCGCGGCATCTCGCCGCTGTTCCCGGCCCTGGCCGTCGTCGTACTGGTCGCGCTGGGCGCGCTAGCGCTCTTTCAGATGGGCGTGATCAGCATCGGCGTCACCGAGACTCCCAAGCCCGCCGGCGGGCCAACTCTCGCGCCGGCGGTCCAGCCTGTGGAGGCAGCGAAGCCGGCCGAGGTCGCCGTGGCCCCGCCGCAGGCCGAGACGTCCAAAGCGCCCACTCCAACGACGGTCGCCCCGACGGCTACGGTCGCCCCGGGTCCCGCGGCCCCGGGTCCGCAGCAGCGCCTGCAGCAGGCCCAGGCGGCGCTGGCCGCTGGCGACTTCCAGACCGGGCTGCCCACCCTGCTCGCGCTCAAGCAGACCGACCCCGGCCTGCCGGGCCTGGACGCCGCCCTGTACAAGGCATCTATCGACTACGGGAAGATCCTGCTGGACCTCGGCAACCTGGACGGCAGTTACGCGCAGTACGGAGCCGCGCTGGGCCTGAGGGCAAATGATCCGGCGGCGTTGGACGGCCAGAAGCAGGTCGTGCTGCTCAAGGACTGGCGCGAGATGGAGGCCGCCTGGGGCAAGGACGACGAGGCCGCGATCACGGCGTTGGAGCAGATCATGCAGGTCGACCCCAACTACCGCGAGACGCGCCAAAAGCTGTATGCGCTGCTGGTCTCCAAAGCCGACCGCCTGCTGAGCGGGGGCGACCGCGACGCGGCATTCCCGGTCCTCATGCGGGCCCTCGAGGTCAATCCGGATGGGGCCGAGGCGCGCCAGCGACTGGCCGCGTACACGCCCACACCAACCGTCGAGTCGCCATCGACGCCAGGTGGGCCGGTCCGCCCGTCTCAGCCGGCTCAGCCAGCGCCAAAGCCGGCCCAACCGTCTCAACCGGCCCCGGCCCCTGGGCAGCCGCGTCCATTTGCCCCGGGACTATGAGTCGAAGCACGAGTGGAAATTTGAAGTGAATCGGGGGAGGACTCCTATGGGTCGACTAGCCAGGCTCGGACAGATCGGCTTTCTTCTGATCGGACTGGTTCTTGCCGGCCGGCCGGGCGGGGTCAACGGACAGCTTCCGTGCGCCGAGGTGCTCTACGAGGCGGTCGGGAAGTCGATCATTACCTGCCAGATGGGCTCGCCGTCGGCCGAAGGCACGACGGTCCCTGGCGACCTGAGCCGGGTCGACGACCAGCGCGCCTACCAGTTCCGGGTCGGCCCGGAGCCCCGGTCGGCGTACATCTATCTTGGCGACCAGTGGTACGACATGGAGGCCGGGCTGTATCGCGAGAACCTGGGCCAGGAGATCGCGCGCTGGAAGTTCTTGCGCGCCTCTCAGGAGACGGGATCGCGGGTCCTCCAGTTCGTGCAGCCGGATAAGATCGTCCGCAGCATGGAGCCCAACACCAATTACCTGCTCGTCGTCCAGACAGCGGGCGAAGTAGGCTTCGACCCAAGCAAGGGGTTCACGCTGCGGGTGGCGCTGGGCGCGCCGATCTGCGGCGACAAGCTCAGCCCTGACGAGCGCTATCTGGTTACGATCACCTTCCAGCCCGAGAAGCCCGGTCCATTCGATCTGATGACCTTCAACGTCAACGTCGCGCCGCCCTACAGCGACCTGTTCGACTTCGATTGGCAGATCGACGGGCGGCCGGCCGGGTCGGGCCTGACCATCCAGCAGCCTGTCCCGGGCCTGCAGAAGACCCCGCTCGGAGCTCACAAGGTCACCGTCACGGCAAAGGGCGCTCGCGTATATCCGGACCCTGACCAGCCCAGCATCCCGCTGGACGGTGGCTCAATGGCGGTTGACTGCGCGTTTGTGGCGTTATGAGCGCCGTCAGTCGCGTGGTCCGCGTGTGGCTGTGCGCCTGGCTGGCCGCGGCGGCGCTGCTGCTCGTACCGCCGTCGTCAGTGAAAGGCCAGCCGACGTGTGCAGGCGACTACGACACTCCAGCCACTGCCTGCGACCTGGGCTCACCGGACGCCCAAGGCATCAACGTTCGCGGCACGTTCGACCACGTTGGCCAGTTGCGGGTCTTCCGCTTTCGAGCGGGTCGAGAGCCCGCCACGGTCCACGTTTTCCTTGGCGACCTTTATTACCCCGCGGATATGACGCTCTGGCGCGGCGGCCCAGCCGCCGAGGAGTTTGGCCGGCTTGGCCTGGCCGTGTGCGATCGGGTTAGGGGCTGCCTGGCGGAGGCCCGTCGCTTCCAGCGGAGGGTCGTCCAGTTCGTCGAGCCAAGCGCGATCGTCGAACGAGTCGATCCGGGCGGCAGCTACCTGATCGTCGTCAAAGCCCGCGACGACCCGAGCTTCGACCCATCGCGTGGCTTCACGCTCCGGGTGGCGCTCAGCCCCCCGGTCTGCGGGGCGGATCGAGATCCGGACGAGCGCTACTTGCTGACCCTGGCGATCGAGCCCGACCGTGCGCGGTTCTATGACCTGCTGAGCTTCACCGTCTTCATGTCGCCGCCGTTTGCCGATCTGTTCGACTTCGACTGGCAGATCGACGGCCAGGCCGTGGCGGCCGGCTGGGGGCCGCAGCTCCAGCGCGCGGCGACAGACCTGCCGCGGACCAGCGGCGAGCACCGGGTGCGGGTCACGGCTCGCGGCGCGCGCCCCTACCCCGACCCTGACCAGCCCGAGATCCCGCCGACGATCTCCCTCGAGTGCCCGTTCAGGGTGACGTGACGTGACTCATCGGTACCGATTTGTAGCCCCATAATTGCCGGCGTGTCCCCCACGCCTGGCTCGCCCAACGGCGGCAGGTCCTCGCTGCCCCTGGCCTTGCTGGCAGTGGTCGTCCTGATCTGGGCTAGCAACAGCATCGTCACCAAGCTTGCCCTTCGCGAGACGACGCCGGCCCTGCTCGCGGTCGTTCGCTTCAGTCTGGCCACGACTTGCTTCCACCTGCCGCTCTTCCTGGCCATGCGCCGACTCGGGCCGCAGCTCGAGCCTTGGGAGTGGCTCCGGCTCGGCGCCGTGGGTGTCCTCGGGCAGGCCAGCAGCACCCTCCTGTTCACTATCGGGATCTCCATGACCACGGCCACGTTCGCCGGCCTGATGTTGATGACCGGACCGCTCTGGACGGCGCTGCTGGCCTGGCTAGTTCTCGGCGAGGGCCTGGGCAGAGCTCGGGCCGTGGGCATGTGCGTGGCCTTCGCGGGGGCCGGCGTCCTGGCGACCGGCGGACGCCTCGATGCAATCGACCCGCCGGTCATGCTGGGCAGCGCCTACCTGATGGCAGCCCAGCTGGCGTGGGGCGGCTACACCTTGATGGCCAAGCCGCTCCTGGCTCGACACCCACCCCTGCTGGTCGTCGCCGCCGCCAACGTGTTCGCGATGCTCGCGCTGTGGCCCTCGACCGCGCTGCTGGGCGCCTGGACCGATCTGCCGCGGGTCGTCGATTGGCCGGCCTCCACCTGGCTGGCGGTCCTGTACCTTGTCATCTTTACGGGGGCGGGCAGCCAGGTCCTTTACATCTACGCCTTACGTGACGTATCGGCCTCACAGGCGATCTCGTTCATGTACCTGCAGCCGATCTTCACGGTCGCCCTCGCCGCCGTGGTCCTTGCCGAGCGGCCCACCCTGCTCACGTTGTATTGCGGCGCCCTTATCCTGTTCGGCCTCTGGCTCGTGAATCGCCCTCGCTAAACGTCGAAAGTCGAAAGTCGAAGGTCGAAAGTCAGGCGAGGGCCTCGGATCTCCCCTTTCGACCTTCGACTTTCGACTCTCGGCTCGCTTCGGCGCACGCCTCGGCCAGTCGACGAGCGCCCTCGCGAATGTTGTCTCGGCTGGTGGCGAAGCTGAGCCGGATATGGCCTTCGCCGCCGGGCCCATACTCCGTCCCGCTCCTCACCGCTACACCCCGCTCGCGCAGGAAGCTGGTCATCTCGCGAGCCGGCATGTCGGCCGAATACTTGACGAAGGCGTAGAACGTCCCCTCTGGCGGCCGCCACGACAGGCCCTCGGCATCCCTGAGCAGCTCGTCGAGCATCCCTCGGCGGTGGGCATACTCCTCCACCATCCGGGCCGGGTAGTCCGTCGGCGTGGTCAGGGCCACCAGGCCGGCTCGTTGGACGGCTGCGTTGACGTAGCTAACGGCCGTGCGGTGCACGATCAGCGCCGCTTTGGCCATCCCGTCGAGCGCCGCCAGGTAGCCCAGTCGCCAGCCGGTCATGGCGAATGTCTTGGAGAAGGTCTGCACGAATAGGAGCCGATCGGCCAGTTCGGGGAAGTCGAGCGCCGAGACGTGCTGGCGGCCGTCGAAGATGATGTGGTCGTACGCCTCGTCGGCCAGGAGCAGCAGGTCGCGCTCCACGCAGAAGGCCGCCAGCGCCTCCAGTTCGTCGCGTCTGAAGACCACGCCGGTCGGGTTACATGGGTTACACAGGATCACCATGCGGGCCCGCGGGCCGGCCGCCGCGCGAAGCGCATCCAGGTCCAGGTGGAGGTCATCGGTCAGCGGGACGTCGGTCACCTCGGCCCCGACTGAGGCGGCCACGTCGCCATACAACGAGAACGTCGGCTGCGGGACCAACACCTGGTCGCCCGCGTCGAGGAAGGCAGCCATGCCGCCGAAGATCGCGCCGCTGCCGCCGATAGTGATCGTCACGTCGTCGGCGGTCCAGGCGAGACCGGACCGCTTCGAGAGCTGGTCGGCGATGACTGCCCGCAGCTCCGGGTCGCCCTGGTAGGGCGGGTAGTGAGTGTAGCCGCGCTCGACGGCGTCGCCCAGCGCTTCGACGATGTGGGGCGGGGTGGGGAAGTCGGGGTCGCCCGTATGGAGCGGGATCACGCCCGGACTCGGTGGGGCCGAGTGGCCCGCGCGCTCGGACTGTTGAAGCCGACGAACTGCCGCCGAGGGCTGCCGCACGATCACCTCCTGCCCGCTGGCTCACGAACGCTGCAGTCGACCAGATAGCAACAACGCGTCTTGAGCGGGATAAAAGAACGCCACCAAGCCCCGCGCCGCCCGCGCCCCGGAGCTTAGCATAGGCCTGTGCTCACCTGTCCAGGGCGGCGAGAGGACGACAACCTTCGGCCGCTCCGCGCGTTTCGCGGCCACTAATCCACGAGAGTCCCGTAATGCCGCCGACCCCGAGCAGCCAGCCGACCCGCCGGGCCAGGCCGGAACGGGCTTCTGATGACGCGCTACCAGGGAGTAGGTTCGGACACGCCAGCCCGGCCGACTTTCAAGATCGATACCACGTTACCGACAACGTGGTAGACGATCCAAAAGCGCGGGCTGGCATAGACCGTGTACACGGCGGGTGGCCGCACGAGCACGAGTTTTACCCGGTTGTCGATAGCTGGATCGGCCTGGATCAACCTGAAGAGCCGTGCCACCTCTTGGCGATCAGATCGGCTGTAGGTCCGTACAGTCGCGAGGACGCTCTCAGCAATCAAGAGCGTATGGACGGGCACGAGCTTCAGGCCAAGTCGAGCGCCCGCTTGAACTCGGCGAAGGAGATCATCCGCCCTTCGCGCTCGTCCTCAAGCCCGCGATCGAGGCCGGCGATGAACTCCCTGTCTCGGAGCATGGCGGTGCGCAGCCGGCCCGCGCGTTCCTCGAGTCGAACCGCGAGCTCCTCTTCCGCAGTCAGCTCACCGCTCATCACCTGGCCTCCTTGCGCTTCCACTGAGAGCGCGCCATCCTACATCATCGACAGGCTGGGTGCCGACAACGGCATACACCCTTTTGCGCGGGAGGTCTGCCCCGGCAGGTTGCCAGGCGGCCCCGCGTTGATCCCCGCCAGCCAGCGCAACGCGCTATATTGACGTGCCGAGACCTTGTCCACCGCCGAGACGCGGAGAGCGCAGAGATTAAGTATTTGAAGGCTCTGTGCGCTCTGCGTCTCTGACCAGATGACGAACTGGACAGTCGGAGCGGGATAGCGGATTCGAACCGCCACCAGAAGCTTGGAAGGCTTCTGTGCTGCCGTTACACCAATCCCGCGCGGGCAGCCCCTCGGGCCATGGGGCCCCTCGGGCCATGGGGATTTTATCCCGGCCCGCCCACCTCGCGCAGCCCCAGGATCGACCACCCTTGGATAAGATTCAGTCACGTTACGCCGCGTCGATCACCAGGGTAGCCCGTCGGCATACTAGCCCTCACCCCCACCCCGCGAAGCGCACTTGTTCTCTCCCAGAGGGAGAGGGGGCTACGCGCCCCTCCGGCGCCGTGGTGTCTTGGTGTCTTGGTGGTGAGCTCATCCAGTCAGATAGCCCCGAAGGCCCTCCTCGAGTGGCGCGAAGGTGATCCCGAACACCTCCTCGGTCCTAGTCGGGTCGACTCGAACGTCCATGGTGATGAAGTCGACGGCGTCCGGCGAGAGAGGCGCGTTGGGGAGGTACTGCAAGATGCTGGCTGGGATCTTCACTAGCCAGGCCGGCTGCCGGACGAGGAGGCGTCGCTTGCCGAGCACCTTCATCACCGTCCCGAGAATCTCGTCCATGGTCAGCGCCTCGTGGGTACCAACTTCGAATACGCCGTTAGTCGCTCGTGGCTCGTCCACCGCCATGGCCACGATCTTCGCCAGGTCGAAAACGGAGACGGGCTGAACTCGCTCCTGGCCCGCCACGATGATTGGCACGATCGGCAGGTACTTGACGAATGCGATGAACTTGTTGAGACTCCGGTCCTCGGGGCCGTACACCCAGGAGGGTCGGATGATCACGTACTCCATCCCGCTCTCGACGATCGCGCGCTCGGCGCGCGCCTTGGCCCGCCACCAGGGCTTGTCGCGTCCCGGCGCCACGCCCGCCCCACTCAGGTAGACGAACCGCCGGACGCCGCTCTTCATACAGGCGGCCACCATCCGCTCGGTGCCGTCCCCATCCACGCGCTCGTAGGTCCAGCCCCGCCTGGGATTCTCGACGGGATGATTCGGGAACTGGACGCAATGGACGACCGCCTCGATTTGCTCGGACGCCCTGGCGAGCGAGCTCGCATCCGCGACATCGCCCTGGACGTATCGCGCGACGCCCTCGCGCCGCGTGGCCGCCGCTGGATCGCGGGTCATGACCGCGATCGTGTGGCGGCCGCCTTTCGCCAGTTCGTCGACGACGTGTGAGCCGATGAATCCAGTCCCGCCGGCGACCAGGACCTCCACGCGGCGCCTCCGGGCCGGCCCTCGATCACGGCCGGCGCTCTCCATTCTACGCTGCGGCGGCACCGATCTCCGGCGCCCGGCCGGCTCCGCGTCTCCCCTCCCCCACGCTTGGGGGAGGGGGCAGGGGGTGAGGGCAGCAGCCTCCCCCACGCTTGGGGGAGGGGGCAGGGGGTGAGGGCAGCAGCCTCCCCCACGCTTGGGGGAGGGGGCAGGGGGTGAGGGCAGCAGCCTCCCCCACGCTTTAGGGGAGGGGTAGGGAACAAGTGCGCTTCGCGGGGTGAGGGCCAGCCGAGGTGGGGCGTCAATAGAGACCATCTTGGGACGTGTTCTGTCGCCACGAGCATCAACATCTTGACGTGCAGGGGTGGTCAACCACTATATTTTGTGTCCAATGGTGGCTGACGGCGCGGGAGACGTTTCATCAGAGAGGACCGACCACTGACAGGTTTAGGACCCAGGGGCGGCGCCGGAAAGCGAGGCAGCCCCGCGGCCATTGGCCGCTGGGGCGCCTCTCGTGCGCAGCGGATAACGAGCGATCTCTTGGACCAGGAGACTGCCCCCCCAACCCCCCCAAGCTTGGGGGGGCCAGGGGGGGCAGGTCGACTGCGCGCCCCAGATACGAAGTCACAAAGACGGCCGCCTCTCCACGGGGGCGGCCGTCTGGCTATCCGTCGTCGAGACGGGTACGGGATACCTGCCCGAGGCAGGCCGTGCCCGGTGAGGTGGAGGTGGACATGGCCGCAACCATGACGAGCGTGACATTGGATGTGGGGGTGCCTGGCCTGGCGCCGGCTGATCGGCTCCACAGCGGGCGGCTGCGCCAGGCGTACGGCTTCGACGACGTGGCGATCGTGCCAGGCTCGGTGACCGTCGATCCGGCCGAGGTCGATCTCTCCTGGACGCTCGGGCCGTATCAGCTCCGCTTGCCGGTCCTGGCGGCGGCGATGGACGGCGTCGTCGACCCACCCTTCGCGATCCAGCTTGGCCGCCTCGGTGGACTGGCCGTCTTGAATCTGGAGGGCTTGCAGACCAGGTACGAGCGCCCATCCGAGCAACTAGCCGCCATCGCCGAAGCCCCGGCTGAGCGGGTGACCGGGCTGATGCAGGAGCTGTATCAGGCCCCGATCCGCGACGAGCTGGTCGAACGGCGCGTGGGCGAGATCAAGGCTGGCGGTGTCCTGGCAGCGGTATCAGCCACACCCTCCATGGCCGAGCGACTCGGTCCGCTCGCCGTCGGGGCCGGCGCGGATGTCTTCGTCGTTCAGTCCACCGTTACCACGGCTCGCTATCTTTCCTCGGGCTCCCACCTCGATTTCGAGCGCTTCTGCCGTGCGGTGCGAGCTCCCGTCGTGGTCGGCAATTGCGTCTCGTTCTCGGCGGCCCTCGAGCTGATCGCGACGGGCATCGCGGGCCTCCTGGTAGGGGTTGGCCCGGGCGCCGCCTGCACTAGCCGCGAGGTGCTCGGGATCGGCGTCCCCCAGGTCACCGCCACGATGGACTGTGCCCAGGCACGCGACCTCTATTACCGCGAGAGTGGGCGCTACGTGCCGGTCATCACCGACGGGGGGATGCGGACTGGCGGGGATGTCTGCAAGGCGATCGCGAGTGGCGCGGACGCCGTCATGCTAGGCTCGCCGTTCGCGCAGACGCTCGAAGCGCCGGGCGAGGGACACCACTGGGGCATGGCGACGCCACACAGCGCCCTGCCGCGCGGTACTCGAATCCGGGTCGGCGTGAGCGGAAGCCTGGAACAAGCGCTGTTCGGCCCCACCTCGCGAACCGATGGGACGCAGAACTTGATCGGCGCGCTCCGGACGTCCATGGGCGCCTGCGGCGTGACCAGCATCTCCGAGATGCACGGCGTGGAGATGGTGATCGCGCCGGCGATCAAGACCGAGGGCAAGGCGTGGCAGCTGGCGGGCGCCACGTGAGCGACGGCGAGTCGCACCGCGTGGCCGTCTCCGGCGACGTCGAGGTGGGCACCTACCTCGAGATCGGTGGCGTGGCGGCGCTCCGCGAGCCGGGGTCGGCCGAGCCGCCGATGTCGGAGTCCTCCCCGCCCACGACCGACTGCGTCGTGATCCTCGACTTCGGCTCCCAATACAGCCAGCTCATTGCTCGGCGCGTGCGCGAGTGCCACGTCTACTGCGAGCTGTTGCCGCATGACGCCGATCCGGAGCGGGTGTTGGCCAGCCAGCCGCGCGGCTTCATCCTGAGCGGCGGCCCAGCCAGCGTCTACGAGCCAGGCGCACCCACGATCCCCAGCCTCATCCTGGAGAGCGGCCTGCCAGTGCTGGGTATCTGCTATGGCATGCAGCTCCTGGCTCACCAGCTTGGGGGGACGGTCGCCCCCAGCGCCAAGCGCGAATATGGCCACGCGCGCCTGCGCCTGAGTGACGCGCGTGAGCCAATCTTCGCCGATCTGCCGGACAACTTTCCCGTCTGGATGAGCCACGGGGACAGTATTACGATGCTGCCGAGCGGGTTCCGAGCGGCCGCTACCAGCGACAACTCGCCCGTCGCGGCCATGGTCGACGGCCACGGCCGGGTCGGGATCCAGTTCCATCCTGAGGTCGTCCACACGCCGCTCGGCAAGCTGATCATCCGCAATTTCCTGGTCAACGTCTGCGGCTGTGAGGGCAACTGGACGTCCGGCTCCTACATCGAGCAGGCCGTCCGGGACATCCGCGCCCGGGTGGGCGGCGGCAGCGTGATCTGCGCCCTGTCGGGCGGGGTCGATTCGGCGGTTGCGGCCACGCTGATCCATCGAGCCGTTGGCGACCAGCTGACCTGCATCTTCGTGAACAACGGCTTGCTGCGGCGCGAGGAGCCAGAACGGACCGTGGCGACCTTCCGCAAGCACATGAAGATGAAGCTGCGAGTGGTGGACGCGTCGAAGCGTTTTCTAGAGCGCCTGGGAGGCCTGGTCGACCCCGAGCAGAAGCGGCGGATCGTCGGCGACGAGTTCATCCGCGTCTTCGCGGAGGAGGCTGGCCGACTCGGCCAGATCGACTTCCTCGCCCAGGGCACGCTGTATCCGGACGTCATCGAGAGCACCACGCCCGAGACGAAGGCGGCGGCGCGGATCAAGACCCACCACAACGTGGGCGGGCTGCCCCCGGAGCTGCCGTTTCGCCTGGTCGAGCCGCTTCGCTACCTGTTCAAAGACGAGGTCCGCGAGGTCGGGCTGGCGCTGGGATTACCCGAGGAGATGGTCTGGCGCCAGCCGTTCCCCGGACCCGGCCTATCGATTCGCGTGCTGGGCGAGGTGACCGAGGAGCGCCTCGAGATGGTCCGCGGCGCGGACTGGGTGGTTATGGACGAGATCAAGGCGGCGGGGCTGTATCGCCAGGTCTGGCAGAGCTTCGCCGTGTTGACCCCGCTCCGAACCGTCGGGGTGATGGGCGATTTTCGGACCTATGGGAATCTCGTCGCGGTCCGGATCGTGACCTCGGACGATGGGATGACCGCCGACTGGGCGCGAGTCCCGTACGACCTGCTCGCGCGCATCTCCAATCGGATCGTCAACGAGGTCAAGGGCGTCAACCGAGTCGTCTTCGATATCACGTCCAAGCCACCCGGGACGATCGAGTGGGAGTGAGGACGAGCTGTCAGCCATCAGCCATCAGCCATCAGCTATCAGGACTCGTGGTGATGGCTCGTTCCCCGGTGCTGACGGCTGAGAGCTGATGGCTGACAGCTCGTGATGGCTGATAGCTCGTGATGAACGTCCTCGTCGTCGGCGGTGGGTCTCGGGAGCATGCCCTGTGCTGGCGGCTGGCCGGCAGCCAGGGCGTGGACCGGCTGTACTGCGCTCCTGGTAATGCCGGCATCGCGGAGCTCGCAACCAACTTGGCGATTGGCGCCGAGGACATCGACGGACTGGTCAGCGCCGCCCGCGCGCGGCGAATCGATCTGGTGGTCGTCGGGCCGGAGGCGCCACTGGCGGCGGGCCTCGTCGACAGACTGGCGGAGGAGGGCATCGCCGCCTTCGGGCCGACCGCCGCCGCCGCGCGGATCGAGGCCAGCAAAGTGTGGACAAAAACTCTGCTGGGGCGGATCGGGGTGCCAACCGCGCGCGCCGAGTGCGCCGCCTCGGTCGGCGAGGCGCGGCGTCGGCTGGCCGGCTTCGGCTACCCGCTCGTCCTCAAGGCTGACGGCCTCGCGGCCGGCAAGGGGGTCACCACTGTCCACGACGCGCTCCAGGCCGAGCGCCTGCTGGACGATCTGTTCGTCGCCCGTTCGCTCGGCGAGGCCGCCGACCGCATCTTGATCGAAGAGTACCTCCAGGGGCGCGAGTTGTCCGTGCTGGCGTTCTGTGACGGCGAGCGCCTGGCGCTGATGCCGCCGGCCCGCGACTACAAGGCCGCGTTCGATGGCGACCGTGGGCCGAACACGGGTGGGATGGGGGCCTATAGCCGTCCAGCCTTCGCGACGGCGGAGCTGATCGAGCGGGTGCGGGCGGAAATCCTCGAGCCGGTCGTGGAGGCGCTGGCGGAGGATGGCTGCCCGTTCGTGGGCGTGCTGTACGCCGGGCTGATGGTGACCAGTGATGGCCCGAAGGTGCTGGAGTTCAACTCCCGCTTTGGAGACCCAGAGGCCCAGGTGATCCTGCCGCTGCTCGACTTCGATCTCCTGGAAGTGCTCCAAGCGACAGCCGAGGGCAGGTTGGGGGAGAGCCAGGTCGACTGGCAGGCCGGAAACGCGTGCGGGGTGGTGCTAGCATCGGCGGGCTACCCAGGGTCCTACGAGACCGGGCGCCGAATCGAGGGTCTCGACGTGGCGGCGGCCGGCGGGCTGCTCTTTCATGGCGGGACGGACAAGTCGGACGATGGCAGCGTGGTGACGGCCGGCGGTCGGGTGCTGACGGCTGTCGGCCGCGGGAGCGATCTGGCCGAGGCTCGCGCGCAGGCGTACACGGCAGCGACCGCGATACGATTTGAAGGCCGAACCATGCGCACGGATATCGCCGCCGACGAGCTGTCAGCAATCAGCTATCAGCAGTCAGGAGACGTGACGATGGCTGAAAGCTCGGTCCGGCTGATGGCTGAGCGCTGAAGGCTGATGGCTCGACGATGATTCCCCGCTACTCGCATCCCGAGATGGCCCGCGTCTGGTCGGAGGACAACAAATATGAGGCTTGGCGACGGGTCGAGGTCGCCG